>CETH01183791.1_pt1 | contig 15158 bp, 6 predicted proteins | sample 361461 | NCBI WGS metagenome assembly CETH01 (sample SAMEA2622695, study PRJEB7988) | marine metagenome | isolation source: saline water (ENVO:00002010), including
CTGCTGACCAAGTTTTAAAAATAAATAGTATAAGTGGTACTAATGCTATTTGTTCTTGGGGTACTGGTGGTGGAGGTAGTGCATGGACAACAAGTAGTTCAAATATATATAGGTCTAGTGGTAATGTTGGCATTGGAGATACTAGTCCCATTTCAAAATTATCTGTTGCTGGCAAAATATCAATAACTTCTGAAAGTTCAACACCTTCACAGCCAGCAGATGGAAAAGGATATTTATATTCAAAAGCAGGTGGAGGATTGTTTTGGCGTTCATATGATGTTGCTGAAACAGAATTATCTGCTACAAGTGATACTTCTATTTGGATGTTTCTTTCTTCAAGCGCTTACACCAGCGACCAAACTGAGCCATCTCCTAATGATTCAAGAAGGCGAAAATTTATTACTTTTGGTACTTCAACAGGTGCTTTAGCACAAGGTAATACATTAGGTCAATCTGCAAGTGATTTTGATACAAGTACTGGTGTATATACAGTTCCTAAATCTGGAAAATATTATGTAGGTGCATTATTTAGAGATACTTATACTACAAATTCAAGTTCAGGTCATAGTAAAAGAGGTTATATATATATTACAGATAGTAGTAATACACAAAAATTATACGCATGGATTGCTGAATCAGGTCGGTACATAGAATATAGTGGTACAGGATTTGTTTTACCAAATTTAGCTCAAGGAGATAAAATTATTTGGTTAACAAGCACTGGAGGAACAACACCACCATATGGTGAATGTGTTGCACAAGTATATTTTATCGGAAATTAAAATAATATTTTTATATTTAAAAATATAAAATATTATTTATATAAATGAATCATACATATTTATTTGATGCTAATATAAGAGTATTGGATAATTTAAATATTCGAAATGATTATGATACAGATCTTAATTGTATTGGTACTCCAATTGATAATAATGTATTGCAAGCAGCTATATTAGAATCTAGAACATTTGTTGCTAAAAATGTAATAAGAAGAGAAAGAAATAGATTGTTATTAGCTAGTGATTGGGTAGTTTTATCAGATGTTAATTTGGCTAATAAAAATGAATGGATTACTTATAGACAACAATTAAGAGATATAACAACAATTCATAATATAACTATGGATAATAATGGTAATATTACTGATATAACTTGGCCTACTCCTCCATCTTAATATTCTATTTTGAATCGATTTTGAAATATGTTTAAAAAAATAACACTAACTTATAATATATGAAAGAAGAGAAAAAAGATATACAAGTCCAAAATGTAGAAACACCTACTGAACTCCCCCCAGATGTACCTATTAAAAAGAAACGTGGAAGAAAAAAGAAAATTAAAACTCCTGAAGAAATTGAAAGAGAAAAAAATAAACCTAAACAACGTCGTGGTCGTAAACCCAAATCACAAATGGTTGTTAAAAAAGATATTTCAGAATATATTAATAAAAAAGATGAAAACGAAACCATAATTCTAAATCTTAAAATTGATAATCCTGAAGAAAATATTAATGAAGAATTAGAAAATCAATTTAATTTTAATAGTGGATTGAAATATAATCCCTCTATCCAGTTTCCAACTGCTTATGATAATGTAGATAATTTTGCATCTTTACCATCAAATATTAATAAAAATGATATTGATAAAAAAGAGCAGCCAAATACTATTATTGAAAAGAAAAATACATATAATTGCTTAGAAGATTTTATTGAAAATAAAAACTGGATAAAAAAAACTAATATATTATGTTGGTGGTGTTGTCATTCATTTGAAAATTCTCCATTTGGCATACCAATAAAATACAAAAATGATAAATTTTATGTAACTGGATGTTTTTGCTCATTAGAATGTGCAAGTTCATATAATTTTTATGAAAATAATACTATACAAGATGTTTGGGAATGTTATAGTTTAATTAATTTACTTTCTCAAAAATTAGAATATAAAAATATAATTAAACTAGCACCTCATAAGGTTTCATTAAAAATTTTTGGTGGTAAATTAGATATTGATGAGTTTAGAAATTTCACTAATAGTAATAAAATAGTTAATGTTCTTGATTATCCTATGATTCCTACTAATCAACAATTAGAAGAAATAAATTATAATACTCAAAACAATATGAATAATTTTATTCCTATTGATGAAAATAGATTAAAAAAGATTGAACAAAAAATTAAGTTATCTCGCTCAAAACCCCTAAATAATAATAAAAATACACTTGAACATACTATGAATATTAAAATTTCTAATTAATTTAAGATGATGACATATATTCAAACATTGTTTTTACTCCATTCTTTTTATTATTAATTTTCGTAATATATTTACTAAACAATAATTCTTCCACTTCTTTTTCTCTTAATTGTTTTATTTTATCATCAACCTTTCTTTCATCTTTTTTATCTTCTAATAAGAGTCTCTTCTTATTTTCCCAATAATTTTTGTCATTTTTATGTTTATATCCAGTTAATTGTTCTAAAATCATAGAATATAATTGTAAACAAGGTTTCATTATTTGATTTGTTATATAATGGCCATAATCTGGTGTTAAATTATTTTCTTCTACATATTTAGGGTCCTCTATTTTATCTCCTTGTAATACTTTTATTTTTTTATTATCTTTCACTTGTATATAAACATATGGAACTCTATCATTTGATTGAGGAGCATTTCCAGGATCTCTTTTCTTCATTCTATCAGCAAGGACTTTATGAGCAATCTGTTGTGGATTTTTGTAAAAACCTCTTAGAGTTTTTGTAACTATCAATTCCTCCATTGGATATTCTCCATTCGCCAATTTATTCAAAGAATCATCCAAAAACTCCAATGACTTTTTAATATCACCCTCATTCAAAATTATATTTATTAATCCTCCATATATTATCTTTACAATATTCGCATTATCTCTTCTCTTCAATACAATCCCCATCGATTTCTGTTTAAACTTATTCACATCATGTTCATACAAATTACCAACATATCTCTTTTTACTAAAGATAATAAACGGATAAAACATCTTTTCCCATTCTAAACAATGTGGTGGTTTCAATAACTTTTGGAAATCTTCTGATAATTGCTCACCAACTGTTACATTATATTGTAGAATATTTTGTTTTTCTGTTGGATGCCCATAATGACTATAATCTTTTAATTTTGGTAATTTAATAAATACTGAGTCAGTTTGATTCGCAACAATCGAGCCAACGCCAACCGCAAATCTCCCAGTAGTAGTCTCAATATCATAAACAAATCCATCATCCATTTCATGATTTATTGCTTCTTCTACATATTTAACTACTTTTCTATCTTTATGATATTTATTATTATAAGAATTTAAACTATATATTCTATCCTTATTATTCCATCTTCTTACTGATAAATTAAATCCTAATGAAGTTGCTAATATATATAAACCTTGTGCTGTTATTTTTCCTTTTGTTGTAAAATCAATTTTTTTATATTTTAGATTCCAATTACCTTTTTCTTTTTCTTCTTTTTCATTCTCAATAAATTTAGCTTCTTTACCTTTTGTTCCATCTGCTTCATAGTATCCATCAAAGAATGCCTTTCTAATTGAATATGAAGCATTTAAAATTATCATAGGGACTTTTTTATTTTTAATTTCATCATACATAAATTTACGATATTTATGAACCATATATCTTAAAGAACCTTTTGGAACTAGTTTATATACATGACTTGATATCATAGTATCTAATATTTTAAATTCCATATCTTCAATTTTATTTAAAATATCTTTTGCTCTATTTAATCTATCTAATGATTGATTATTTAACGCCCAACCATATTTTAATCCTGAAGGACATCTATATTCCCCACAACTACCATCACCTAAAAAGAACCCCCAAACCCATGCTTCATCTTTATCTAATTCATATTCATTTATTTTAATATCTTGAATTTTTCTATTTAATTTTCCATTAAATTCAATATTTTTTAATTCACATTGTCTTTTTTTAACACATAATTTACATCTATAACCACGAATGAATTCATTTTTCTTTTTATCTTTATGCCAATAATACATATCACCATCATATAATTTAAAACAATTATGACAATCATATTTTTTAGTATTATCATATTTAGTATGTTTTTGTTTAATATTATCACCATAAAATAGCGAAGGATATCTAGGAACTATTGCTGGTTCGTATAATTTTTCATAATCGTTAAATTGATAATGTAATAATTTTGTAGAATTAATTTTAAGTTCATTTGGTTTAATAGGAGTTTTATCACTATCACATAAACTATGGTCTTCTGTTACATCAACAATACCTAAGCCAGATGAGATTCTATATATTTTTTTATTAGTATTATGTCTAATAACTCTTAATATTTTTTGCCAACCATTATCAGTCCATATTTGATAGTTACATTTAACTTGCTGTTTATTAGACCTATTATCAGTATCTTTTTTAAATACTTCACATATATCATTTATTAATTTTAATTTACTTTCTTTTGTATCATCTTCATTATACCAAATCCACTTATGATTAACTTTTGCTAATTTACGATTTTTAGCAATTAATGAACGATAATACTTTTGTATATTTAAAGTATTATTTATAAATTCTTCTTCTGTATTATAACCATCAATTAATACTTTAACCATTGTATTTCTTAATGTAAAGAAGAAGTCGGGATTTTTAAATGATTCATATTGTTCAGGTTTATTTTCGTTAAATATTTGACTTAATGTTTTAATATCTATAAATCCTTCATCATTTTTAATAATAACGGGTTCATCAAATGGAACGCTATCTCCGTATACTACCTCGCAATTGTATTCTTCTTCTGCGAATTTTTTCGCAGACATAATTAAATTTCTACCGGTTGCTGTTGTACTTGCTGCCAATTCCTTCATAAATATAGGGCTTGTTGGAGCACCTACTTGACCATATAATGAATTTGCTGTTTGTTTATATGCCAATTGAAGACCATCTAATACTGCTTTTTGAAATTCATTTTGTGTATCTACTTTACTTTTAATATCGTTTTTCTGTATTTCAATAGTATCTTTATCCTCAACTTTTAATTTAATAATATCATCATTCTCATCAAGAATATTTCCTTTATATTCCTCACCAGAATGTAAGGTTATTGTTTTCCATGTAATCTTTTTACGAGTTGCTTTTCGTTGTTTGAGTAATTTTTGTAAAATTCGAGGAAGTAATCCTTTTTCTCCATTTGGAAATTGAACATATCTACAAGTTTGTTCTCCTATTTTCTTTTTTGCGTCTCCTTTTCCTTTAAATAGGTCAAAAGAGATATCAACATATTCAAATCCAGGTAAATTATCATATTTTTCATCTATAATGATAGTATCATGAGATATATTTTCACTAATCATAGAAGAAGGATATAGAGAAGCATAATCCAATACTGATATAGGAGCATCTATATAAATACCTGGAACTGGGTCTAACACAATCGCACCTTCAAAACTTTCATTTTCCGGTTTAGGAGCAAGACAAGTCAATTCACCATTCCTTTTATCTTTCTTCTGACAAAAATCATCAAATGAACTATTATCGATATGACATATTTCACATTTCCATTTCTTATCTTGAAAAGGTATTAAGAAATTATCTTCTTTACATTGTTTAGCAACTAAACTAAAAAGTTTAACACCTTGACCTCTTAGAAAAATATATGAAAATGGTACTGAACAAACATTACTCATACCAATATTATTTGCAATTATTTCTAACTTGATTATAAGATAATTACAAAGTGCACAATCTTGAATACAATATTTAGCTACTCTTGCTCTATCATCGGCAGTTCCGTTTTGACATTTGAAAATTTCTTGTGGACTTACATCATCTTTAGCTAAACCCCATTTCTTATATTCAATATTTTTATCAAATTTATCATAATCAGTTTCAATTGTTATTGAATTATCTTTATAATCAATATCATCAATAAAATATTTACTATCATCTAATCTTAGATAGTCGTTTTTTTGTATTCCAATCGGATTATCTAAAAATAATTTAATTTTATTATCTAAATTGCTTATTTTTTTTATTTTACCATTTATAAAATGAGATGAAACATTATCTAGTTTATAAGTATCTAGATTGTGTCCACTTTGGATAACTTTCATTAAATCAATTATAACACGACCTTCAGTATTAACATACTTTAGAAAATTATCACCTAATGCAGAAGATGATAAGGTTTTTTTGATCCAATGTGTTTTACAATATCCATTATCATCAAATTCACATTCTTTAATAGGTTCAATTAATTTACCTAAATTACATAGATATTCTACACAATTTAATTCCATAGCTCTATGATAAAGATAATTAAAATCAAAACCTAAAATATTGTATCCAGTAATAATATCAGGGTCTATTTTATTAATAATGTCAACCCATGTTTTTATTAACTCTTTTTCAGTTTGACAACAAATTACTTGACTTCCTGATATATCAGAACAAGTATCTAGTGTAACAATAATTTTTTTATAACAATCCTTATCACCATATTTATGAAAAGTAGTTCCTATTTGAATTACTGGGTCACCATTTAATTTTGGAAACATTTTAGAGAACTTTTCCACAAGTTTTTCAACAATTTCTGTAGATGTTAAATCATTGCCTTCTTCTATCTGATTCTCAAATTCAAAATAGGATGATAAATTTTTCATTCTAGTTCTTTTTATACTTTCTTGTTCAAATTGTAATTTTCCTTTTAGAATTGATAATATATCTTCAATTTGAATATATAATGTTTCAGTTATTTTATCAATATTAAGGTTTTCTTTAAAATTCATAGTATTATCTTGTAATTTATTTAAAATATATTGAAATATCTTTTCTTGTTTTATTTGTTTAATTTCATTACTTAATGAGTTATGATAATCTAATAATCCGTGAACAAATGTATCATAAGTTTTAATAGCACAAGGAAATGAACCATCATATGAATTACATTCAATATCATAACTACCTATTATAAATGATGCTATATTAGATGATTGATATGGTTTAACATCTTTCCAAGAAACATTATAATTTTTACCAGTTTTAACATTAAATTCATGAGTTTCATTATATTTATCAATTTGTAACCATCCACTAATTTGTAAATCTTGTTTATGAACAAATCGTAAATAAGGTTCTATGTTATTTTCATATAATTGGAATTTTATATTTTTAAATAACCCTAATGAAATTTTTTTAAAAAATAAGTTACTAGCTATTTTCATAGCTTTATAATTGGTAAATGAAAGAAATATAAATTTAAAAGGTTTATTGTTAGTAAAACCCCATATATCTTTTTTTCTAACTATTTTACAAGTCTTTATAGAATTCTTATATTTTTTAGGAAGTTTAGATTCAATATGATTTTGAAGTTGATATAAGATATTATTATGTACACTATCTTTAATATTATCACTATTTTTAATACCTTTTAAATCATCAATCCCTTTCACATAAAAGTAACAAGGATAATCTTTAACATTAACAGAAATATGGTTTCCATTAATATCTCTACCAAAAATTTTAATTAAATACTTAATATCGATAGAATCTTCTTCTTCTTCATTAAATTCTTCATAGTCTGTTACAAGCCAATCAATAGCTTGAAATATTAAAGAAGACATAAATATTTATTATAAAAATAAAATTTCAAATTTTTAAATATATTTTAATTAAATAAAATGAACCTTTTTGATTTCTTTGTATTATTGTTGATTGGATTTTTAACAATGTTTTATATTCGTGAACAATATACCGAAGTAGAATATGTAAAGAGTAATGTAGATGGAGAAAAATATTTAGTTAAGGTTGGTGAAAAATCACAAGAGGTTGCAGATAAATTAGCAAACATGCATAAGAAATTTTTAAAAATTATTAAAATTGCAGAAGATGAATATCCAGATGATCCTCGTGTATCTTTTATGAAAGATAATTATACTTCTAATAAATTAAGCGAATCTACTAAAGATGAAAAATATACATCATATTCAGTTAATAAAGAAAAAATATTATTTTGTTTAATTGCTCGTGATGAAAATGGAGAATTAATAGATGATAATACATTAACTTATGTAGGTGTTCATGAATTGGCCCATTTAGCAACAGAAGAGATTGGTCATACTCATACATACTGGGATAATTTTAAATGGTTACTAACAATTGCACATGATAATGGTTTATATACATATGAAGATTATAGTATTAAAGCAAAACCATATTGTGGTATTGAAATTAGTTCAAATATTTTAGATAATTAAATTATTAATATTTTCAACATTATTAGAATAAATAATTTTATTTAAATATTTACAATTATCATATAAATAATTATTAATATTTTTTTTCATTAAATCTATATTATTGAACGATATAATTACTTTATTATTTTTTAATTTAAATATATTTAGTTTTTCAAATATATCTATTTTTGAAATAATTAAGAAAGTTGTTCCAGTTATATTAATAGTTTTTTGTAATTTATGTAAGTCTAGCCAATTAACTTTACGTCTTCTTCCAGTTGTTACACCATATTCTTTTCCTTCATTTGCAATTAATAATAATTCTTTATCATCTAATAGTTCTTCTGGAAATTCTGGATCTAATCCAGAACGAGTATCATAAATTTTACAGGCACCATATATATTATTTATTAATTTGGGTGAAAATCCTAAAGAACATGCAGCATATGGTAATGTATTTGATGATGTTACATATGGATAATTTCCATAATTAATATCTAACCAAAATCCTTGTGCTCCTTCACATAATATATTTCCATATAGTTTTTCATCCCATATATATTCTTCAAAGTCTTTATCATCACTTACACGTTTTCCAATTCTAGCATATTTATCTCTATAACAAGGTGCAATTCCTTTAGCAGTAGTTCCTTGTTGTTTAAAATATTTATTCTTATCTTCTTCAATATGTTTTTGTAAAACTATATGAGCTTTTGGTGAAATTTTAATTAAATCTGTATTAAATCCATTATTCTTTAAATAATTAATTTCTTCAAAAAATCCTTCTTTATTTACAACACAATCTGGTCCTATTATAGATTTTACATTAAATAATACACCAGAAGGTATTAAATGAGTTTTGTATTTTTTATTATTTATATAAATAGTATGTCCTGCATTATTACCACCTGCCCATCGACATACATATTCATATTTTTTTGATTTAGCCAAGTGTGCTATTATTTTTCCTTTTGCTTCATCACCCCATGCTAATCCACATACAATATCAACGTAATTTATATTTTGCATATTTACACATAAATAATAATAATAAAAAAAATATATAATTTAATCTCATAAATTTAATAAAAAATTTTAATTAAATTTCTCGAATCATTTTTATTTTAAATATATTTCAATATATTAATAATGAAGACTTCTGTTTTTAAATTAGTAAATTGGGTTAGTAAAAAAGAGAAAATAACTTATTTATTTGTAGGAGATACTCATACAAATTTAATAAAAAAATTAAAAGAAAAATCTATTACAAATGATGAAATAAAAACATTAAAGAAACATTTTCAAAATTATCCATTATTAGATAAAACTATAAAGGATAAAGATGCTAAAATAATTTATGAAAATATATTTGAAGATGATAATATTTATACTTTGAAAAATAAAATTGCAATGCATATTAAACAAATTAATTTTGACCATATATACTTATGGGGTACTAAAAACATAAATAGTTATGAATTAATTGATATTCTAACTAATATTTTTAATAGTACTGATAAATTAGATACGAATGAAATCAATGAAATTTTAGAAAATTTATTTAATTTTAAATTAGATACAAAAAATAAAACATTTAGTATTCATGAAATATATGAACAAATTATTAATAATGACAAACTTATTATAAATATACCATTAGAATTAAATTATTTTGATGAAAATAATAATCAAAAATTTATACCTAGTAATCCCTTTAAAAAAATAAAGATTAATGATCGTTTTCTAGATAGTAATAAAAAATATAATCCAATATACAAATATAAATTAGATAGTTTCAATATAATTAAGAATAAATTAAAAACTAATATTATTAATTTTACTAATAGTAATGATTTATTTAAATCATATAAAAAAAAATTAAATATGGAAAATGACTTAATTACGAATGGTGTAGTTAAAGTATATTTCCCCTATATATTTGATATAGAAGATTATGATGAGTATAATGAAACTTATGAAGATACTATTAAAAATACTGATGAAATTATAAGTAAATTTATTACAACTAAAGACAGCAACTACTTAGAAAATGAGAAATCAGTTATTAGTAGAATTCATCTTAAAATTTATCCAACTTTAATTAATATTAAATTTAAAAATTACTTAATAAACTTGGAAGGTTATTTTAATAATTTTACAACTGATGATGAAATTCCAATGATAATTTATAAGAAAAAGAATAATAATATTTATAAAATTAATAAAAATTCTCTTGGTAATAAAAATAAATCTGATGAAAGAAAAATTACTTCCTCTAATATGACTAAATGGACTGAAAATATTAATGTTATTAGAAAGAATGAATTTTTAGAATTTAAAATATTCTTTAAAAATTTTAATGACATTAATATATCAAAATATTTTAATTTATTAATATTTGATAATGGTCGTGTAGATATTGTATATGATTTTAAAAATAATGAACCTGTTTTAATGAAGGAAGTTATTGAATCATTTAGTAAAGTTAATGAAATTTTAAATCAAATTAATAAAAAATTTAAGATTAATTTAATTAATTTAAATGATAATATATTTAAAACTAATCTATCTTTTATAGATATTGTTGATTTTAATATATCAAATCAATTAACATTTAATAAAGTGATTTTATCAGATAATGATATCAAACAATCATTAAAATTATATTATCCATATTTTGATATAATTAATGAAAAAAATAATTTGATTCATATTAAATTCAAAAGAATTAATAATTTCTTTAATATTGATGATATACAAAGTTATATTGAAGATAATATTTCCAAACCAAAAAGTCAATTGGTACCTTTAATTGTAAAGAAATACAATATATCAAAAACAAAAGCGGAAAAAGAATATGATGAGATTAGTGATTTAGTTAAATTAAATCTATTAAATAATAATAATATTACAAAATCAAGAATCAATAAAGGAGTATTTATTATATTAAAAATTACAAATCAATTACAACTACAATTTATAGTTAAGAATCTTAATAATGATGAAGATAATTATATTATTAATAAATTATTATTATTTTTATCAACAAATGATGAAATATTAAAAGAGACAAAGAAAATTAATAAACAGATTACATCTTATAATAATTTTAATAAAGATGCACAAACTAATTTTACTGATAAAAAAGAAATATTAAGCGATGATGAATATGATTTTCTATTACCAAATACAAATGATAAAAATTCAACTGAATCTATTTTATCATATGATGATAATGATGATAATGATGATAATGATAATGATAATAATTTATTTGAAATAAATGATGATGATTTAGAATTTCTAAAAACGTTAGAAGATGATACAAAAGACAAAACCAATGAAGATAATAAGATGGATAATGAAATAAATAAAGATGAAGATGAAATAAAAGTTGATACCTCTGAAATTGATTATTCAAAAATAAATAAACCAAATGAAATAAAAAAATATAATAAATTAATTCTCCGAAGATTACAAGCTGCAGACCCATCATTATTTAAAACTCCTTACTCTAAATTTTGCCAATCATCTAATAAAAAACAACCAGTAGTTATTACTGAAAAAGAAAAGGAATATATTGATGATAAATATCCAGGTTCTTATACCACATTTGTAAAAACAGGTAGTGATGATACTAAAGCAGAAAAATATTATTATATTTGTCCAAAATATTGGTGTCCATTATCTGCTGTGAGTTTAACTGATGAACAACTAAAGAAACTTAATGGAAAATGTCCAAGAGAAGAGCCCCCTATTGTTTTAAGTAGTCCTGATTGGGTTAAAAAGAATAAAGATGGTAAAGATGTTGATAGACCAAGATATCCCTTTTTATTAGATACATTATTATACAAAGACCATAAGAAAATACCTTGTTGTAGAAGTACTGCACCAGATGTTAAAGTAGATGAAAAGAAAAATGAACGATATATTACAAGAAGTAAGTTACCTACAAATATTAATAGATATTCCACTTTACCTAATAAATTATCTAAAATTTTAGGTAATAAATATCCAAGTGATTATATTATTAATGATAAAACTAATTGCTTTGTTCGTAAAGGTATTGATAGTCAAAATCAATATGTATTATCAAGTTTAATACATGTAATTGATAATGATAAAATAAAGAATATTGAAGATTTTATTGATGCTGTAGAAAAAAATATGACAAAAATAGATTACATTGAGTTAAATAATGGTAATACTTTAAAATTATTTCTAAATCCAGATTTTAGTATTTATGATCAAAAAAGTTTTGAATATTTCAAAAAAGATTTTGATAATAATGATTATTTGAATAAAATGGATTTAAAAAAAGTTAATACAGAACTAAAAAAAATGGAAAAATTTGTTTATGATGATACTAATCAGTATAATAATGATATATTAAGAGAATTTATGATATATAATTCATTTGAAAATTTTAAACTTTATTTAAGAAGTAATTTATTAAAAAATCATGAAGAAATTTTACAACTTTTTACCAATAATTATCCTTGGTTAAATTCTAAAAAACATAATATTATTTTATTTAATTCGCAAAATAAAAATAGAGAAGTTGAAAAGATTGAATTATTATGTTCTAAATTTATTAATTATAATACCAAAATAGATACTGATAATGATTTTGTTTTTATTCTTAAAAATGAAAATACTTATGAACCCATTGTTAGAATAAGAAATACAAATAGTAAATCAAAAAATGATATAGTTGTTCATAAAAGTTTCTCGTATAATGAAGACCCTAAATTAAAGAAAATAATTGATTTACAAAAAAAACATTGTAAAATAGATATCTTGAAAAAATTAATAGATCCAATAAAACTTTATAAAGTTTTAGATAAATTAAATGAAGATTCGAATGAGAAATTGGGCATTAAAGCATTTGTTATTAATATGAGTTTTAAGTTTGTTGGATTTTTATTAAAAAATAATTTATTTATTCCTATGGATAGTAATATTCTTTCTACAAATATTTTTAGAGATAATGATATTGAAATTGAAAATTATATTTATATTCATAATATTACTAAATATCATTGTAAATTATCATCTACTAAAGTAAAGAATATATTAAAAGATTTAAATGATAAATTGGGTAAAAATATTTATAAAGTTAAAGAAGTTTTAAAAGATAATACTGAAGAAATTGCAATAGTATTAGATGATATTGTAAATAATATTATTCCATTACATATTTTACAGAGAAATAAAGATATATTTATGGAACATATTAAAGATGAAACTATATTTTTAGGAATTGAAGATAAAAATGATACTACATCTTATATTAATAATTATCTAGATATTACAAATGAATATCAAAAGAAATTAAAAGATGTTGTAGACCATATTGTATCTAAAACAAAAACTTTAAAAAGTATTGAAATGCTTAAACATAAACATAATCCTTTCCCAAAGAATATTAAGATTGATAAAATTAATGCGATTATTACTAAAATTCTTGAAAAAAATGAAAAGATAGAATTAAATGAAGAAGAAAGAAATAAATTAATTAGTGATATTTATACAAAGGATTTATTATATATTTTGAGAAAAACTGATAGTGATTTGAAAGTGAAAAAATACGAAATAGTATTTAATCAAGATGATATTTTAAATGACAAATTAAAAAAATTAAATCAAAAATTGTCAAACCCTTTTAAAAGTGTTGAAAATAGTATTGAAGACCATATAATATATAGATCATTAGCAGTTCAACCAAGTAAAGAAGATATTACTCATAAATTTTTAACAGATACTTATAAACGAATACCAGAATATACTTGGAGAGTTGATTTATTACCAATGTTTGAAATTAATATGGCTACAGAAGAAGACAAAGATGACCAAAATACTGCAAAATATTTAATAGAAGTTTTTAGTAAAATATCAAAAATGGAAGGAAAAGGAATTAAAGAGAAAGAATTGGAATCTAAAATTGATGAAGCAAGAAAAAAGGATTTTGATGATGATGATGAAGATAAGGAGAAATTTATAGAAGAACAGAAGGATAATATTTACTTTGAAAAGAAGTTTGATACATTAGAGGAAATGGATGTAAATAATTATGAGGAATATGAACAAATATTTGATGAAAATTACAAATACTCTTTTTATGAAATTGAGAAGATTTCTGAAATGACAAAATTGTCTATAATAGTTCTTGGAGATTTTGACAATAATAGATTAACAAGAGGACATAGAATATATGAGAATGGGGATAAATATGTAATATTACATATGAACGCTCAACCAAATTATGATAAATTTAATATAATTGTGAAAAATACAAGTAAATTTATATTTGAAAAAAATGAATTACCTGAAAATTTCTGGAAATATATTGAGGAAAAGAAATGAGTTATTGTTGTTTTACATATTTAATAGTACTATTAGGAAAATCAGCGTCATCTAGATGATATGCACAATCGGTGTCGTCATATACAAATGTTTTCTCCATTTGTACTGGGCCATGCAACGTCCCCATCGCGTATTTTACATCAAAATTTTTTTCATCATTAACTATGTTTTTATCAGGTTGGGCATAATATATCAACATTCCATGTGTGCCCACTTTCTCATAATCTACTAAAGTATACTTCCCATTTCTATCATAATCACAACTTTGTGTTGGTGTTGAACCAACACACTCACCTGACCCTATACATTCTTGTGTTTGTACTCCAGAACTCCCACAAGTTGCTGAGCAAGAACTCCAAGTACTACCCCAAACACCAACTGGTTCTGTACCAGTACCACCAGTAACAACATCACCAATTCCAGTTCCAGTAGTTCTAGTTCTAGCACCAGTTCCAGTAGTTCTAGTTCTAGTATCAACTGGTTCAGCAGGACTACCAACATTAACACTAGTACCAACATTAGT
>CETH01043891.1_pt1 | contig 15149 bp, 13 predicted proteins | sample 361461 | NCBI WGS metagenome assembly CETH01 (sample SAMEA2622695, study PRJEB7988) | marine metagenome | isolation source: saline water (ENVO:00002010), including
CCTTCCTGACAAAACCTAAATGCTGAAGATCCTCCAAAACCTAAACCAAATTCCGAATCAAAAAGAGCTCCTCCTGAGCCTGTGATTAGTGCTACTTTTCCGTCAAGTCTATTCATATGTTCCTCTTTCATAATTGTAAAAAATATTTATTTTAATCATTTATAGCCACGTAGTTAGACTCTTAAAATTTTTTCTTGTTTTAATAGAATTAGATTTTGGATAACCTACAGATAGAACCCCTGCTATTTTAAGTTGCTCTGTAATGCCAAAAATTTTATTAAGATTACTAATTTTACAAATTTTGCCCGTAGACCAACCAACTCCAAGACCCATTCCTGTCGCAGTTAACTGAATATTTTGAATGGCACAACAAACAGCTCCATAATTTTCTTCTGTAATTTCATCATTTATTCCTATTAAACTATAGACAAAAATAAGGAGTGGAGAAGAGTCAATTTGATTATAAATTTTATTTTCTTGATCTTGACTTAGTTTCTTTTCTAAATTTTGTTCTTGTAAAGCAATCATTCCTTCAGAAATCTTGTTTCTTGCAGGTGAATTTTTCCCAACAACATAAAATCGCCATGGTTCTGTATTTCTATGATTTGGAGCCCAGATAGCAGATTCTAAAAGCGTTTCAATTTGAATGTTATTAATTGCTTTATCTTCAAAAATCTTAGTGTTTCTTCTGTTTTTTATAATGTTAAATATTTCAGGTGGTTTTTTCATAATAATTTCCTTATTAAAAAATTATGCTGTGGAATAATCTACTAGCCTAGCAATTCTGTCCTTAAATCTTTCCACTCCTAAAACTGCAACAAGTATTATTACGCCTATAGAAATACCTGCTATAGCTCCCCCAAAAGTTAAAAGCAGAGAAGTTATTTGGTAAAGAATATTAGCAACAAATATAATTATTCCCCCAAACAGAAGTGTTTTTGATTTTACAACGCCGCTCCAAATAACAAAAGCAATCCCCTCTAATCCAAGTAAAAGTGCATATATCCATTCTGGATTTTGGGTCATAGATTGTATGAATGCGGTTCCACCCATAACTATAATGGCCAATCCATCTAAAAGACCCCCAATAGCAACCAAATCTGCAGGATCTTTCATTTCATCCTGATTAAAAAAAGGCATACCAAATTCTGGATCTTGATCATCCTTAAGCAATCTTTGTCTTTCTAAATATGAAATTATTAAGAAATATAATCCGACCGGTATTGCATAAATCTGTGCTTGCCCGAGTTCCCAGTCTATTGCCTGAATAACCCAGCCAATCAACAAAATAGTTGTTCCTAAATAATAGTGTTTCTCCTGCTGATTGATAAAAGATTCACCAATGTATGATGCTCCTAAAATAGCCATTGTTATAGAAACGGATAAAACCCACGGCTCTCCAAAAACATCATCTGAAAAAAAGCTTACAATTAATACAAATATCGCACAAAAAAGTGTAACCCAGGAAAGTCTTTTAGCCGCATAGTAAAAAACATCTTTAACTATTTTTATCTTCCCTAAAGGGATTATTTTTGATTTATCAATAAAATAGGACAACCATAACAGTACAAATGCCTGAATAGCCCATCCAATTGTTCTTTCTGAAAAATCTAAACCTAAAAAACCCATTAAAAACCCTAAAGCTACCGTTAGGAAAAAAACACCAATGATCATTAATGTTTTAATTATTTTTATATAAGCAATAAATATTGAAATAGTTCCATATATACCTGAAATTAATAATGGCTCCCAATTCCCCCAATCATTCCAACCTGAAATAACAATACTGTGCACAGAAAAAATAGCAGCTAACCCCAAAAGTCCAAACTCATTTTTGTCTAACATTTTTAAAATTAAATTAAAAATAACGACTGATATTAATGAACCTGAAAATGTAAGCCATGTTGTTTGGGTTTGATTTAAATCATAAAAATCAAATATTAGAATAATATTCAACCCCAATATGGCACCATGAATACTGGTTAGAAATACTTTTTGAAGATCAACATCATTAGAATATCTGATATTTTTAAATAATATCCAAATTGGAACATTTACTACTAAAAGAGAATAAATCAAAAATAATTGATCTGAGGAAGTCCAATCTGGTAAACCTGAAAACAAAACCCAAAAAGGAGATAAAACTGAAAAAATTCCAGCACCAATTAAAATAGAAAATTCAAATTTAAAAATTTTTAACTTCTTTAAAACTTTCGCATCCCTGAAGTTTTTTAAAATCAAAAATATAATAGATAAGGTTAAGCTGAATAGGCCAATAGCTAACCCAATCCAGCGAGTACTTAATATTTCAGATTCAAGCAAGCTTATAACGATTGCTACAAAAGGAAATATAACAACACCATACTTGTAAAAATCAATATTTTTATCAAAAAAAACTATTATTGAATTTATAGTCAGTCCTAATAATATTACTGAAACAGGATATAGTGTTAAATTATTCTCAACTGTTACAGATAAAATTAAAACAAACGCTAATATTTGAACAATTTGCCCCCCAAAAAAAACAAAGCGGGCATTTTCTTGAAGATTCCATTTAATTAAATATTTAGAAAAATAACTTAATGCTGCTGCTGTAATAGAGACAGATACAAATCCCCAATTCGAATCGTATGATTTGAAGGAACTAACTAATAAGCCTGAAAAAACTATAATCCCTAAACCTGTACCCAAAGTTAGTATTTTCCCTTTATAAAAATAAGATAATGTTCCCCAAATAACTATTGAAGGGACAAAAAGAATAATCCATCCAAAATAATTTAAATCAAGCGATAAATTTATTTCTGGAATAACAAATTCATTACCGTAGGCTGTAAACTCATAAACAATTATTCCTGTCGCTAAATACGTACAAAAAGCACCAAGGGTTATTAGAGCAAGTCCAGAATAATATATTTGCATGCTCTTAAATGCAAAATGACCCAACCCAATAAGTGCAACGACCTGTATCAATACAAAGGTCTCTTTCTCAATCCACCCAAAATCATCCCATAATGTAACTAATAATATAAAAGAGCTGACAACTGTTAAAACAACAGCAAAAGTTAAAAGGACCGCTATTGTACTATTGGGAATAAATGAAGGTTTTTTTTGGTTTTTCGATTCTTTTGAAGAAAGAGCGCTAACATCTAAGTGATTAAGAGAAGAATTATTTAATAAAAGACCTTCTTTTTTTGCAGTCTCATTAATAACACTTTTTAAATATTCAACTCTTTTATATGTTTCCCCCACAAATATTTCATCTAGAGAATTAATAATTTTTGTTTTTAATAATTTAATATGAGAAATTAATTGATTTTCTACTTTGAGTGCTAAATCATCACTATTGCGAGCATATTCTTTAACATGATTTAAGGAATATACAGCAGATTTTAATTCATCTATATCAGAATCAAAATCTGTTGTTGTATCAATAGAAAGGTCTTTAATTCTTGTTCCACAATAAGTACAAAATTTTTGGTCTTCAGAAATCTTTTGTTTGCACTTATTACATTCCATATACCACGTAATTGGGTTTATTTCAGCTAAATTTATATATTATTTTATCCATAAAGGTGGGGAGGATATGCTGCAGACCTGTTTTTTTCCAAAGTTATTCTATCGTACTCCAAAACAGCTTCAACTAAATCACGAATGTTTTTGACTTTTAATGGAAGTTTTCCCAAATCACGATTATGCCCACACATAACACAAAAAATACGAACCCCAAACATATCTTCGTCGTTTGTTAAGGTGCCAGTACCACACCTTGGGCAAGACCCTGTTAGTATCATAGTTTGGATCATATATTAATTCCTAAATATATTTTTTAATAATATCTTTTAAATAAATAATTAGCATGTACTTTTGATCCTATCAAAAAAGTATTTTATGGCAAGGCCTCATTTTTTTGATCTTCTAACATTTTAATCATTTTTATATATTTTTCTTCCGATATTTTTCCTTGATTAAAATCTTTTTGTAAATTATCTATCATTTGATCAATTAATTGCATGTCTCTGTTTTTATATGCCTTATTCCTGTTTTTCCAAATAAAAATTGATAGCCCTATTAGTAGAAACAAACCCAATGATATAGGTGCAACATACATATATTCAGCAGTTACAAATCTTTCTTTAATTAACTCAAACATTGTGGGTTCAGGAAGATCCAAAACGAAAACTTCCATTTTTTCCATTCTTTTTATATTTTTCGCTTCTTGGACTTCATAATTAATATCTTCCAAATTTATTAACTCTGAATCATCAGTAATATTAGTTACAACTTGGAATAAATTTTCAGGTATTACAATACGTAAATTATTTGAGCCGTATCTCCAATTTTTAACAAAAGACGTACTGGAACCCGAATAAGGAATTTTATACGCATACATTAATTCATGTTTACCTGGTTTTACAGATGCAAGAAGAGCAAACCCTTTATCTATTTGGACCCAATCTGCATTTGCAATTTCTGTGTCGATTATTAAATCTGTTGCTCCTTCCGGAAGGCCAAATCTCAATAAATCCATAGGTCCAGAACCTTGTATATATGTTAAATTGTCGGTGTTTTGCAATGTGACCATTTCTATAATCGATAATTCTCTGTTTAAGTGATCAACATCTGAAAAAAGTATTGACGAATTATAAATTGATATAGACTCATCAGATGTTGTTGTATCATAAACTTGTAGTACTAAGTTTTTATTGTCAGATATAACATCAAATAATTCTGTATACCCTATTCCTTCATAGAAAATAGAAAGCCAATATAAAGCATCTTCTTGAATTTCAATGCTTTCAAAAACAAAAGCTCCTGCAATATCTGTTGTTGTATAAAAAACTTCAGAATCTTTATCTAATTGCTCTATATAAAGGGTTATTGTTGTTTCTGCAATCGGTTGACCGGTAGTACTATTTACTACGATACCTTTTATTTCTTTTAATGAATTATCCGCAAATAGTACCTTTTTTTCTCCAACGTTTATTGAAAGAATTACTATAATGAAGATGGTTATTTTTATTAATCTGATCAATTATTAAATTTACTCTTTTTTAACTTCTAATTTGTTTGATTGTTTTATTAATTTGTTGAATTATTTTTTCTTCTTCAGAAGTTGTGACCTTCAATTCTTTTATTAAGTCAATAACTTCTTTTGTGTAGGTTTTTTGTAACCATTCATAATCATCTTTATCTATAGTTCCAATCGAAAACTCTAATTCTGCATTTTGTAACCCTTCTATAAGAGAATCCCAACGTTGTTGTAAATAAGAATCGTTCCTTATATAAATATTAACTTTTTCTTTATTTTTTATCAGTGGATAAACAATTAACACTATTGGAAAAATACAAAGCAGAATAGAAATAAAAATAACCATTTTTAAGATCCCAAAACTTTATTTTCTAAAACGTCTGAAAGGAGAACCTTCGTTTTCCTAGATCTAGCTGGAATGAGAGCAAATATAGTTCCAAAAATTAATACCGGTCCAGCAAGCCACATCCAAACTATCATAGGATTAATAAGAACTCTGAAAACAGCTTTATCCTCTTCCATAAATTCTGAGGGAACTAAATAAAAATCTTCTACCAAATTTGTATGTATCGCCCCTTTTGTTGCAGAAATACGAAAAACAGGATAGTAAGACCTTTCAGGATATAAATACCCTAAATCATTATCTTTATGTTTTACACTAAATTTCGCTATTTGTTCTTTGCGATCTGAATATATAGTTTCTTCTTTTTCAATATAAGTAAAAGAATAATTTTCTATTTTTCTAGTTTCCCCAGGCTGCATCACAAAATCATTTTGAATACTGTAAAAAGATGATGCAGCAACTCCTACGCCAAGCATAACGACTGACAAATGAACAATATATCCTCCATATCTAGGTCTATTAGCATTAATTAGATTATAAAAAGCCAATATCCAATATTCCCCTTTTTTATGCCTAGCAATAGTTCCTCTAATCCATTCTTGAAAAATTCCTGCTGCAGAAGATATAAGAATCGCGAAAGAAGCTAAAGCCCAAATTTTATGTATTTCCAATAAGAAAATTAAAAATGGAAGGGATATTAGTGCGATCCCTATAGGCACCCTTAACATCCTTACTGCAGTTTTCCAAGAAGCTTTTCTCCAGGGTAAAAATGGACCTATCCCCATAATAAAGACTAACAACAATATTAAAGGACCATTTACTTTGTTAAAAAATGGTTGCCCGACAGTCATTGTTGTTTCATCAAAAGTTTCAGAAAATATTGGAAATATAGTTCCCCATAAAGTAACAAAAGCTATTAAAAGAAAAAGGAGGTTTTGAGCCAAAAAAGCCGCTTCTCTAGAAAAAAAAGATTCTAAGGTTTCATTACTTTTTAATGTTTCAAATTTAATAATAAATATAACCAATGAAGCAAATAAAGTAACACCCATAATTGCTAAGAAAATCCACCCCATAGTAGATTCCGCAAATGAGTGCACTGATGGAACAGGACCCCCTCTATTTATAAACATCCCTAATTGAGCCATTGTAAAACCTATTATTATTAAAAGAATATTCCACATACGAAACATTCCTCTTCTTTTCTGAACCATAATTGAATGAATAAAAGCACTCATCGCCAACCATGGCATCAGAGCAGAATTTTCAACAGGATCCCAAGCCCAATATCCTCCCCAACCCAATATTGTGTACGCCCACCAGGAACCTAACAATAAACCAACAGTTAAAATCAACCAAGAAATCATGCCCCATCGCCGCCCTAAGTCAACCCATTCATCTTTTCCCCCTTCTCCCGCAAGTAATACAGATACCCCTATCGCAAAAGGAATAGCAACTGATATAAGGCCTAACATTTGAAATGGAGGGTGGATAAACATACCAAAATGAATCAATAGTGGATTTATTCCTTGTCCATCACTAGGAACAAAATCCAGTTTTTCCAAAGGGTTAGCTAAAAATACTATAACAAATAGGAAAAAAAGAAGAGTTAAAGATATTATGCCCAAAAAATATTTAGATGAGTCAAAAGGTTTAGAATTAATTACTTTTAATGAAATAGCTCCCATAACAGAAAATGCCATTGCTATATATAGTAATGACCCTGCATTACCTGAATAAAAAGCAACCCAAGAGTATGCACTTGGCATTGCCAGATTACTATTTTCAGCAACATATTTAACAGAAAAATCATTAACTACAAATGAATAAATAAGGCTTGCAGTTGAAATGAACAACAAAGGAATAACAGAATAAAAAGCCAATCTTCCACTATCAAATAAACTGTTATTTTTTATTCTCCCTGAAAAAAAACCGGCTAAAGAAGAATAAAAAGTCACAATAAACGCAATAATTAATGAAATTTGACCTATAGCGACTACCATTAATTATCCTCACTGTTTTTTAATATCTCTGAAATATCTTCTTTTGAAATATTTTCTTTTCTTAAAATATTCAAGATATCGTATTCCTTTTCAGTTAAAGAACTATAATCATTATTTACATTCTTTGATTTAGAGGAATTTCTTTTTAAAAATAATAAAGTAAAGAAAATTAAAAAAGCAGTTAATATAGATAATATTACAGGAAATATCCAAGCTAATAGACCTATTCCTTTTCTAGGAGGTTCCATTAAAACTACCGGTCCATATTTACTAACAAAATATTCTTTTATTTCCTGATCTGTTTTTCCTTCATACACTTTTTTAGAAACAACATTTCTCATTTGGGCAGCTAAATCATTTTGTGATTGATCTATTGATTCTCCAGGGCAAACAGGACACATTAATGACTTATTTAATGAATTGATTCTTAAGTCAGTTTGAGTTTGGGTTTGATCTGAACAAGCAATTAAAAGGGATAAAAATATTAATCCTATTAACCCTGTAAAAATAAAAGAATGCCGAATAAACATGATTTTTTTTCTGTACATATATATATTTTCTAATATGATGAAACTCTAATCAACTATTATTTTTTTTAAATGTTTTAGTCTTCACAGACTTTAAAAAATGTTGAAAATAAACAACATGTTCCTAATATATTTATGTTGGAAAAAAAATGACATTCAAATTCCCGAGTTGCCCCCTTGCAAAGTTTAATTTAAAAGGTGTATTAATATTCTCAACTATTTTGAAATACCTTTTTTGGTGTTCTATTAGCTCACTGTAATAATTATTTATTGCAAAGCTTTTTAAGACATTTTTAAAAATGTCTTATACGTTTTTTGCGGGAGAGGGGGAGGCTGAAGAGGCTTATAACCTATTACAGGTTAGCAAAAATCAATTTTGTTCTTGAAAAAAGGACTTAAATCCTTAGGTGGTTTTGTGTAAAAAAATATGTCTTTATTAACGAATAAGCAATCAAAAAAAATATGGGATTCTGTATTGGGAAAACTTGAGTTGCGTATTCCAAGACCTAGTTTTAACACTTGGTTAAAAGAAACTAAAGGTGTCTCTTTTGACTCTGATCTTTTCTTTGTGTCTGTTCCAGATGCTTTTACTGCAAGTTATTTAGAAGAGCGCATGCTTGGTATTTTAGAAAACGAAATTTCAGATACCCTTAAAAAGGAAGTAAAACTAAACTTTATAGTAGATGGGCAAAAACATAAACCAAAAGAAAATACTCCCATTAAAGAAAATGTCCCTTTAAACCCAACTCCAGTTGTTTCTGTTAAAAAAGATTCCGGATTAAATCCCAAATATACATTTAAAGATTTTATTGTTGGAGATTCTAATGAATTAGCTTATAAAGGAGCACAAGCTGTATCCCAAAAAATAGGAGTTGCTTTTAATCCTTTACTTCTATATTCCGGTGTTGGCTTAGGAAAAACACATCTTTTGCATGCTATAGGAAATAGTGCACAAAAAAGAGGCCACAACTGTTTCTATACAACTTGTGAAGAATTTACAAATAAATATATATCTTCTATCCAAAACGGCTCGACAGAAACGTTTAGGGATTTCTACAGATCAGTCGATATTTTATTATTAGATGACATTCAATTTTTAATAGGTAAAGAACAAACGCAAGAGGGTTTTTTTCATACTTTTAATTCTTTGTATATGAAGAATAGTCAAATTGTCATTGCAAGTGATCGCCCTATCTCTTCTTTAAAAGTTTTGGAACCTCGAATAGTATCCCGTTTTTCAGGGGGGCTGGTTGCTGATATACAAGTTCCAAAATTAGAGACAAGAATAGCTATTTTAAAATCAAAGGCTAGAAATACTGATTACACCATTCCAAATGAAGTTATCGAATATATTGCCAATAATATTAAATCTAATATTCGAGAACTGGAAGGTTCTTTGAATAGAATACTTGCATGGTTTCAATTTAAAGATGAAGACATTAGTTTAGATTCAGTAAAATTAATCTTAAAAGACCCTATTTCTTCTATATCGCCCCAAATTATTTCAGATATTGATGTTGTTTCAGCAGTATCAAAACATTTTGGAGTGTCACAAGACCAACTGAGAAGTAAAAGTCGCCAAAAAATGACGGTCCTCTCTAGACAAGTAGCAATGTATCTTCTGCGAGAAGAAACTGATTTAAGTTTATCTGCAATTGGGAAATTACTCGGAGGCAGAGATCACTCAACTGTATTGCATGGGCATGAAAAAGTGTCTAATTTACTAGAAAATGATATTAATTTTAAAAGCACTCTTTTATCTATCAAAGACTCTCTATCTATCGAAAATTAAATTTTATTTCTATCCATACATGGAGACATAATGAAATTACTACTAGTTAGGCACGGAGAGACAAACGCCAACCTTCAAATGAGATGGTCTGGGTATAATGATATTAAGTCTACCTTTTTAACAGAAAGGGGGAAAGAACAAGCTAAACAATTATGTTCTTGGCTAAAAAAAAGCGAGCTTTTTCCTACGCACATATATTCCAGCCCACAAATAAGGTCTAAAGAAACGTGCAATATAGCAACTAATTTTTACAATTTACCAACACTTTTAACAAATGACTTACGCGAAACTAATCCTGGTATATTTGAAGGTTTAACATGGGAAGAAATAGAGAAAAAATATCCTGACAAATCATCTGCTTTTGTTAATTCTCGTAACTGGACCTTAATAACTAAATCAGAAAATGATGAAGAGAGATTAGATAGGGGTAAAAAAATATTTAATTTTTTACTGTCTAATCACTCAAACAGAGATACCGTCTTTATTTTTTCCCACGGGGGAATAATGAGACAAATAATTGCAGCCATTTTAGAAACTAAAAAACTATGGAATTTATCTCCAAAAAACACTTCTCTTTTCGAATTTTCATTTGATAAAGAAAACTGGGATGAAAAATCAAATATATTTAACCCATTAAAATGGCAAATATTAAAATTTAATGATACTCCTCACCTAAGTGACTAGCATTTGCAAAGTTAACTACTCTACACCGAGTTGGCCCTTCTTTTTTTATACCTTTTGATCTTTCTATATCCCATGTTTCTTGATCAATTTGAAAATCAAATATTCCAGTATTAGGAATATTTAGTCTCCAAATCTGTTCTGATTTTAAAAATACATTTACTAGAAAAACTAGAAACCCACTATGTGTAAATACTGCCACTTGATCTTCTTGTTGGTGTTTTTTAATTAAAAAATCAACAACCCTTTCGGCTCTTTTCCTTATATTAGATCTCGATTCAGCATTTGGTGCCGAAGAAAAATTTTGATTTATTTCAAATTCTTTAGCAGCCCTTGGGTATAATTTTTTAATGTCGGTAAGATTTTTACCTTCAAATACACCTATACCATTTTCTTTTAAATCATCCATTTGAACTATTTTTTGTTTAGAAAAAGTTATTTCCGCTGTTTTTAATGCTCTTTTTAAAGGGCTAGAATAAATGTGAGTAGGTTTAAATTTCTCTGTTTTAAATCTTTTAGACAATAAAAAAGACTGCTTCTCCCCTAAAGAGGAAAGATCATAATCCAGTTGACCTTGCCACTTTCCATCAGCGTTAGCTAAAGATTGTGCATGTCTAATTAATTTAATTCTCATTTTTTAATATTTTAGGTTTTTGGGTAGGTATAAGAATAAGAATAGAAACTACAACCATAATAATTGCCGAAACTTGAAAAGATTTTCTCATGCCTACCGCATACGCTTCTCTTAATCCAATATTATTTATTATATCTGGGTCAGACATATCTGCATTGTATCCTAATGACCCCATTACTATTATCAATATCAAAGTAGGTAAAGCTATCCCAACTATATGCCCACCATTTCTAAGTAAATTCATAAAAGCTGAAATTATTCCATAATAATCTCTAGACGCACTTCCCATAATTGCACTTGTATTAGGGGCAACAAAAGTTATCATTCCCAAACCTGTCAACCCGGATCCAAACGCTATTATTAAAGGGTTCATTTCAAGGTTAACGGTAGAAAAAACAAACATTCCTATAGCTGCAATTACAGTGCCAATAAAAGCAGGCTTAACCGTTCCTATTTTATCAGATAAGTTCCCTGTTATAGGTCCCAAAATGATTAATAATATAGGGCTGGGTAGTAAATAAAGCATTGCTTGAGCCGTTGACATACCTAAACCAGATACTAGAAAAAATGGCATAAGAAACACAGTAGCTGTTTGTGCAGTAAAACAAAGAAATCTCTCAATTGAACCCAAAGAAAATGCTAATTTTTTAAATAAAAGCAAAGGCAACATTGGATAAGGGGTTCTTTTTTCCCAAAATAAAAAACATCCCAAAAAAAATATAGCTAATGAAAAACCTAATATTGTTTCTAATGGAACACTAACATTATATGTAAGAAAAGCTCTAGAAAAAGAAAAGGACACCCAAGCTAATTTATCAACAAAAGTTATAACCAATATCAAAACAAGAAGAAATAATCCTGAAAATATAATTCCACCCCAATCAAGTTTGTCTTTTCCATCTTTTCCTTTTATGTTAAATCTTTTACTTGATCTGTTTGGAATAGTTAAAATAGCAACAATAGTTGAAAATAAACTAAATATGGCAATCATTAGAAACATAAATTGCCACCCAAGTAAGCTTTCTATACTTCCCCCTAATATAGGGCCTCCTACTGCCCCAAGACCAACAACTGTCATGTGTAATCCCAGTGCTTTTCCTCTTTCTTCGTCCTCAAAAGAGCTAACAATCATAGCTATACCATTAGCTTGTATAGTTGAGGCTCCAACTCCCATTAAAATTTTTCCAGCTAAAACCGTTTCAAAAGTTAATCCTGTTGCAGTTAAAAAAGCTGCTATTCCAAATAAAGAAAATCCTATCAACCAAGCATTTTTATACCCTATTTTATTTGCGATTGCCGCTGCTGGCATCATAAATATACTGACCGACAGCATATACCCTATAGCAAGCCATTGAACGGTGGGGATATCTACCCCAAATTGTTTTGAAATCACAGGGGTTACAATAGCAGTAGAAGACTGATCAGAAACAGCTATAAAAGTACCCAAAGAAGCCGTTATGTAAATCCACCATTTAAAATTAGGGCTATTTTCTACAAAAGAAAGAGGTAAAAAATTTCTTATTCCTTTATGTTGTTGCAATATTAATATTTCCTTCTTGATCTGCAACAAAAAGACTCTGAAAATCGTAGCCCCTTTTTCGGCATTCTTCGCTACCTCCGGACATCCTATCCATTATTGATAGAACCTTTACAACTTCACACCCTTCGGATTCTATAACATCTATAGCATGAAAAAGGCTCTTGCCAGTAGTACATGTGTCATCAATAACTGCAACTCTTAAGTTTTTAGAAATAGGACCCTCAACTGATTTCTGCGAACCATGTTCTTTTGCTTCTTTCCTAACAATAAGAGCAGATATAGGAGTTTTTTCCAAATAACTAACCGCTGCCACAGAGGCGACAATTGGATCGGCTCCCAAAGTAGGACCTGCAATAAAGTTAGCTCCACTTTTGTTAACTATGGGAATTAAACATTTTGCAGTTAAATATGCTCCTTCAGGATCTAGTGTAAGCAAACGTCCGTCAAAATAATAATTACTTGTTCCGCCCGCAGATAATTTAAATTTTCCGAAAGTTAAAGCTTTTTTTTCTATAGCAACTTTTAAAAGCTTTTCCTCATTGGTCATACTTTCTCCTTAGTTTATCCTTAGTTTACTTATATATCTTCTTTTTTCTTATAAATGTTTCTACTCTTGGAGACACCATATTTTTAATACTTTTTTCTGTCTTTATTCTATTTCTAATATCTGAAGATGTTATATCGGGAGTATTTATTTCTAAAATGGTTACCGCTTCATTTATACCTTTAATTTTTAAATTCTTTAAATCAGAAACATTAAACCCTGGCCTAGCAATAGCTAATATTTTAGTTTCTTTTATTAGTGATTCGGGGTCTTCCCAATCAATCATCGATAAAACAGAGTCTATTCCTAATAATACGATTGGTTTTATTTTTTTCTTTTTAAATTCTATTACAGTATCAAGAGTATAAGAGGGTCCGTTTTTTTTAATTTCTACGTCACTTATTGAAAATTTTGGTTCGTTTTCGTCTTTAAGAGCCAGTCTAATCATCTCCAATCGAAGTTCAGAATTTGTTATTTTTCTTTTATTCGATTTTAAATATGGATCTCCTGCAGGAACAAATACAATTTGATCTACTTTTAAGTATTCAAGTGTTAATTTAGCAACTTTTAAATGCCCAACATGTATAGGATCAAAGGTTCCTCCAAATATAACCACATCAAATTCAGCCTTATTTTTCATAGTATTATTTTACCTTTTAATTTGAAATATTGTCCTCATTTCGCTAGAATAGGTGTCATTGTTCTATTTTACTTATTTATCGTAAGGGTTTATTTATATGGTTGGAGTCATACTTAATAAAAAGTCTGATATTTCATTGTTAGCTCATCTAATGAGGCGCGCAGGGTTTGGTGCATCAAGAACAGATTTAGAAAATCTGTTGCCTTTAGGATATGAAGAAAACGTAGAAATCTTATTAAACCCACAAAACAATGAGCCCGTTGATAAATTTAAGTTTTTAAGATACTACCCAATGTGGTGGAAACCCGGAACAATGGGAGGGGCAGGACAAGCAACATGGGTCTGGACTATGGTTAATAGCCCTAGCCCTTTACAGGAAAAACTCTGTGTGTTTTACCACAATATATTCGCCACAGGAGTTGCTAAAGTAGACCATTATGACGAAATAGAAGATATGATTGAAATGTTTCGTGAAAAGGGCCTGGGCCACTATAAAGATGTTCTAATGTCTGTTGCTAAAAGCCCCGCAATGATTTATTGGTTAGATCAAAATGAAAATCATGCAACAGCTGTAAATGAAAACTGGGGTAGAGAATTATTAGAACTTTTCACAATGGGTGTAGGTAATTACACTGAAACAGATGTAAGAGAAGCCTCTCGTGCTTTTACCGGATGGACCTTAGAACACAAGCTTCCTCGTTTTCACATGGGTAGATGGGATTGGGAATTTAAATTTATTCCCGAAGACCACGATTATAGTGAAAAAGAATTTTTAGGACACAAGGGTAACTTTGACGGTGAAGAAATTGTTGACATCATTCTCTCCAAAAAACCAACCGCTGAATTTATAGCTCGCCATCTTTATAGCTTTTTTGTCGCAGATGAGCCACAGGTTCCAGCTTGGTCTGTTATTCCACCAAATGACCCTGCAGCTATAGATTTCTTAGCAGATGCTCTATTGGAAAGCGATTATCATATGGAAACAGTTTTAAGAAAACTTTTTAACAGTGATTTCTTTAAAAACCAACTATTTGAAAGAGTTAAAAACCCAACTGAAGTCGTTGTTGGGACACTTAGGCTTGTTGGAAATGCAGAGATTCCCTCTCCTGAGATTATGGAACAAACATCTCAAATAGCATATATGGGACAGGACTTATTGAATCCTCCTAGTGTAGAAGGTTGGCATAACGGTATTGAATGGATAAACAGTGGTACTTTAATGAAAAGAACTAATTTTGTATCTGAGTTAATTTCAGATACATCAAGACCTGGAGTTATAGATATATTAAATAGGTTACAAAAAATTAACCCTGATGCAGAATCACTTGTTGAAGAGAGTTTAGATTTATTGGGCCCGTTGGAAATAAGTGAAATAGCTCGGAAAGAATTAATTGATCACATTACAAATTTGGGTCCATT
>CETH01009328.1_pt1 | contig 15136 bp, 18 predicted proteins | sample 361461 | NCBI WGS metagenome assembly CETH01 (sample SAMEA2622695, study PRJEB7988) | marine metagenome | isolation source: saline water (ENVO:00002010), including
TTGGCTACGGAGCAAGCACAGAGATCCTACAAATGGGTAGGTTCGGAGCCGATATTGCTACCGCACTCGCCATTCTCGCATTCATCCCAATTCGGGATGCCGCGATCTCGGCGCTCGGCAAAGGTATCGGTGGCCGCTAGCTAGCCATTGCTATTCCATAGGACGCCATAGAGCGTCTTAGTGTTGAGGACCGTCAGATAGGCGGTCCTCAAACATTTTTGTAGGTGCCTCAATCGAAATGGAAACACTAGGGATTGCCTGCCAATGCTGAAGCTGTAAATTTCCACTCCGTTCCCTCCTGTTCGATCTGGTTCCAGTTATCCATCGCATAAAGAAACTCCGGGTTGGAACCGTCCAAATTGGAAATTAAAGATTTGATAAAACAGTTCTTCGCGAGTCGCTGCCCTAATCGTGTCAGAATCTTCCTTGAGCTAATTAGACGCTAGCTCTGTCAATCATTTTGGGGCGGTAAGTGATGCGAGCAGGATTAGTCACTGGCAAGGGCAAGTTCGAACTAGTGGAAAGAGAAGACCCGACGCCGGGAGCCGACGAAGTAGTCGTTGCTATTCAGCGTTGTGGCATCTGTGGAAGCGACGTCCATGCTTACGTGGAAGGCTGGAAATACGCTCCGGGTATTTGTGGCCATGAATGGGTGGGCACCGTAGCAGCCTCGGGACACGATGTCGTTAACGTTGACGAGGGAGATCGGGTTACAGGCGCATTGGCTCCGGGGTGTGGTCGCTGTCTCGAATGTAGAAATGATTTAAGTCAATATTGTCGCACTGCGTGGTCTGATTACTCAGGGCCGACGGGTCCGAACTCTGGGGGCTTCGCTCCTTTTCTATGTGTGAAGGCGGAACGGGTCATCGGTATCCCCGAAGATATAGAGACTGACGATGCAGCGTTGATCGAACCGGCGTCGGTGGCATTTCATGCTGTGCGCCAAAGCCGGCTCCAAGTTGGCGACACTGTGTGTGTTGTGGGATGTGGGCCCATTGGTTTACTGACAGCGCAGGTTGCTAAAGCAGCAGGAGCTGGCATGGTGATAGCTGTTGAGCCTGATGAGAGTCGTCGTAGCCTGGCTCTGGCAACGGGAAGTGACATCGCTGTTGCTCCGGGCGAAGATCTTCACGCCACGTTGGAAGAAGTGACTCAGGGACTTCGAGCTGATTTGGTCTATGACTGCGCGGGGATTCCTCAAACCATGCAACAGTCAGTGGACATGGCGCGGCGCGGAGGTTCGGTATGTCTAGTTGGGGTTACAGGCGAAGAGGCGCGCATCAACCCGATTCGTTGGATCAGCAAGGAAATCACCTTGAACACATCGATGGTCTTTACGTTGGAAGAGATGAAAGCCACGGCCAACATGATTCAAGATGGCCGAATTTCCGTTGCACCACTCCGTGACGGCGTCGTCGACCTCGACGCATTGGGGACGACGATTGATGACCTAGCCCACCGTCGTATAAACGCAGTCAAGATTCTTGTCGACCCCACAGCCGGCTAACGCTCTACGTTTGCGGTGCGGCAGTGACAACACCTTCAGCGATCAGTGCAGAGATTGTGTCGTCGGTGTAGCCCAGTTCCCTTAACAACTCAACACTGTGTTCTCCGAGCCTCGGCGCGTGGCGGCGTAACGCAGTTGAGTTCTGGGAGTAGGTGATGGGATCCCTGACGTACCGGTACCCGCCTTCAGAAGGGTGCTCCAACACTTGCACCAACTTCACATGCGTCAAGTGCGGATCTTCACTTAACGTCGACAAGTCGAGCACTGGTGCAGCAGGGATGGAGCACTCATCACAAAACTCAATCCATGTGTCAGTTGTTTCGCGTTGCGCTGCTTCGCCGATCAAGTCATAGAGATCTGAAGTATTCGCTACTCGAGCATTGTGGGTGGAAAACCTGTCGTCGCTCATGAGTTCTGGTTGGCCGATGAATCGGAAGAAGTCTTCGTAGTTTTGGTCGGTGTATGGCAGTAGACAAATAAAGCCATCACTGGTTTCATACGGTCTCCGAGAGGGTGAAAGCAGTCGTTCATATCCGAACGGACCCTCGGGTGGCTCAAATGCTGCGCCTCGAAGGTGCTCGACCAGATTGAAGCTAACCATGGTCTCGAACATCGGAACTTCAATGTTTTGGCCCTCACCGGTTTGGTAACGCTGAATCAAGGCGGCCATGACCGCTTGAACTATATGAAGGCCCGTCACCTTGTCAGCGATCACTGCTGGAACGTAAGTAGGGCGGCCAGTCGTGGTGGCGAATAGTCCTGCGAGCCCCGAGGCGGCCTGAATCGCGTCATCGTAAGCGGCCTTGTCGCCATAAGGTCCGTCTGCAGCGAATCCATTTGCCCGGCAGTAAACCAACGATGGGTTGGCTTCGTTGATGGTTGCCTCATCTAAGCCCAAACGCTCTAAAGCGGCCGCGCGCATATTGGTGACTAAAACGTCTGAGGTTTTGACCAAGTCAACTAACGCTTGACGACCTCGATGGTCTTTTAGGTCAAGGCTGAGCGACCGCTTGTTTCGTTGCAGGTTCAAACTAAAGCCGGACATACCAGGGTTCCTATTTGGAATTCCGTTTCGGGTTGAGTCGCCATTTATTGGTTCAACCCGAATGACATCAGCGCCGTGGTCACCCAACATGCGTGTGGCGAGAGGACCCATGAGTACCGTTGTCAGATCAATTACGCGAATACCTGTTAAAGCTCCGTCTTCCATTGGTCGATCATGGCAGGAAGAATCAGAAATTGCCCGAATATGTTCTATTTGTCATCGCTGCTGGTGCTTTGGACAAGGCCTTCCAAGCCATTGAGAATAAGAGCAGCAAGTTGCTCAGCTAAAGCATCCGCTGGTGGTCTATCTGATTGGGTTAACCAATGACGGCAGACCCCTTCTGACATATTCACGATGGCCCTCGCGTAAAGCTCTACTTCATCGCCGGTTAGCCATTGTCGAAGAATCTCAGCGATTGTTCCTGACATTCTCGTTTCGACGACCCGTCCACCATTCGTTGTCTCTTCGTCTCTGGGGGTAGACCGACCGAAGAGCAACTGAAACTCGCGCTGATTCCTCTCAACGAAAGAAAAATATGCGGTGAGCGCGCCGACTGTCCGTTGGAAATGCGTATCAGCTGGATCTACAGCTGATACAACCTCATCGGACAACCGGTCAGCGACGTCGTCTACCAGTTCGACGTAGAGATGTCTCTTCGATTCGAAGTGCTGGTACAGAACCGGTTTCGTGATGCCCGCAGCTTTAGCCACATCGTTCATTGATGTGCCGTGGTAGCCATTGGCGGCGAAAGCAGTCATTGCCGCATCAAGTAACTGTTCTCTTCTTTCTGCTGCGGGAAGTCGAGTGGACATGAACAGCCGTTTCTGTCTACGAGTTCGAAACTAAATAGGGCACCAAATAGTTTCAGATTCGGACTACAAACTACTAATTGGAAGGCAACTAGTGACCATGAGGAAGTCCCTGCTCTTCCCGCTCCGCAGCGTTAGCTGCGTATCCAAGAATGATTGCAGGGGCTAAAAGTACTGAGCCGAGAATTATTGAAGCGACTGTGAGGGAGGTCCACAGGGATGAACTGGACGCATAGAAGTTGATGAGAAAGAGGACTAGGGCACTGAAATAGCAGCTGTACCCGAAACGCTTTCCTATGTTGGCGATGGTGCGTGCGCGCGCTCTAGTTCGAAGGACGGGATCCTCCGCTTGATGACCGGTCACGATTTTTCGTCTAGAGGATCGAACAGAGCGGACCCTTCGAGCGTTGACAGGCCCGGTTGAGGGCGTGAAGTCGCTTCGCTTGTTGCGGGAAGATCCTCTGTGTCAGATGCGGACCACGTTGCGTCGTCGGGTTCATATCCCTCGAAAGGATCTGGTTGATCAGGGTCGCGATACTGGTCGTATTCGGATGCTTCGTCATAGTAGGTAGCGGTATCTCGCAGTGGGAAAAACACGCGGAATCCGAGGTTCGCTAACCCACACGCAATAATCAAATCGCCGAAAGAAAAGACCTCGCTTAACCAACGAACTGGAACAACCGCGCCAAGAAAGACGAGTGTTTCCTCACCTGTTTCAAATGCTCTAACCGCTCCTAGCTGAACGAGGTCAATTGAGCCGGAGTCGGCAATGCCAGCTTTCATAATCGCCTCAACTGTGACAGGAACAAATCCGTTTAGAACTAGTGGAATCAAATTCAAAATTGTTCCCACCAAGATTATTGAGGCACCTGTCAGATGAAGATTCATAGAACAGGTAACCAGTATTAAGACCATGGAGATCACTGTTAATAGGGTGGGGACCGGGACTCCCAATCCCGACGCCACTAGCGCCTGAAGGGCGACGCCGACAGCAGGAATGGGCCAGAACACAACGCGGGTCGCTCGGAAATAATCAGTTGAACCCCGAATGAACAATCCAGCAGCAGCGCCGATAAGTAAAGCTAGGGGAATTACATACATCGATGTTGATGGTAGTGGTCTGCGTCAGCCGCCAAGAGCCGCTTTCGCATCTACGTCTTCGAAATACAGCAATGTTTTGCCAGGGAAGCTAGTTTGACCGACGCCGAACCAGGATGCGATGGAGGGAGTAGTTCCATGGAGGTCCGAGCAGAATTAACTGCCACAGTTTGGAAAGTTGTCGTTGAACAGGGCGCTACGGTCGCTGAGGGAGACGAGCTTGTCATTCTTGAGTCGATGAAAATGGAGATCCCCGTTGCGGCGCCCGCAGCGGGAACCGTCACTGAACTCTGCGTTGCCGAAGAAGATCGCATTAACGAGGGTGATCTAGTGGCGGTCATTGACCCATCCTGAGGAACGTTGTTGGCCCCTTTAAGGGTCCAACAACGGCGTCCTTTGTGGTGTCGAGTCAGGAGAGTCGTAACATTTGAGAAATGTCTGCGGTCGTTAAGTTCGAAAACGTGGTGGCAGTAGCCGGGTCTTTCCCGGTCTTGACCGGTGTTGACGTCTCAGTGCAAGAGGGGGAAATTGTTCTGTTGCAGGGCAAAAACGGGGCCGGAAAGACCAGCTTCTTACGTGCCTGTGCTGGGCTTATACGGATCAACGATGGTTCCGCTCAAGTTTTTGGATTCGATATGCGAGTCGATCGGCAGGCTCCACGTCGCTATATAGGACTCCTAGGACATGAGAACAATCTCTATCAAGATCTGTGGGCAATTGAGCATGTTGAGTTCCGAGCTGTCGCCGGTGGAGGTCAAAAGAGTGATGCGGTAGAGGCCTTAGCAAGAGTCGGCTTGGCGTCACGTTTGTGGTCCGTCCCGATTTCGGCGCTGTCAGCTGGGCAAAGACGCAAGGTTGCTATCGCGTCACTGATAGCGAATCGCCCTCGACTTTGGCTGTTAGACGAGCCTCACGCGGCGCTAGATGCTGTGAGCAGAGCTGACCTGAACATCATCTTGAAAGAAGCGGTGGCTTCAGGAGCGACAGTGATTTTCGCGAGCCATGAAGGTGTTCTCTCTGAAGAGCTTTCGTCGCGAGTCCTTACCCTGCGGGGCGGCCAGGTGGTGGAGGATTCCGGTGCTCACTGAAGTACTTCTCCTTGCTCGAAAGGATCTTCGAATTGAACGGCGTGCGAAAGTCGCGCTCGGTCAAGTAGCACCTTTGACACTTCTGATAGTCGTTGTGTTTGCGTTTGCGCTTGATGCAAATGCTCCGCTTTTAGAAATTGGCGCCGGGGGGCTTTACTGGGTGGCGGTTTTATACGGTGGAACGTTGCTCACTCAGCGAGCTTTTGAGTTAGAAACAGAAGGGGGAAACTTTGATGACTTTCGGATGTCTCCCATCAAGGCTCACTCTCTGTTTTTAGGAAAGTCCTTAGGTCTTTTCATTCAAATATGTGTCCTCGAATTGGTTCTGACTCCAGCTATCTTGCTTTTGTACGAGGTCCAGGTCGCTGACTGGTGGCTGCTAACAGCAGCAGGTGTCGCTGGAGCTGTGGCGTTTTCGGTTTGTGGAGTTCTTTGGGGGGTGATGGCCGCAGGTCTTCGGGTGCGGAGTACCCTTCTCCCGTTGTTACTCATCCCGGTGTTAGCACCCATTTTACTTGCAGGTTCTCGAGCATTTGAGAGCGCACTAGGAATAAGAGTCGACGCCGGTTGGAGTTGGACCAGTTTGATGTTTGTTATTGCTGCGGTGCACACAGCGGTTGGACTAGCAGCGTTCGGATTCTTGTTGGAGGAGAGCTGATAATGGCTGAGAGGACCGATGACAGCAAGATGACCGCGACGCCGTTGACCCGCGTCCTTGGCATATTGGGGATTGCTGCGGTTGTGTTCATGGTTGTATTGGGGCTATTTATATCCCCACCTGATGTCGTCCAGGGTGAAGCCGTGCGGATGCTCTACTTGCACGTCCCCTCCATTTGGATCGCGTACGGATCTTTCGTTCTAACTTCTGTCTCGAGTTTGCTGTTCTTAGTCCGAAGTAGACGCAGAGAGGATGGGGGCCGACACTATGACCGCGTCGCTGGTTCCGCTGCCGAGGTTGGTGTTGTATTTACGGGATTGACGCTGATTACTGGAATGCTTTGGGGCAAGGTGACATGGGGAACGTATTGGCAGTGGGATGCTCGACTCACGACTACGGTTCTGCTCTTCGTCACTTATTTGGGGTATTTAGCACTTAGAAGATTGCCGGCTGATCCGATAGTTCGCGGGCGCCGTGCCGCTGTTATGGCGCTCATCTCATTTGTCAACGTACCGATCGTGCATTACTCGGTTGATTGGTGGCGGACCCTCCACCAAAAGGCGAGTCTGAGCGTAGGACGCAGGCCAGAGATCACCGGGGAAATGTATTGGACCCTTTTGTATTCCGCGCTAACGGTGACAATTGTTGGTGCGTGGCTCATTATTCATCGTTACCGAGTGATTCGTTTAGAGGAATTACGGGATGAAGAGAACTTGAAAATGTTGATTTCTTCTCGTCGTCATGAGAGATCGGCTGACAGCGCCGCAGATGGAGAAGTGTCGTGAGCGAAGTAGCGACGGTTGCAACAGGTTGGGGACTAATGTTTGTCGTGATCGTTACCTACAGCCTCTGGGTTGTGAGTCGTGGTCGAAGTATCGGGCGAGAACTTGGTATCGGTGAAGCGCAACCCAGCGGGTTAGAACAAGAGTCTGATCTGTCTCCGGATACCTAGTCATGGACTTAACGCCCCGACACGAAATCGAAGAAACCGGAGATGTTCGTCGAGTAATTCACCGGCGTCGCCGATGGGCAATCTTGGTTATCGCTGTCTTGCTAATTGTCGCACTGGGTTTTGTCACTGCCCAAGGGCTTCGCAATGCAACATTGTTTTTCCGAAACGTAGACGAAGCAATTGACCAGCGCGTCGAGTTGGGTAGTAGTCGATTTCGAATCCAGGGACGAGTAATTCCATCGTCAGTGCGAGGTGAAGCTGGAGTTACAACTTTTCAAATTGTCCATGAGTGCGCGGTCGCGGCGGTCCGTCACACCGGTGATCCGCCCGAATTGTTTAAATCTCCATGGATTCCGGTGGTCTTAGAAGGCCGTTGGGTTGAGGGTGAAAGTAAGACTGTCGCCGGCGCAGATAGTCATTATTTCCGAAGTGATCGCATGTTGGTTAAACACACCAATGAATACGCTTCAGCCAATGAGGGTCGAGTGAGTGAGAAACCACCCCTGGGCTTTCTTGACGACTGTTTGTTCGAGGTTCCGGTAGACAGTTCGTGACTGCGTTCCTTGGCACCGTGGGCGTTGGCATCGGTCTCGTTGGAGCAATCGGTGGCGCAGTAACTCTGGTGATGGCATTGTCCTTTCGACGCCGTGAACATCACCTGAGAGTCTTTTGGTGGGTGGGTGCAATGACGGCGGGATGCGTTCTAGCCGTCTTGGCAATGGAAATCGGACTCCTAAGAGACGACTTCTCTATGCAGTACGTAGCAGCCAATTCGACACGTGCGACGCCTTGGCTCTACAAGGTCGCAACTCTGTGGGGCGCACTTGAAGGTTCATTGCTTTTGTGGGCTTTGGTGCTTTCCGGTTATGTAGCCGCGGTTACAGCCTCTTTTCGCCGCCGTATCGAAGACCGTCTCGTGGCCTGGGCTCTTCTCACCATGCTCGCGGTGTGTGTGTTCTTTTTCGGGTTGTTAGCTGGCCCAGCTGATCCCTTCGGCACTTTGCTTGTAGCGCCGCCAGATGGCGACGGTCTGAATCCGTTGCTCAGAAATCATCCTTTAATGGCCATTCACCCGGTGATGCTCTATCTGGGGTATGTCGGATTCACTGTTCCCTTTGGATTCGCGGTTGCAGCCTTGATCACTGGTCGCCTTGGGGAAGGTTGGTTAGTCACAACGCGCGTTTGGACTCTCATCGCTTGGGGGAGTTTGACGGTTGGAATTCTCCTCGGGGCGTGGTGGTCGTATGAGGTTTTGGGTTGGGGCGGCTACTGGGCTTGGGATCCGGTTGAAAATGCGTCGTTGCTCCCGTGGCTGACTGGGACGGCGTTCCTGCACTCGGTGATAGTGCAGGAACGTCGAGGAATGCTGCGAGTTTGGAATTTGTCTCTTCTTCTAGCAACATTTGCGCTTACAATTTTTGGTACTTTTTTGACTCGCTCCGGAGTCATTGACTCGGTCCACGAATTCAGTGCTTCCAGCTTAGGTCCGCTGCTGCTGGGTCTTTTCGCAGCCATTTTGGTTCTGTCGGTAGCGTTAGTGGGGTGGCGCGGCGACCAACTTCGATCTCCCGGGTCCATTGACTCGCCGGTGTCTCGTGAGGGTGCCTTTCTGGCTAACAATTTACTTTTCACGCTTTTTGCATTCGTTATTTTGTTAGGCACCGTCTTTCCTCTGATAGTTGAGGCAATTAACAACGATCAGCTAGCGGTTGGTCGACCTTATTTCGACCGAATGTTGTTGCCGTTGGGTGTAGCGCTTCTTTTGGTCATGGGTGTTGCACCATTGCTCACTTGGCGATCAACAAGTGGTCAGTTGCTCGGAACTCGTGCACTGGGACCGGCTGCGCTTGGTGCGTTGACGATGGCTGCGGCTGTATGGCTCGGAGCCGAGGGTCTCGGTCCGGTTCTAGGTATTGGTCTTGGTGGTTTTGTTATCGGTTCAGCTGTCCGTCATCTGGCGTTAACGGCCCGTAGACAGGGCTGGCGAGCTGCCACGGGTAGGTCTGGCGGTGGCATGGTGGCGCATATTGGGGTGAGTTTGCTTGCGTTCGGGTTTATTGCGAGCACGTCGTTTAGCGAAGAAGGTGAATTTCAGCTTCGGCCGGGAGAAGTCGGGTCAGTGGCTGGTCATCAAATACGTTTTGTGCAGCTAACCGATGAAATGGATGGCCCCAACCGTGTGGTTCGGGCACAAATTGAGGTGGAAGGCAGAGGTTTTTATGCTCCAGCTATTACCCAATATCCGACGTTTGGCCGACCTATAGCGACCCCGTCGGTAGCTACGAGCCTGGTTGATGACGTCTATTTAAGTCTTGTTGCTATCCCAGAGGAGAACAGTGACGTGGTCGTTGTGAGGGTCTTAGTGGAACCGTTGGTGGGATGGATTTGGGTGGGGGGTTTTGTAATAGCCGCTGGCACGGTGTTGGCAATCCTCCCGGGGCGACGGAACAGTCACTCTGAAATGGAAGATATTTTTGCGTGATGGAGTGGAAATCTTTGACCGTTCGCCTAGTGAGTGCGTGCGCCGCATTTTTGCTAGTGGCATTTGTGTTGGTGCTAGCTACGAGGCAAAGCGGGAGCGGGTCGGCCTCGAACAGTCCACTGATAGGCAAACTGGTACCTCCAATTGCGGGGGTGGGGTTAAACGGTCAGGTATTCGATGTCGATGACTACTCCTCAAAGTGGGTCCTGGTGAACTTCTTTGCTTCGTGGTGTGTGCCTTGCCAACGCGAACATCCTGAATTAGCTGAATGGCGGCAACGTCGCAGGGCCGATGGAGTTGTTGTCAGCGTGCCGTTTGGTGATACCGAAGAGGATGCCCGGACCTTTTTTGATGAATATGGAGGAGATTGGCCCGTCTTGGTAGATAGCGACGCAACTTGGGCGGTTGCCTTCAGCGTCCTGCGTCCTCCGGAATCTTTCTTAGTTGCGCCCGGTGGCACGGTTGTAGCGCGGTGGCAGGGGCAAATCACCGCAGATGAGGTAGATCGGGTCGTAAATGATTTACAGCTAGAAAACCTAGCTTCATGAAAATTCGACTCTGGCTTTCGTGGCTTTGTGTGGTGACCGTTGCATTAGGGTCGCTTCTGGTAGCAGCTATCGCAGAAGATCCCCCGGCTACAGAAGCCGAGCGCGCTTACGAAATCAAAGCGACGATCCTGTGCCCGATATGTGATGGACAGAACGTACTGGAATCAAATGCACCCGTAGCAGCCGCGATACGAGCTCAAGTTGATGAACTTGTGGAACAAGGTCGCTCCGACGAAGAGATTCGTGCATGGATGGCCAGGCAATATGGCGCAGATGTCAATGCCATCCCCCCACGCACTGGGGTCGCATCGTTGGTCTGGATGGTGCCAGTCTTCGTGGCCGTTGTATCGGTTGGAGCACTTGTGTTCGCGTTTGTTCGTTGGCGGGCTGGACGAGAGCTAGAAGTATCTGAGGAGGATCTTCGAATTGCGCGTGCGCTCCGGGAGAAAAATTGAGCACTTCAAGAGCCCAGGCTTTGAACGATAAGAGGCTGATAGAAGAACAAGAATTTCTATTGCGTTCCCTTGACGACTTGGAAGATGAATACGCCAATGGAGATCTAACTGACAAAGAGTACGAAACCCTCCGCGACGATTACATGCGTCGACTAGCAACGGTGGCCCGAGCTCGTAAAGGCGAAACTGCAACGGTCAATCGATCTCAAAGCCGCTTCTGGTGGTTGCTGGCTATAGGGGTAACCGCTGTAATTGCTGGAGTAGCTGTCGCTCAATTCTCAGGCTTAAGGGCGCCTGGTGATCCGATCTCGGGCAACATTGAAAGTTCCCCAAGAAGCCGATTGGCAGATGCGCAAAATTTATTCTTTGCTGATGACCTTGAAAGGGCTCGCGAGGTCGTCGAAGAAGTACTTCGAGACGCGCCGGACATGCAGGAAGCGCTAGTGCTATCGGCGCGACTTCACGAAAGGTCAGCGGATCCCCTTTCTGCGGTCCGGCAACTCGACCAAGTTCTGCGGGTCGAACCGCAACATATTGAGGCTCTGACGTTGCGCGGCTGGATCTTGGTTCGGGTTGATGACCCAGAGGTTCGAGATGAAGGAATTCGAAATCTTGATGAAGCTGTGGCCTTAAAACCGGAGAACTTTGACGCTTATATCTTTCGAGGATTCGTAGCGCGAGAACTTCAACGTGACCTTCCTCTCGCAATTGAAATGTATCAAGAAGCCCTCAATCGCTCGCCGCCTCAAGCGATGCAAGCACAACTTGAGCGAATTATCGATGAGATGAGAGTTGAAATTGCTTCGAAGCCTGAGTAACAGCAAATTGACTAGCTAGACCAAAGTGGTGCAAACAGCCTGGCCTGTTGCAAAGGAACCGGCTAACTCTGGCGCGGTCTCTCCGTATAAGCCGGCCAGCATTCCCCTTACGAGACCTCGATCTATTGCGCAAAGAACCGGATGATCAATGGCTGCCTGACCGAACGGACAATGTTCTGACACGATCCTAAGTTGTCCTTCCGCACCTTCGCTGTGAGCCGCGAACCCGTGGGAAGTTAGGGTTTCCGCAACTGTTGCAACTGCTGACTGAAGTGAACGGTGTGCATCGCCAGGAGCCATTTCTGCCGCTAACTGAAGGCCATATTCATGACCCACTTCCTCGGCAAGCCCTTCAGCTTCTTGGGGAGGAAGAAGCGCTAATGCTCTGCCCAGCAGAGTACCCATGAGATCGTCGTGTCGGGCCGGAAATTCGAAAGCGATTTCGGACTTAGCCGAGCGATAGCGCTTCGATGGCCGTCCTGCCTTTGGCGCTCGTTGAATATCGACGACTAGGTGACCAGCGGCGGCTAATTTGTCAAGGTGATGGCGCGCGACGTTGTTATGCAGACCTACCGATTTCGCAATGTCGGAGACCGTCAAACCATCATCTGAGTCTCTAATTGTCCAGTAGATTTCCCTCCGGGTGGGGTCCCCAAAAGACGCCGTTATCGATTCAACAGCAGCTGAGAAGTCACCGGGAGTGAGTGAGTGCCTATTCACGGCACTAGATTCTACCGATACTCCAGGTCGTAAATCCCCTTCCGTCTTTCTGACAGTGCGAGACTCTAACGATGACTATTTCTGACAGTGACTTAACCGAAGCGGTTAGCCGAGTAGTTGACCCCGAATTAGGCAGAGATCTCCACACTATGGGCATGCTTCGTGGCGTGTCCCTTGCCGGGAACAACGTTCACGCATTAGTGGCCCTACCAACAGAAGATTGGCCGGTCAAAGAAGTCCTGTCAGAACTTATTGAAGCAGCTGTCAACAACTTTGAAGAAGTTGAGTCGGTGTCCGTGGAATTTACGACCATGGATGATGCGGAACAGGCAGCTATCCGAAGCCAGCTGATTGGTGATCCATCCGCTACCGGTGGCACTCAGCAAGCGCATGGTCACGCGGAAGGCCGCTTGGTTTCCTTCGCGGAGCCCGGTAATCGCACCCGAGTCATACTTGTGGCGAGCGGTAAGGGCGGAGTTGGTAAATCGAGCGTGACTGCCAACCTAGCGATTGCTTTGGCTCAGCGTGGTCTTCGCACTGGTGTTATTGATGCCGACGTATGGGGATTTTCTATTCCACGCATGCTTGGAGTTAGCCGGCCTCCAACTGTTATTGATCAGATGGTGATCCCCGTTGAAGCCAACGGAGTTCGTTGCATCTCGATGGGCTTTTTTGCTCGCGAAGACCAACCCGTAATTTGGCGAGGTCCCATGCTCCACAAGGCACTTGAGCAATTTCTCACCGACGTGCACTGGGATGACCCTGACTACCTGTTGCTCGACCTGCCTCCAGGAACCGGCGACATCTCCCTTTCAATCTCACAATTTCTGCCAAAATCAGAGCTGCTCGTAGTTACTACACCACAGCCCGCGGCACAAAAAGTGGCGCAACGGGCGGCCTACATGGCCGAAAAAGTCAATCTGCAAGTTCGAGGTGTGATCGAGAACATGAGTTGGTTTAGAGGAGACGACGGTAAGCGATACGACATCTTTGGATCCGGTGGCGGTGAAGCCCTAGCGACGGAACTCGACGTTCCGTTGTTAGGTCAAGTGCCGCTTGTTACTGAACTTCGAGAAGGAGGCGACGTCGGATCGCCCATCGTTGTTAGCGATCCCTCCAACGAGGCATCGATCGCATTTTTGGAAATGGCTCGTCTACTCACTGAAGAGTTCTTACCCACTCGCCGATACAACGAAGGTCTGAAACTTGTTTGAGTCAGGATAAAACTTTGGTAGCTCTCAACGAACTGCGGTTCGATAATCGGTTCACAACATCACTTCCTGGTGATGATTCTGGAGGAACCGTTCCCCGGCAAGTGATTGAAGCCTGCTATAGCCGAGTCTCACCGACGTCGGTGTCGTTTCCTCGGTTAGTCGCGGTCAGTCCCGAGGTATCTGAACTTCTAGGACTCAGAGCAGACGACATTGAGAGCGCCGAGTTTGTCGACGTGTTTTCGGGTAATCGCTTACTGGAAGGGATGGACTCGCACGCTGCATGTTACGGGGGTCATCAGTTCGGAAATTGGGCGGGTCAGCTAGGAGACGGCCGAGCAATAGCTTTGGGTGAGGTCATTGATGTCAATGGCGACCACCAGATGCTCCAACTAAAGGGTGCTGGACCCACGCCCTACTCACGATCAGCTGATGGACTCGCAGTTCTTCGGTCCTCTATAAGAGAGTTCTTATGTAGCGAAGCCATGCACCACCTGAGAGTGCCCACTACAAGGGCGTTGTCGCTAGTCACAACAGGAGACCTTGTGGTGCGAGATGTTCTTTACGATGGAAACCCGGCACCCGAACCTGGGGCCGTCGTATGCCGGGTCGCCCCTTCATTTATTCGGTTTGGAAATTTCGAAATATTTGCGTCACGAGGTGATGAAGCTACATTGAAAAAATTGGCCGATTTTGTGATCCAGACCCAATTCCCGAATATTGATAGTGGCAGTCCCGACAGCTACGTAACACTGCTGAAAGAGGTATGCGAACTAACCGCCGACATGATCGCTGACTGGTTGCGTGTCGGCTTTGTACACGGCGTCATGAACACCGACAACATGTCAATCTTGGGGTTGACTATCGATTACGGACCCTACGGCTGGCTGGACAACTACGAGCCAGATTGGACCCCAAACACAACAGATGCCCAACATCGGCGTTACCGCTACGGCAACCAACCTGCCGTAGCCCAATGGAACCTTGTTCAGTTGGCCAATGCTCTATACCCGCTAGTCGGAGCGGTTGAGCCCCTTCAAGAGGCGCTAGCTAATTACGCGCAACGTTTCGAAACCAACTGGTCACAAATGATGGCATCGAAGCTTGGATTCAGAGACCTAGAGGACCAGAAAGATAGAGACCTGGCTGAGGAAGCACTCATGGTTCTCCAGACTGTTGAAACCGATATGACGTTGTTTTGGAGAGAACTGGCAAAAGTTAATTTCGAGGCGTCGGTTAACAAAATGGAGCGCTGTGAACCTCTGATGAATGCTGTCTATCGACCAGATCTCATGACATCTGACCAACGTGCGTCTTTCGCCGATTTTGCTGAAAAGTGGTCTATTCGACACAGAGAACTTGCAAACAACGTGATAGAAGTAAGCGCCGCTATGAACGCAGTCAATCCAAAATATGTGCTCCGGAACTACATGGCGCAACTAGCTATAGAAGAGGCCGAAGCCGGTGATCCTTCGATGGTCAAAGAACTGTTGGATTTGTTGCGACTGCCCTACGAGGAACAGCCACAATATGAACGGTTCTACGCTCTTCGACCGGACTGGGCCCGCACCAAGGTCGGTTGTTCGCAGCTATCTTGCTCTTCCTGAATGTGAGCCAGAAGGTGGGAGAGAGGCGCCCACGGCCTACGCTATTTTGCAAGCTGCGATACCCATGGTCAATGAGGTCTGAACCGCAGAATTTTGAGAAAAGGTTGTCCCGTGGAAATCAGAATCGGCATGGTGAAC
>CETH01050938.1_pt1 | contig 15133 bp, 10 predicted proteins | sample 361461 | NCBI WGS metagenome assembly CETH01 (sample SAMEA2622695, study PRJEB7988) | marine metagenome | isolation source: saline water (ENVO:00002010), including
TGTTTGATTCTAACTCCCAAGTATGAGTTCCTCCTGTATTTCCTATTTCTATTAATTTTGCACCTGCATTTCGATAGTTATGGTCATAATTTGTTTTGTGAGATCTATGAATTATAAATTCATTTTTTAAACCATCTGTGTCTGGAAGTTGATTTATTTTTTTTGGATCTGTACCGGTTATACAAGCTGCGGTTTGAAGCATTAAAGCTGAAGCTGCCCCGGCAGTAACTAATCCTGCTTCTGCTCCAGTAAATTTTGCAATAACATCTCCTGCAGCCATATTTAATTCTTTCATATCTACAAACCATTCGGATGCTTTATCCATGGCTTCTGTAACTTCAGGAGGCATTATACTCCCTCCTAGCATTGTAAGGTATGATGCACAATTAATTACTCGTCTGACTCCGAGTTTATTGTAGTACTCATTATTTAATAAGTTACCCATTACTCTATAGTTTTTATCTAAATATACTTAATATTTTACGTTTACGATAATAAAAAACAAGAGCAAAAATGTATTTGAGTATATTCAATTTATTTAAAATAGATATCTTAGATTTATAGATGATTTTATCTTCCATTAGAGTTTTGTTTTTACTTTCTTTAAAAGTATGACTATGTTGCCATACTTCAAAAGGCCCTTCAACTTGGATATCTGTGAAAGTATTATTGTTTTTGTAATTTTGTATTAATATTTGCCATTTACTTACTGTTATACCAAATACTTTAATTTTAATTTGAAAATTTGAACCAGAACTTACTTTGGTATTTGGAGAGACTTGAGCTGATACAAACCAAGGGGTTAACTCATTTATATTTTGTGGATCGGAATAAAATTTGAATACTACATCTATAGATCTTTTAATTATTGTATTGTATGTGAATTCTTTATTTTTCATTGTATATATTATTTAAGGCATCCTTTAAAAAATTAAATTTAAATTTAAAATTTGAATCAACTAATTTTTTTGGAATAATTTTCTTGCTATCCAATAATTCTGTCGCAAAATTTCCTAAAATTATTTTTAACACAAAAGCCGGCGTGTACATCAATGACGGTCTACGCAAACTCTTTGCGAGAACTTTTGAAAAATCTTTTTGTTTTTCCGGATTAGGAGAAGTTATATTAATAGGACCTTCTAATTTGTTTTGCACAATGTGTAAAATGGAATTGATTACATCGTCTATGTGTATCCATGACCACCATTGATTTCCTTTGCCAATTGGGCCTCCTATTCCCATATTGTAAATTAAATTTAGATATTTTAAAGATCCCCCATTTTTACTTAATACTATTCCAAAACGCATATTTATATTTTTACTAATATCAGAAGAATTTAGCTCTTGTTCTATTTTTTTAGACATTCGCGAAACAAATGTATCATCCGAGATCTTAGAATCTTCAGATTGGGACTCGGTGAAGTTATTCTCATATATGCCTATGCCACTTGCACACAGAATTGTAGAATTATTAAGATTGTATTTTTTTATTAACGATATGGATTTATTTATTCCGTCTAATCTACTTTCCAGCACGCGTTTACTTTTGTTTTTTGTCCATAAACCTATTAATGGTTCTGCAGATAAATTAATGAAAATGAAATTATTAGTATTTGTGTTAAAAGTATTTGATTTTATGTGCGCTGTATCAAGTGATTCATTTAAAAAAGGTAGTTTCTTTTTTGTTTTATTAATATTTCTTGTAATGCCTATAGTGTATTCATTATTTTTGTGAAGAGTTTTTGCTAATTCTGAACCAATTAATCCGCTAACTCCAAATATTACAAAAATATTTTTATTCATAATCAATTAAATCAATTCGTCAAGCGGAGAAAAATTTAGATTTAGAGAATCTGCAACAGGCTTGGAGGTTAATTTGTTTTTATAAGTATTAACCCCATTGGCTATCTCATTATTATTTTTTATTGAATTCTCAACACCGTTGTTTGCTAAATATTCAATATATGGAAAAGTCGCTTCGTTTAGAGCTTTACTTGCAGTTCTTGGAACAACTCCTGGCATGTTGGGTACGGCATATCCATAAACTTGATCAATCTTTGTGATTGGATGGTCATGGCTAGTAGGAGTTAAGTTTTCTACACTTCCTCCTTGATCTATGGCTACGTCAACAATTAAACAATTATTTTTTAATTGTTGTAATAAAGCTTGATCAATAATTTTTGGAGCAGATGCCCCTGGTATATATATACCATTAATAATTACGTCCATTAAGGGTAATATATCATTTAAATTTTGTGGATTTGATAACACAGTGTTTACATTAGGATAATTATTTTTTAAATTTACCAATTTTTCTTCATCTATATCAAATACATACACACTGCCTTGCATGCCTAAAGCAATAGAAGCTGCATTATATCCAACAGTGCCAGCTCCTATAACACCAATTTTAAGAGCAGGAACTGTTTCAGTTCCGCCAACAAGTACTCCAAGTCCACCATTTTGTTTTTGTAAGAAATTTGATGCAATTTGAGGAGCAAGTTTACCGGCTATTTCTGACATTGGTTTTAGCAAAGGGAAATCCTTGTTATTAAGAGATACATTTTCATATGCAATGGCTGTTGTTCCTGCTGTTAATAAAGAATTAGTTAATTTACTATTAGCCGCTAAGTGAAGATATGTGAACAAAGTTGCTTTATTATTAAGCAATTCGTACTCTGATTCTAAGGGTTCTTTTACTTTTAGTACGATTTCAGAAGTTAAGAAAATTTCATTCGGGCTTTGAATTATTTTACAGCCTGCCAATTCATAATCTTGATTTGAATATCCAGATCCAATTCCTGCATCGGATTCTACTAATACCTGATGATTTTTAGCTGTTAACAACTTTGCTTTTTCGGGAATTAAAGCCACCCTATTTTCGTTGTTTTTTATTTCTTTTAATATTCCAATGATCATTCTTAATATTTGATATTTTTCAAACAAACGTAGATATGATATCAAATAAATTTAATGATTACGCTTAAATTTATTTGATAAAAATTGAATTTGATATTATTTTGATATTTATATATAATCTAATCATATTTACTAACCTTTAAATTAGTACTGAGATACTGAAAAGGATGTTAATTATGTTTTCTACATACTTGTATAATTTTAATCTTTATAAGAAAAATCCTACTCTTAAAGCCTTGGTATAATTGGGCAAACTAATTATAGATTCAAATAGCTTTTCTAGAATGCTCAAAAGGATTTCGCATGAAATACTTGAGAAAAACTCAGGGCCTGAAAAATTAGTTTTAATTGGTATGCATACTCGCGGTGTCCCGATAGCGAAACGTATTGCGAATTTTATAGAAGATTTTGAAAAATTAACTGTTCCTATTGCTCAACTCGATGTTTCATTTTATAGAGATGATATCGAAACTAAAATTAAAACAGATATTAACCCAACTGTAATAGATATAGATATTAATGATTGCAATGTTGTTTTGATAGATGATGTTTTGTACACTGGCAGAAGTATAAGAGCAGCGATGGATGCTTTAATGGATTATGGTCGCCCGTCTAGTATTCAACTTTCAGTTTTAATTGACCGAGGGCACAGAGAATTGCCTATTTCTCCTGATTTTATTGGAAAAAATATACCCACATCTAGAGATGAAAAAATAAAAGTTTTAGTCGAAGAAATTGATGGGATAGATGGAGTGGAAATAGAATGATAAATAAAATCAAACCATTGACCAATTTTCGCAATTTATTGGATGTTGACCAATTAACTAAATCAGATATAAATTATATATTTGAGTATGCTGACAAACTTCAGTCTATAGCTAAAGGATCAATCAGAAAAATTCCTGCTCTTCGAGGAAAAACTATCCTTAATTATTTTGCCGAACCTAGTACGCGCACAAGAGTATCTTTTGAAAATGCGGGCAAAATATTGTCGGCTGATGTTATAAATATGTCCTCAAGCGGTAGCAGTGATGAGAAAGGAGAATCGCTCTTTAATAGTGTTCAAACTCTTGAATCTATTGGTGCAAATCTTTTGGTCATGAGACACTTTGACGCCGGAGCTCCTTATTTTGTTGCGAGAAATATTGGTATTCCAGTTATTAACGCGGGAGATGGGTCTCATGCTCATCCTACACAAAATTTAATTGATTTATATACTGTGCATAAAAAAGTAGGAAATATTGAAGGTCTTAATTTAACTGTATTAGGTGATAATGTACATAGCAGAGTGGCAAGATCCACAATTATTGGGTTTTCAATTATGGGAGCAAATATAACAATTTGTGCACCAACAACTATGGATGCTCAATATTTGAGTGATAATTCAGTAGCAAGAAATCAAATATATTGGCCTAAAATTAAATATAGTGATGATTTGAGATATAGCTTGAAAGATGCCGACTTAGTGATGACTTTGAGAACTCAGTTTGAGCGAAAGTCAAATTATGTAGTTCCAAATATAAATGAGTATACGAGGTTGTTTAAGTTGAATCAGGATGCTCTTGGAAGTTGCGAGAAAGAAATTAAGATTTTACACCCTGGTCCTGTAAACTTAGGCATTGAAATCGACGGATATGTATCAAATTCTGAAAGATCATTAATAAATGATCAAGTCCAAAATAGTGTGGCAATTAGAATGGCATTATTATTACTGTTAATTGGTGACTATTCACTAGATCAAATATAGGAGATTAGCATGAAGAAGATTATTAAAAATGGGCAAGTATTTGATGGGATATCGGAAAAGCTGATTAATGTAGACATATTAATTAATGGGAAATTTATAGAAGAAGTTGGCAAAATTGAGATTAATGAAAAAGATATAGAAATTATTGACGCAAAAGGATACATAGTTAGCCCCGGATTTATAGATATTCATTCACATCTCCGAGAGCCAGGATACGAGTATAAAGAAACAATATTAACAGGGACTAAGGCAGCCGCTAAAGGTGGATTTACAACAATATGCTCAATGCCAACGACTATTCCGGCTTTAGATTCATATGATTCTATTGAATATTTAAAAGATATATGCGCAGATAGAGCTAAAGTTAAAGTACTGCCTATAGGTGCTGTAACAGAAAAAAGAGAAGGAGAGAAGATTGTTGAAATGCAATCATTGGCAGACGCTGGAGCAATAGGATTTAGCGACGACGGAGAACCAGTGTCTAATAATAATATCATGAAAACAGCTCTAGAATATAGCAAGATGGTTTCCAAGCCGATAATGAATCATTGTGACGATAGGCAAATAAATTTCAAAGGACAAGGTGTAATGAATGAGGGTTATTTGTCTCAAAGGCTCGGGTGCACGGGAATTCCAAATGCTGCTGAAGCTTCGATGTTATCAAGGGATATTCTCTTGGCGGAAATGACAGGAGGAAATTATCATGCTTGTCATATATCTGCGAAACAATCATTGGATATTTTAAAAATGGCTAGATCGAGAGGAATTAGATATACTGCTGAAGTAACCCCTCATCATCTTACTTTAACTGAAGACTTTATCCTTGGTACGTTTGCAGATGACCAAAAACAAATTGGAGAGAATGCTTATAATACTAATGCAAAAGTATTTCCACCATTAAGAACAGATACAGATATACTTTCTATGATAGAAGGTATAAATGATGGGCTTATAACAATAATTGCTACAGATCACGCTCCTCATGGATTTGAAGATAAAATGACAACAATTAATCAGGCAGCTTTTGGTATAAGTAATTTTGAAACATCTTTAGGTTCGATTTTGGCAAAAGTGCATTTAAAGCAAATTGAATTGACAAAAATATTGAAATGCATGACTTCCAATCCTGCAAGTTTTCTAAATAAAAAAATAGGGAGAATTGAAAAAAATTACCCAGCAGATATAACAATTTTTGATTTAAATAAAAAATGGATTGTTGACACAAATAATTTTGTTTCAAAAGGCAAAAACACACCAATAAACGGAACAGAATTAACAGGTCAAATAATGACCACATTAGTCGATGGAGAGATTATTTATTCTATTAATGGAGAGTTTAATGAATGAAGGATATTTGATTTTATCAGACGGATCAATTTTTAAAGGTAAAATTTTTGGTTATCCAAAAATGACTTATGGAGAAGTTGTGTTTAATACTTCTATGACTGGATACCAAGAGATATTGACTGATCCTTCTTATAGAGGGCAGATAGTAATTCAAACTTATCCAATGATCGGTAATTATGGAATTAATGATTTGATTAGTGAATCAAATAAAATACAAGTTGCTGGATATGTAGTTCGTCATCACGAAAAAATTCCAAGTCACATTACATCAGAAATTACTATTGATGAATTTTTAAAAAGAGAAAAAATAATTGGAATATCAGATTTAGATACTAGGTCGGTAGTAAAAAAAATAAGATCCAAGGGTGTTATGAATGGTGTTATATACAAAGGATTAGATCCAGTGGAAGGAATTAAGTTCCTCGAATCAGTACCGTCTTATGATTCACTGGACTTAGCTGAAGGTGTTTCAAACAAAGAATCTTTAAATATAAAATATGGAAAATCAAGTAAGAATTCTTTATATAAAATAGCAGTAATAGACTGTGGTGTAAAAGAAAATATTTTAAAGTTATTAAATAAAAGAAATTGTGAAATAGAAATATTTTCTTCAAACTTTGATCTGGAAAAATTAAAAAAATATAATCCTGACGGCATTTTAATTTCACCGGGACCAGGTGACCCTAAAAATATGGAATATCTTGTAGAGAAGATAACAAATTTAACAAATGATTATCCCATGTTCGGAATATGTTTAGGACATCAGATATTGGCTAGATCTTTTGGAGCTAATACTTTTAAATTAAAATTTGGACATAGGGGAGGTAATCAGCCCGTAAAAGATTTGATTTCTGGAAAGGTGTACATAACTGCCCAAAATCATGGTTACGCAGTCGAAGCAAAAGGAATATCAAATGATCTTGAAATCACTCATGTTAATTTGAATGATGAAACAGTTTCAGGAATTAAACATAAGAAATTACCTATTATGGGTATACAGTATCATTCGGAAGCATCACCGGGACCATATGATAATGAATATATATTTGATGAATTTATAAACTTAATTAATTCAAAAAAGGATAATAATTGAAAGTACTAGTACTAGGATCTGGTCCAATAGTTATAGGTCAAGCAGCTGAATTTGATTATGCTGGGACGCAAGCATGCAGGTCATTAAAAGAAGAGGGCATTAAAACGATATTACTAAATTCTAATCCAGCTACAATCATGACCGATATGGATATTGCTGATGTGGTTTATATAGAACCCATGACAGTGAGTACAATTGAAAAAATAATCAAGAATGAGAAACCTGATGCATTACTCCCAACACTCGGTGGGCAAACCGGATTAAATTTGGCTATGGAATTACATAAGGAGAATATATATGAAAAATACAATTTAAAATTACTGGGCTCTCCGATTGATACTATAGAAAAGGCAGAAGACAGGGAAGGATTCAAAGAGTTAATGAAAAGTATTGAAGAACCGGTTCCAACTAGTGCGGTAGCAGAAACTGTTCAAGAGTCTAAAGAAATTGCGTTATCTATTGGATTACCTGTAGTTGTTCGACCAGCTTATACTTTAGGAGGAACTGGAGGAGGAATGGCAGACACGTTAGAAGAACTGGAAAAGATTGCAGAATCAGGAATTAAATCTAGCCCTATAAATCAAATTCTCATAGAAAAATCATTGGTAGGATGGAAAGAAATTGAGTTTGAAGTTATGAGGGATTCTAATGACAATTGTATTACAGTATGTAACATGGAAAATATTGACCCTATGGGAGTGCATACTGGTGATAGTATAGTTGTAGCTCCTAGCCAAACTCTTACAGATAAAGAATATCAAATGTTAAGATCTTCAAGTTTGAAAATAATAAGACATCTTGGAGTTGAAGGAGGGTGTAATGTTCAATTTGCTATTAAACCAAATGATTCTGCCGAACAAAATGTAAAAGATGATTATTATGTAATTGAGGTAAATCCTAGAGTAAGTCGAAGCTCTGCTTTGGCTAGTAAGGCGACAGGATATCCAATTGCCAGAGTTGCTGCCAAAATCGCTATAGGTAAAACACTTGATCAAATTGATAATGCTATAACAAAAAAAACAAAAGCTGTATTTGAGCCTGCTTTGGATTATTGTGTTGTAAAAATACCTCGATGGCCATTTGATAAGTTTATATATGGAGATAGAACTTTAGGTACCCAAATGAAAGCTACTGGCGAAGTTATGTCCATTGACAGAACATTTAAAACAGCTTTTTTGAAAGCTATAAGAGGACTTGAAATCACAGGGAAATCATTGTTTTGGGAAGACGAACAATGGGCGACTAATCAATTAAACCAAAAAGAATTTTACAAACCTACTGACGAAAGATTATGGGCTCTACTATACGCACTTAGGAATGGCATTGATATTGATTATATCAATAAAATTACAGGGATAGATTATTGGTTTCTTAATGCATTTAAATCAATAATTGATAAAGAAAAAACTATTAAAGAATTAAAACTTGATAAAGAAAACTTGTTAGATTACAAAAAATCAGGATTTAGTGACAAAATGATTTCCACTTTACTAAATATGAAAGAAGAAGAGGTAAGAGACTATAGAAAAGATAAAAATATAATTCCTGTGTACAAAATGGTTGATACGTGTGCAGCAGAATTTGAAGCTATCACTCCGTATTTTTATAGTACTTATGAACAGGAAAATGAAGCAATATCAATGGAAGGAAATAAGGCAGCAGTATTTGGAAGTGGTCCTATAAGAATAGGACAGGGTATTGAATTTGATTATTGCTCAGTGCATGCTGCATGGGCTTTAAATGATATAAATTATAAGAGCATCATGATAAATTCAAACCCAGAAACTGTGTCTACAGATTTTGATACAAGCGATAGGCTGTATTTTGAGCCATTAGATTTTGAATCTGTCGCTGATATTATTGATAATGAAAATTTAAATAGTGACACAAAAACAATTGTACAGTTTGGAGGACAAACTGCTATTAATTTATCCTCACAAATTAACTTAAATAAATATGATATATTGGGATCCCCAGTTAATTCTATTAACACTGCATCTGATAGAGGGTTGTTTGAAAAATTTTTAAAAACTATCGATGTACCAAATCCTCCAGGATTTACTGCTTCTGATGAAGAAGAAGCAAAGAATATTGCTGTTAAATTAGGATATCCAGTTCTTGTTCGACCAAGTTTTGTTCTAGGAGGCAGAGCTATGGATATTGCATATAAAGAGAGTGAATTAGATTCATTACTCAAAGATGCATTTCAAGCAGGGGAAGGCAGGCCTGTTTTAATTGATAAATATATTCTAGGTACAGAAATAGAAGTCGATGCTGTTTGTGATGGTAAAGATGTATTTATACCAGGAATTATGGAACATATTGAAAAAGCGGGAGTTCATAGCGGTGATTCAATGGCAGTGTATCCACCAATTAGTTTGTCTGATGATCATATTAATAAAATTATTGATTATACAACTAAAATTGCTTTGAATTTAAATGTCAAAGGATTGCTGAATATACAATATGTTATAGATCAAAAAACACAAGAAGTATTGGTACTTGAGGTTAACCCACGAGCAAGCAGAACAATTCCTTTTATTTCTAAAGTCACAAATATTCCTATGGTAAATATTGCAGTTAAAGTTATGGCAGGTAAATTATTGTCTTCACTTGGTTATTCTGGAGGATTGAATAAAAATAAAGATTTATTTGCTATAAAAGCTCCTGTTTTTTCTATGTCGAAATTAACAGGAGTTGATACAACTCTGGGCCCTGAAATGAAATCTACAGGAGAAGTTATGGGAATAGATAAAGAGTTTAATAAAGCAATGTATAAAGCTCTAATATCTTCAGGTATGGCGATACCAGATAAAGGTACGGTTTTAGTAAGTATTGCAGATAGAGATAAATCAGATTTTGAAAAAATAGTTTTAGAGTTAAATGAAAAAGGATTTAGCCTGCTTGCTACAGAAGGTACAGCAGACTTTATTAAAAATCTGGGTATAGAAGTAAATTCTATTCCTAAAGTCTTTACCGGCACACATCCTAATGTAGTAGATGTTATTAATCATGGGTTAGTTGATGTAGTTATAAATACAGTAACAGGAGAAAGTGAAATGATAAAAGATGGATTTGATATTCGTAGAGCAGCAGCTGAAAAAAATATTCCATGTTTCACTTCTCTTGACGGAGCATACTCTGCCATACTTAGTGTGAATAGCAAGAAATTTGAGTATAATGTTAGTCCTTTATCAAAATATATTGAGGATAGTGATGGCTCCAACAAGTGATAATGAAATAAATGAAAAAGTAGGCATACTACTTAGAAGAGAAATAGAAGCTAAGCTTATTATGAAATTTAAAGATTATTTATCAGGGGAATTAGGTACAAAAAAAACCAAGCATATTATTAGAGAAGTTATAAAAGGCATAGCTATTGAACAAGGATATGAACTTACAAAGATTAGAGGGAATTCTTTGGAAGCATTTATAGAAAGACAAGAACCATGGACAAGAGACGGATCTTTAGAAACTTCGATTATAAAAAAAGATGATAAAAGTTATCATTATAACGTAGTAAGATGTAAGTATGCAGAAATGTATAAATCTATGGGATTGGAAGAATTAGGATTTGATCTTTCTTGTAATCGTGATTTTAATTTGGTAAAAGGTTTTAATCAAAATATCAAGCTAACTCGTAAAAAAACTTTAATGCAGGGTGATGATTATTGTGATTTTAAATACGATGTTGTTAATTAAAGATATATGATTCCTTCAAAATTGAAATTAAATAATTTTATGTCTTATAAAGGCAAGACTGATGTTTTAGATTTTGATGATTGGAGTGTTGCTTGTATAACTGGCGATAATGGGAATGGTAAATCTGCTCTTTTGGAAGCAATTACATGGTCGTTATGGGGAAAAACCAGAGTTCAAAGTTCTAGGGATTTGATATCTAAAGGCGAGAATGAAATGTTTGCTGAGCTTGAATTTGATATTGATTTTATTAGTTCTGAATCTTTGTCAAACACAAAATACAGAATTCTTAGATCTATTAAATCCAAAGGATCACAAAAACTTAATTTTGAACAATTTAATGGAACAGAATTTACTTCAATATCTGGAAATACTGTTTCAGAAACCCAAAGAACTATAGAAAAAATAGTAAATATGAACTATGAAACATTTGTTAACACTTCTTATCTTATGCAAGGAAATGCTGATAGATTTTCTACTTCTCAACCTACAAAAAGAAAAGAAATATTATCTGAAATATTAAACTTGAATGAATGGCAAAAATTATCTGATTTTAGTAAAAAAAAATTAACTGATATAAAAAATCAGATAGGATTTAATTCTATGTTAAATGAAAGAATATCTAACGAATTATTACAATTAGATCCAGAACAAATAGGATTAAATGAACACAAGAAAGAATTAAAAGAAATTGAATGCAAGCTTTCAAATAAAGAAAAAACAAAAAAAGATAATGAATCAAAAATACTAGAGTTTAATAATTTGAGTAATGCGGTAAAAATAGATACAGATAAGAAAAATATATTACACGAAAATCTGAAATCTAAAAATACAGATATACAATTAGTTACTGATGAAATAATTAGTGATAAAAAGTTATTGGTTGACTCAAAAAAAATTAATTTAGATTATGAGAAAATACTTTCACAATATATCGAGTTTAATGAGTTAGGTAAATCATTTTCAAAATATCAAGAATTTAATTCAAAGATTGATAAATTACAAATAGTTTTAACATCTATAATTAAAAATAATGATTTGGAGTTAAATAATATTGCAGCAAATATAGTTGAATTGAAAAAGAAACTTGAATCAGAAAAATCAACTTTTACAAATAACAAGAATGCGATTACGAAATTGCAAAATGATCAAAAAGATTTAAGTTGCAATTCTAAAGAACTAGATTTGAAAATTGTTAAATACGATTCAAATATAGAAAATTTAAATAAAGAGATTTTAAAGAAAGAAAATATTATTGAAGATTTTTTGCAAAAAATTGATTTACTTAAATTTGATGATAATATTTGTCCTGTTTGCAAATCTAAAATAGATGACAATTCAAAAAATAGATTGATTGAAAATTACAATAATGAAATTGAACAATACAATTCTCTATTTATTAAGGATAAAAACAATTTGTCAGATCAGATGAAAACTAGAGATCAAATTAGAAAAGATTACAAAACAGTTAATGATCAATTTGTAAATAATGATAATCAAATAAAATATTTAGCATCTGAAAATAATAAAATTAAAATTGTGGGTGATAATTATAATAATGAAATTATAGAAAAAGAAAAAAATAAAAATAAATTACTTAATTACAAGGAAAATAATTTTGAATATAAAGATTTGAATGAACAATTATTTAATTTAAAAAAAGAGATTGATGAATTGAATTTTGATCAAGATAGATATAATTATTTACTAGAAAATGTTCAGACACAAAAAATTGAGTTAGAAAAAGAAAAGTTTTACATTGATCAAGCTGTATCAAGAACTACTCAAAATAACCAAAAATTAAAATTGTTGAATGAAAATAAAAAGACAATTGAAAATGATATTAAAATTTTAGAAGAAAACATTGTCTTAAATAAAGGAAAATTAGACGTCTATGATTTTGATATTGAAATAATTCATGATTTAGAATCTGAAATTAAAGAATTAACGAATGATAAGCATTCAAAATCAAATTTCATTGATAACTTACAATCTAAATTAGACTTAGTTGAAGATACTAAAATTAAAAATAAAAAATTATTTGAAAAACAAAATAATTTAGAAATTTTAGTTAAAAGTTTTGGCACAAATGGAATTCCATCTCAAATAATTGAATATTCTTTACCAGAATTAAGTAGAGAAACAAATAAATTACTTTCGGCACTGACTGAAAATAACTTGACTGTTGAATTCAGAAAAATAGATGGGAAAAAAATTAGTGGATCTGAATCATTTTCGCAAGAAATAGAAATTTTTATTGCTGACCATAATGGTGTTGTGAGAGATTATGAAACATATAGCGGAGGAGAATCGTTCAGAATAGATTTTGCAATTAGAATTGCTTTATCTAGATTGATATCTTTAAGATCAGGTGTAAGATCGCCAATATTATTTATTGATGAAGGCTTTGGATCTCAAGATCAAGAAGGCCAAGACAGACTTAGGGAAGCAATACAGACAGTTAGTATTTCTAATGATTATAAGTTTAAAAAAATAATAGTTATTACTCATTTAGAATCACTAAAAGAATCTTTTGACAGAGCAATTGAAGTAGAGAAAAACGGTGGGATTTCATCATTTAGCTTAAATTAAATTTAATGATCTATATTTAAAATAGAAAGAAAAGCTTCCTGAGGAATTTCAACTCTTCCTAATTTTTTGAGCCTTTTTTTCCCTTCAGCTTGTTTTGCTAGTAATTTTTTCTTTCTAGTTATATCTCCTCCGTAACATTTTGCAGTTACATTTTTCCTTAGTGCTTTTACATTATCTCTTGCAATTATCTTTGAACCTATAGCTGCTTGTATAGGTACTTCGAATAACTGCCTTGGAATTAGTTCTTTTAATTTTGAAACCAGTTCACGCCCATAATAGTATGATTTTTCTTTTGAAATGAATGTGCTAAGTGAATCTACTTTATCCTGATTAATAAGTATGTCAACTTTTGCTAAATTAGACTTTCGAAATCCAATAATTTCATAATCGATAGATCCGTATCCTTGTGTAACTGATTTTAATTGATCATAAAATCCAACTAATATTTCTCCAAGAGGCATTTCAAATGAAATTAATATGCGATTGATTTTTGATTTGTTTTCAGATGTATTTAGATATTCAATATTAGATGAAGTTCCTCTTCTAGATATAATTAGATCCATTATTTTCCCAATAAATTTATCAGGACAAATTATTGTTGCTTTGATCCATGGTTCTTCGATACTTTCTATGTCAGCCAATTCTACCGAGGAAGGATTATTTATTAAAATTGTTTTTTCATTTTTTAATTTGATCTTATATTCAACACTTGGCGCAGTCATAATTATTTCTATTCCATATTCTCTTTCTATTCTTTCTTGGATTATTTCCATATGCAAGATGCCTAAAAACCCGCATCTAAAACCAGGACCTAAAGCCTGAGAGGTTTCTCTTGAATATAAAATTGAAGCATCATTTAATTGAAGCTTAGAAAGAGCTTCTTCTAAATCAATAAAATCATTTGGGTCTAATGGAAACATACCTGCAAATACTTTGGGTTTTAATTCTTGGTTAGAAATTAATGGCTCAATATTTTCATTGTTTACATTAAATATCGTTTCTCCTACAGGTAAAGTTTTGAATTCTTTTAATCCAGTGTAAATATATCCTACTTGTCCATATTTAAGGGAATCTTTTTTAGTTTGTTCAGGGGTGAATATTCCAACTTCATTGGCAAGAAAATCATTTTTAGAATTAAATGTTCTGAGGCTATCACCAGATTTTATTTCTCCATCAAATATTCTCACATAGTTAATAATTCCTTTGTACTGATCGTATTTTGAATCAAAAACTAATGCTCGAGTGAAATTAGAATCTCCTTTTGGAGGAGGGATAATTTCTATTATATTTTCAAGTAACTCTTTAACTCCTTCTCCTGTTTTGGCTGAGCAGTGCAATATTTCATCTTCAACAAATCCAAATGTTGATATTAATTCTTCAGTCACAGATTTTGTTTGAGAAGATGGTAAATCTATTTTATTGATCACAGGTATTATTGTTAGTCCTAAGTCAATAGCGAGATAAGTGTTAGCAATTGTTTGAGCTTGTATGCCTTGTGTGGCATCTACTAATAGTATTGCTCCATCGGATGACCTTAAACTCCTTGAAACTTCTGATGCAAAATCTACATGCCCAGGTGTATCAATTAAATTAAGATTATAAGTTGTATTATTGTCTGAATTGAATGGAAGACAGACTGCTTGAGATTTAATTGTTATCCCTCTTTCTCTTTCAAGATCCATAGTATCAAGGATTTGGTCTTTGTCATCTTTCTTTCCCTTGGTGAATTCAATTAA
>CETH01020153.1_pt1 | contig 15126 bp, 12 predicted proteins | sample 361461 | NCBI WGS metagenome assembly CETH01 (sample SAMEA2622695, study PRJEB7988) | marine metagenome | isolation source: saline water (ENVO:00002010), including
TCTAAAAGCTCTGGATTAAGTCTATCACTATTTAAGTATTCTATAGAATCAATACACCTTTGAGCTAGATTTTGACCTGCAGATTTTTTAACCTCCAAACTTGACCCTTGACTAACTTCGTACAAAAGTGACCATGCTGATGATCCAACTGGATCTAAGAGGTCATACTCTCGGTCTGGAATACATGTATATACCGGTGGAATTCCATCTGCTAATTGATTTATTGCTTGATCCGTAATAGATTGGAAATTAACCTCGACTGGTTTAACTGTAAATAAATCAGCTTTAAAAGGAGCAGTTGAAACCTCTTGTCTTTGAGTCCATGTTCCATGCGCCCAATCTACTCTGATTTTTTCTCCATTTTGATTTTCAAGTACACCTTTAAACCTTACAAGGTTTTCTCCTAATGAAACTAAATATGCCATTACTTTAGAAAAACTAATTTCTTCAGTAAAAAATGAAGTACAGTATGGTTCCCCTTCATGGTGGTGCTCGTGGCTGTGGCTTGAGTGGCTACAACCTTTGTGTTCATGGCTGTGGCTTGAGTGGCTACAACCTTTGTGCTCGTCTTCATTAGTGGATTCGATGGTAGTTAGATCGCTCCAAATATTTGCAATAGCATTATCTGAAATTTCCTGAGAAAATTGATAAACTGACTTTTTTGTAACTTCTTCAAGTAGATTTGTTTCATGATGCATGATTTGATTGGTGTGAGTAAGTCCAATTGCTTTAATGAAGTCACTTGTTATGTTTTCGGTTCCAATTAAACTTGATTCAAGCTTGTTACCTGGAAGTAAGTAAATAGACCTAAAATCCGCTGAAACTATCTCGGAAATTTCATGTAACTCAGACATGTCGAAAAGTCCTGTTGGTTCAACAATAATAAGTTCTTGTCTTGTGTTTTTTATAATATCTACAAATTCATCTCTTCCTCCGCATCCAATACACTGACCATGTAGATCAACTGCATCAACGCCCTCAATTTGATTAACTCTAGAGTAATCTAAGTTTGATTGAGTACCTCTATCATTAACTATTACAGGTGGAAGATTGTGATCGTTGTTCTTTAGCCAGTTTAGTAAGTTTACTAAAAAGGTGGTTTTACCACTTCCTAGAACTCCAGTTACCAGGAGTACTAAAGGTTTTTGAATTTTCTGTTTTTCTGAATATCTTTCAAAATTCATTGTGAATTAGGTTATTAAATTATAAGTAAACTCTTCGTCAATTTGAGTTTCGAGTTTTTTTGAATAATAGTTATTGTACCAAGTGATACTATTTTTCTTGTGGAGTGTTTTTAAGTTTTCAAGGTATTTATCCCAGTCTCTAGAATGTTTTTTCGATTCTTCCTCTATCTCCTTAAAAACTTGATTGCATTCTTGAACATAGTCTTCAAAAGCCTCAATATTTCCTTGTTCAAACCTTTTGATATTTTTTGAAGAAGGTAGTTTTCCTATAATTAGATTAGAAGGAATGTGTTTATTAATAAATTCTTCATCTTCAGTATCGTATTTATTGATAATACATTTTGTGTTAAGTCCATTGTCATTTGAAAACTTTAAAAAGTCTTTAAATACATTTACACTTTTTAATGTTGGTTCGACTACAAAAATGTTTAAATCATAAGCAAAAAATAAAGATGTTCCAATGTCTACACCTGCAGTGGCATCAGTTACTACCCAGTCAGTTTTATCATCTAAAAGGTGATGAGCTACTGTTTCTAAGCCCATTAATTTTCCGTGGTAGCAGGTTGTCCCAATATCTTCTTGTTCATAAGAACCTACTGTAAGTAGTGAAATATTATCTTTTTGGATTGCAAATTCTTTAATGAATTCATCGTCTTTAGTTGGTCTAATGAATTTGGATTTTAAATTTGGTGGAGTTGTTCCTATAAACTCGGTATCCATTTTTCTTTCACCGCTAACATATTTAGATATTTCTCTGTAGTTCTCACCTAGGAGTTTTTGATCTCCTTTTAGGTTTAAGGCTTGCTTTAAATGAACATTTACGTCTGCATCAATGGCTAAAACATGAATTTTTTTAGCTAAGTGTTTTACAAATGCTGCAGTGGTGGTTGTTTTTCCGCTTCCGCCTTTTCCTAGAAATACTATTCTCATAAATTTTGGTTAAAATGCAACTTAGTTGCAATTCTATATTGGTGAATTTTATATGTCAAATAAATAAGTGTTTTTGTTTTAACTTTTAAAGATTTGGTATTTTAGTGTTTTGGTGTTAAATTTGTTAAGTAGATGCGCCAGTGGCGGAATGGTAGACGCGCTAGCTTGAGGGGCTAGTCCTAACTGTTTGGGGTGGAGGTTCAAGTCCTCTCTGGCGCACCACAAAAAGCTTTCTAAACTTGATAAAACTAAGAAAATATGATACTTTGCTGGCAATAGTAAAGATTATATGAATTTTAACGAAAAAAGATTTGCCTTTGTAGATATTGAAACTACAGGACCGAATTCAAAAAAAGACAAAGTTATAGATGTAAGTGTAAAAATAGTTGAAAATAATCAACTAATTTCAAGTTATGAAAGTTTAGTTAACCCTCAGAGGTATATTCCGAGCTTTATTCAAAATTTCACTGGTATTAAACCTGAAATGGTTGAAGGAAAGCCTGTTTTTAAGGATATTGCTGAAGATTTATATAATATATTGGATGGATGTATTTTTGTGGCTCATAATGTAAGGTTTGATTATAACTTTTTAAAAGCTGAATTTGAAAGAGTTGGGATAAGTTTTAACGCTAGTAAACTTTGTACTGTAAAGTTATCTAGAAATTTGTTTCCTGAGCATAAAAGACATAACCTAGATAGTGTAATCGAAAGGTGTAATTTAAAGATTGATATTCGACATAGAGCTGAAGCGGATTGCTTGGCGCTTGTGCAGTTTTGGGATTATCTCCATGAAAATTTTGAAACTGATTATTTGTTTAAGGCTATTGCACAACAATTAGACTTTATTAGGACTCCATTAAATGTTGAAAAAGCTATGATCGAAAATCTTCCTCAAGGTTGTGGAGTTTATGTTATGAGCTCTTCTAAAAACGGGTTTCCTTTATATATTGGAAAAAGTACAAATATCAAAGAACGTGTAATGCAACATTTTACAGGAGGCTTGAAATCTAAAAAAGATATGCAGATTTTGAAGCAAGTTGAAGATATTTCGGCAATTGAAACTCCGGGTGAGTTTTCAGCCTTAATGCTGGAAGCTTCGATGATAAGAAAACACAAACCTCTTTTAAATAAAAGACTAAGAGATTATAAACAACTTTATAAAGCTGAGCTGAGCAAGTGTAAAAATGGGATTTTTAGCGTAGAAGTTAAAGAATTTGATTTTATTGATCCAAATAAGAGTTATTTAGGTTTATTTAGAACTAAAAAAGATTTTAATAAATTATTGCTAAGATTAGCTAAGGATTTTGATTTGTGCCATAAATTACTTGGAATTGAAAAGGCAAAAGATAGCTGTTTTAATTATAATCTAGAAAAATGTAAGGGCGCTTGTATAGGCAAAGAAAAAATTCAAGAACATAATAAAAGACTATTAAAAGCTTTTAAAAAATATGAAATCCAAAAATGGCCTTTTGATGGGATGGTTCTTTTAAAAGAAGGGAATGTTTCTCACTTAATTCATAATTGGTGTTATTTGAAAAAGGTTGAAAATCAAAGTGATTTAGATGATTGCTTGAATACAAGCTTTGAATATAACTTTAATTATGATGACTATTTAATCATGAAAAAGTTCTTAAATGGAAATTACAACTATGATGTTCTTTCCAATGCTAATTCTTTTGAAGAATAAACCCAAATACAACTTATAAAACACATGGTCGAAATTGTAATAAAAATTGCATTAAAGCCTAGATACTCTGAGATTAATCCTCCAATCAGTGCTCCTATGGCTTGTGCGAAATAATTTGAAAGTTCCCAGAGTCCCCAAGTTGATCCAATTTTGTCTTTGGGCATGCTTTCAGTGTAAGTTTTATCAAAAGCGGGTGAATAAATAGCTTCGCCTAGGCCCATTAAGATTTGTAAGCAATAGATCCCATATAAAGATGAGGTGAAATTATATAATAAAAAGGCTACTCCCATTAAAAAATATCCTAAAATTATTATTTTTTTTGGATCATGAGAATCAGAAAACTTTCCAAAAATATAGGTTGTAATACCGGCAACAATAGCAAAAATACCCATAGCCATGGAAGCTTCAAATAAGTTGGCTCCAATTTCATTTAAATAAATGGCATAGATAGGTCCTAATATACTACACGAAAGTAAAATCAGACTATTGGTATATAAAAGTATTCTGGTTTTGATGTTCATAGTTTTGAATATTCCTTTAATTATAACATATTTTGTTTTGAATTAAAAGTTAGTATAATTGAATTGTAATAAATATTTATATGGTTGAAATTAATGAAAAAGCGATTGATTTTACTTTAGAAAATCAAGATGGGATCGAAATTAAATTGAGTGACTTTATTGGTCAAAAGATCTTAATTTATTTTTATCCAAAAGATATGACTTCAGGATGTACAAAACAAGCTTGTAGTCTTCAGGATAATATGGTTGATTTAAATGATTTAAATTTAAAGATTTTTGGTATCTCAAAAGACTCTGTGGAATCGCATAAAAAATTTCAAGAAAAACATGAGCTTGAATTTGATTTGCTTGCCGATACTCAAAAAGAAGTTATAAAAAGTTATGGAGCCTTAAAAGGTCCATTTACTGCTAGAATTGCTTTTTTAATAGATGAAAAAGGTACAGTAATTCATAAGTTTTCAAAAGTAGATACTAAAATTTTTGCTCAAGATGTTATTAATGTTTTAAATTCTTTGTAATATGAAAAATAGATTAAGAGAAATTTTTAAGTTAAAACGTGAATATTTTAAACCTTCACTTTCGGATTTAAATAACATAAATCAAAATTTACAATCTTTGATAGCTTTTTTGAATTTTGAATATGTAATGTCCTATAGTCCTCTTGTAAGAGAAGTTGATATAAAAGAAACTAATAATTGGATTTTAAATTCTAAAGAATTGTATTTCCCTAAAGTCAAACACGAAGAATTGGAAGTTTTTAAAATAGAAAATTTAGAAAAAGATTTAAAAAAAGGAAGCTTTAAAATTATGGAACCAAAAGACTCTTGTTTTCAATCAAGTCGTGGTGCTATAAATGCAATCATTGTTCCAGGAGTTTGTTTTGATGAAAATGGCTATCGCCTTGGATTTGGGAGAGGTTATTATGACAAATTTTTAGATGGATTCTTAGGCGCTAAGATTGGAGTCTGCTATGAAGAATTTTTAACTTCTGATATTTATCCTGAAAAACATGATATTCAAATGGACTTTGTTGTCACAGAAAAATCTATATATGCTCAAAAAAAGAAGTAAAGCTGGATTTGTTAGCCACTAATCAATTAGTAGAGTTTATATACTAAGGCTGACTCTTGAAGTACTGTGGAATACTTTCCTCCTGTAAGTTCATGATTTGGCTGAAAAGAATATTGATTTAAGAATACATGTTTATGCGGTCCAAACACTCTTTGAACGGAACTTTTAATAGAGTTAATACCTTCGTTGTACAAATGGAAATATCTGTATTCAGTTGGACTTAAAAACAGTATAAAGTGCTGCCTTGTTTGTCCTGAATACTTATAAAGTTGAATAGCTTCAGGACTTGAAAATTTAAGGAATTTAGAATTTAATAAAGAATGAGAAAATTCTCTCATTTCGTCGTCTGAATTGATTATTTGCATATTATTTTCGAGATAAGTGTTTTCTTGGTTCTGAGTAACTTTCCCGGAATCTTTTTGGCAATCATTCTGGGAATCATGTTGGGATACATAATGTACTCCTAGAAAAAAGAGTGGTGTAATTGATAATAAAAATCTCAGTTTAGAGTAACCTGCTAACTTTTGTAACTTTTCATGAAGCTCGATTTGTTTTTGTTTAGATTCTTCTTCGGCTTGAGTTTTAATTTTTTGTAAATTATCTTGATGAACCAATTCTAAAACAGGAGTAATTTGACCAATTGAAAAATCTTGATTTGGAGTTTGGGTTTCAATTATAAAATCCATATCTTTAATTTGATCTAGAAAACTGTCTAGATTTGATTTTGCAAGTTCTAGTTTCTTATTAGAATTTTCAAATTGTCGTGCCTTTCTAAACATAGTCTTAATTCTACTTTCAACTTTTGTAAATAACCTACCTGAGACTTGGTGTTTTAAATATAATTGAAGTTCTTCTACGTATTGATTATAACTTGCAAGATTTGAACTTGGTTCAAATTCTTTATAGTTATTAAATTCTAATGTTATAATTCTTTCAATTTGAAATAAAATCTCAAATAATTGAGTTTGTCTTTCAGTACAAATAATCTCCAACGATCTTATATCTTCCTGTAATTTTGATAACTCTAGATGTACTAAATACATTTTATGGATAGTATCTACAAGATCTTGAAATTCTTGTTCTAAATTTGATTCTTCTAAGGGTTCTAAGGATTGATTTTCAATAATTTGATTCTGTAAAATATTAACTTTTTCAATTAGAAAATTTATTTCTCTTTGTAAGTTTTCCTTTTCCTGATTTAAAGGCTCTTGATTTATTTGATCTAGAAATTGATTCAATTCTTGAAAGATTTGCATTTTATAAAAATTAACTTTCAATCACCTTAGCAGAGATAGTACATATGTCAAACTGATGACTTTAGGCTGTAAATTTAGTGAATTTTAATAATATCCGTAAAAATATCGACAGTCTAAAACCTCCTCTCCAAGAGGTGGACACTTTACTAAATCTAAACTGTTATGAGGACCAAACACACTATCAACTGCATCCTTAAGGTCTAAGTCATTTAGATAATCTATAGAAAAAGTTTGCGTATTAACTTCATCAGTGAATAAAACGTAGTGATTTTTTGTTTCACCTTTAAATGAATAAAGAGTTACCAAAGATTTAGTTGATACTACTGGTTCAAGTGAATCAATTAATATTCTTTGGAAATATATTAATTCTTTTTCTGACTTATCTAAGTCTGAGTTGATATAATCTGTTAATCTTTTATTTAAAAGATTCACAGATTTAACTTGTTGATCTTTATCTTGAGCTTGATCATAGTCTTTTAATGCAAAATGTGAAAATACAGCTAACAATAAAATTGGTAGTTTTAAATAAAGAACATTTAACTTTAAATTAGTTTTAATATCAGAGACTTTTTGCTCAAAGTCTTTTTGCTCTTGTTGTAATTTTTCTTCTTGTTCTTTTTGAATTTTATCTAGATTTTTAGCATGAAGTTCTTTAAAGGAATGAGAAATTTCTTGAGTGTCAACATCCAAGATATAGATATTTGAAGTCTCTATATTATGTGAACTAATGTTAAATCCTGCTTGAGTAATTTGCTCCTTAAAATTCTCAAGCTTTGCCATGGCAGAATTTAGTTGTTTATTAGTTTTTTTTAACCGTTCTGCTGTTTTTTGCATTGTTTGAATTCTTCCATTAATTTTATTTAAAATTTTTGTCGAACCTATTGAATCTAGATGGCTTTTAAATTGATTAACGTATTGAGTGTAGCATTCAATCTCATCTGTAAGTTGAAATTCTATGTAGTTTTCTGATTCTTGTTGAATGATTTCTTCAATATCAACCTGAATTTGAAATATTTTAGCCTGTTTTTGGCTTGAGCTTTTCTCAAGAGTGATCACTTGATCATGAAGCTGTGAGATATGCGTGTTAATAGACAATAGATTTTGAATCTTTGAAACTATTTGATTCAAGTCTTCTTCAAGGCTTGATTCGTTTAAAGAATCTAAAGAATTACTTTCAATAATTTGCTTCTGTAAACGATTAACTTCTTCAACTAGAAAATTTATTTCTATTTCTAAGTTTTCCTTTTCCTGATTTAAAGGTTCTTGATTTATTTTACCAAGATAAGTTTCTAACTCTTCTAAAATTTTCATATTTAAAATTTAAAATTTAAGATTTCATTTATAATATTCCTTTTTTGTCTTTTGTCAACCCTAATAAAAAATCCCTCTAAAAGGTTAGAGGGAATTAAGTAATTTTTATATTGTCTTAGAAGCTGTTAGAATCAATGTATTATTGTTTATGAATCTAAATGTTAAAGTTGTTATACTTCCTTTTTTATAATTACCTGTAAGTAAATAATTATCGGGGTTATATGGTAAATTTGCAATATAAACTTTATATTCATCCTCCTTTTTAAAGATTAATTCTAATATCTTTTGAAACTCTGGAATATCCATCATGTCTTTTGGAGAACTCATAGATCGAACAACATTTATAAAATTAGAATTAGAACTTTTAATAATTACACTTTTTTCATCTACGTTATTAGCACTACTGAGTATAGTCTCTTTTAGTGGTATTGAATCAGCAACTAAGTTGCCTTCAGGAGTTTTACGAATCATCTTATAATCATAATCGTCATATAATGGATTTGTATATGATTCAAAAAAAGTTTCTTTTTTAACATTACCATTATCTTCTAGAATACAAACTCTAGGAGAAATTCTTTTATTGTTTTGATTATCTATATAAACTATTTTTGCAGAACTATTTATTTCATTACAAATCCCCTCAGTAGCCGTAGTTACTCCTGGGATTAAACCTATCTGTGTTGTGGTTTTAACTTTACTCATATCAACTTTAGTACATGGTACATTTACGTATCCTTCATTAACTATAAATATACTATAAAGTTTACGATTTAAATCAACTTGCTCTTGATTTGTAGTTGTATTCCCCATATCTACAAGAGAATAATCTCGTGGGTTCCCAGGGAAAAATTTTGTAATTGTGTGTAGTATTTCTTTCTCTTGAATGTTTCCACCTTGTTTGGTTATTTCAGGGGATTTATCTTTTTGAGAATTATTAAAATACTGATTGGAGTAAAGATATGCTAAACCTGTAAGAGAAACTAAAATACATTTTATAAAAGTAAATTTTAGATTTTTTCTTAATTTATGATTTAGGTTATTTTCAGGTTTAATTTTGTTTGAAATTATATCCTTACTTGATTTTAGACTTTGTTTTTTATTTTGTTCTTCGATAATTTTAGAGATCATTTCTTGAAAGTTAATCTCGTATTCCTCACCTAAGGAATTAATTTGAGGAGTATCAGTAATTGAATTAATTATATTGTTTAGATCTTCTTTCAAGGACTTATATCTGATTTCAGCCTTTTCAAACTGATTTATCTTTTTTTGAAGTTGAGGAATTCGTTTTTGAATGTATTCAAACTTTTTATTCAGATTTATATATTGATTTATATGCGATAAGAAATCCTCAATCAAACTTTGCGTTATATTATCTTCATCTTCAAATACAAAATATTCATATTTATCTAACAATAGATTATATAAGGATTCTTCAATTTGGTAAATAATACGAAGAATGTTAATCTTTTTTGTTTCAATATTAGATGATATTTGATTAATTTCTTGAGTAAGGTTGTTTATTTTAGGTTCTAAAATTTCAATAGAATTAAGAAGTCCAAGCAAGCTTTTATATTCTTGATCGAGCTTGGAATATTGATCCTCATCAATATTTTCATGATTGTCTATGCTGTTAAGAATTGATTCTACTTCACTATTAATGAAGTCATACTGTTCTTTTAATTTAATACAATCAAGGTTTGGATTTGTGATACCATTAATAGTATTTTGTAATTTTTGTAATTTTTGCATTTTTTTGCTTAGATTTTTTTTAAATTATCAATGTTATTTTATTTTGTCAACCTTTTTACAATTTTTAATAACTTGAAGAATTTTAGAATGGGAATATAATTAAAATATGAATTTAAAATAAACTTATGAATAGAAAAACTTATCTTTTAAATCTCATTTTAGTTTTGCTGATTGGTTTAGGTTCAGGTTTTGCTGGAAGCTACTATTTTATGCAGGAATTTTCAAAAAATTTAGAATTACAAGAGGTTCGAACTGTGTCTTTTGACGAAAATTCGGCTGTTATAAATGCTATTAGTGAAGTTTCTGATAGTGTGGTGAGTATTGTGGCTTTAAGTGAGATTCGTCTAAATAACGGAATGGGAATTGATAGATTTAATGATATTTTAAGACAATTTGGATTTGAAGGTATTGAGTCTCCAAGCATGCAAAATCCATCTCAAGATACTGAAACTAAAACTCAAAAAGTTGGAGGTGGAACAGGATTTGTGATCTCGAAAGATGGATTGGTGTTAACTAATAAACATGTGGTTAGTTTACAAGATGGAATTTATGAAGTCTTTTTAAATAATGGAGATTCACTTTATGCAGATGTTTTAAGTGTAGATCCGTTAAATGATTTAGCTGTTTTACAACTTTATGTAGATGAAGAAAAAACTCAAAAACCAGATAATTTAAAGGAAGTTAAACTTGGGAACTCCAAAGATTTAAGTCTTGGTTCTAGAGTGATTGCAATTGGAAATGCTTTAAGTGAATTTGAAAACACATCGACACTTGGGATTATAAGCGGAAAAAATCGTGAAATTACGGCTTCTGGTGGAAATGGAACCGTAGCTAAGCTTTCGAATTTACTGCAAACCGATGCCTCGATCAATCCTGGGAATTCAGGTGGACCACTGGTGAATTTAGCCGGAGAGGTTGTGGGTATCAATACTGCAATAGCCCAAATGGCTAATGGGATTGGATTTGCGATTCCAATTGATGAAGCAAAAAGTGTAGTTGAAAGTGTAAAAGAGTATGGAAAAATCGTAAGACCACTTTTAGGTGTTAGATATAATGAAATTAATCCCCTTTTAGCTAAGAAATTTGATTTACCGGTTGATTATGGAGCCTATTTACTAAATGATTTGCAAGCTGGAGTTCCAGCAGTGATTAAAGGCTCTCCGGCTTTTGAAGCTGGATTAAAATCTGGAGATATCATTACGAAAGTCGATCAGGATGAAATAGATAAGGACACTTCTTTGTTAGATTTGATTAAAACTAAAAAATTAGATCAAGAAGTTAAACTTCAGGTGATGAGAGATGGCCAGTTTATTGAACTTAGTGTGACTTTAAGTGCCTTTGATTTACAAGAAAAATTATCAGAAAGTCAGTCTAAAGAAACTGAATAAATAGTAATTTATTAAAAGCCCCTAGCGAAAGTTAGAGGCTTTTTTGGTATTTGCTAAAAAGTTGTAAAGTATTTTTCGGCTGGATTTATATTGCAAAAAAGCTTTGGAAGCCTTGCATAAAGTCTAAGACTTCTAAGCGAGTTTTTTCTAGGAGTTCGAGGTTGTTTGGATTTTTGGCTACTAGGTCGATAACTTCTGCAATAAAATTCATATCTTGTTCTTTCATTCCAAGAGTTGTGATAGCAGGAGTTCCGATTCGGATTCCAGATGGGTTCATGGGTGGGTTTGGGTCAAATGGAACTGTATTGTAGTTACAAACAAGTCCGGCTTTGTATAAAGCTTTGGCAAAATCTTTTCCTCCAAGATTGTGAGATTTTTGAGAGTTTAGAATCATTAAATGCGTGTCGGTTCCGCCAGTGACTAAAGCAAAATCTTTTTCAAGTAATCTTAGACTTAGGGCTTTTGCATTTTTGGCAATTTGATTTGCATAACTTTTAAAATCTGGTGCTAAAGCTTCTTGGAATGCAATGGCTTTGGCTAAGGTAATGTGGTTGTGTGGGCCTCCTTGGAGTCCTGGCATTATGGCTTTGTCGATAGCTTTTTTATGCTCTTTTTTACACATGATTAATCCCCCTCTTGGTCCTCTTAGGGCTTTGTGAGTGGTTGTGGTAATAACATCGGCGTATGGGGCTGGATCAGGGTGATCGCCAGAGATTACTAAGGCATTAATGTGTGAGATATCGGCTAGCAAATAGGCTCCAACCAAGTCAGCGATTTCTCGGAAAATTTTAAAATCTATTTGGCGAGGATAAGCTGTGTATCCTGCAATAATTAGTTTTGGTTTGTGTTTTAGAGCTAATGCTTTGATTTGGTCGTAGTCTATCATTTCGGTTTTTGGATCGACTTGATAACTTACTGAGTTAAAGAATTTAGCTGAAAAATTTAATTTATAACCATGAGTTAGGTGTCCCCCTTCGGATAAGCTTAATCCCATTACGGTGTCGCCTGGCTCTAACAATGCAAAGTAGGCGGCTAAATTAGCTGGGCTTCCAGAATAAGGTTGAACGTTTGAGTGATCGACGTTGAAAAGTTCGCAGGCTCTTTGGCAGGCCAAAGTTTCAATAGTATCGATGTGCTTTTGACCTTCGTAGTATCTTTTGCCTGGATATCCTTCGGAATATTTGTTGGTAAGAATTGATCCTGAAGCTTCTAATACAGCTTTTGAAGTGTAATTTTCAGATGGAATCAATCGAATTTGGTCTTTTTGTCTTTGGTCTTCCAAAATCAAGGCTTCATGAAGTAAAGGATCTTGCTTTTTAATATTTTCGTACATCCTTAAAGTGATTAAATTCTAAATAAGTATAGTCTAAATTATATTGAATTTGAACTTAAATTTCTTTTTTATCAGAGCCAAACTTAAAAATAGTTGCTATAAAAGCTAATGAAAAAACCTTGCGAAAATAACTTAAATTTTCTTGAGGAAATAAACTAGGATCGCTATTTACTTCAGACTTGGATAGTATATCAGCTTGTTCTTCTTGACTAAGCTCTAATTCTTCTTGGCTAAGCTCTAATTCTTCTTGGCTATTTTTGCCTTCAAAGATTTCAAGAATTTCTAAAAACTCAGCGGTTTGAGTTACAGCTCTTTGTAATGAATCATATAATCTATCAGGATATGGAGCAATCAATGGAATAAAGTCATTAAACTCACTAAAATAATCTAGGAAATTAAAAGGAGACATCTCATCAAATAGCAAATGACTGTAATTATCAATATCATTATCTTGACCTCTGGCAAATGCTTGGGTTTTAACTGAAGCTAAAAACATAGCTATTGTAAATTTAGTATTAAAGTACTTTTCATATAAAAAAGGTTTTCTATCTAAATATAAAAAAATTTCATGACGTGTTTTTTTGATAAATGAATCAAATTGATAATAGCTTTTTGCATCAATTTCTTCTTGACTCGGTACTGGTATCCCTAATATTTTTGCTTGTTCGATAGTATGTTGATCCTTTGATAAGTGTTTCATGAAATAAATTTAAAATTAAGTTAAGAAGCTAATTTACTTGATTTAGAGATTAATTCAAGATTATACATTTGACTTTTTTAAAGTTTCTGATATAATTAAAGATAACATTAAATTTAGAAATTTGTGATAAAATAACTTTGTAAAAATCTTAAAATTTAGAATATAGGATTAATAAAGAGAAATAATTGCAAATTTTTACTAAAAATGTTATAATTAAAGGAATTTAACCCATACAATGAAGTCTAGAGTTGAAATGCAACAGTTTTTGATTTCAGAAGTTCAGAAGCAATTTGAAGCCCAAAAAATTTCGGTGGTAGAATTGGCTGAGATTTTGTATATGATTTCAAAAGCCGATGATTCGGAAGAATTTGTGCTGATTTTGGATTTGTTTAAGGATAAATTTGATGTGTTTTTTGCTATCCTAGATAGCTTGAAAATTGAAGATCAAGAAACTTTTGAAGAAGTGATTACAAAAATCATTCCTTTGATTATAAAAGATGATCCCCTTTTGGCATCCCAAGTTTCTAGCCGAGCTACCCAAAGCGGGGTTACAATGGAATCATTAGTAAATGAATTCCCGAACATTAAAAAATATTTAAATTAATTATTATGGTTAAAAATGCACAATTAGGATCAATGCTATCTGCAGAGCAGGAGAAAAGCTTAAAACAGCAAACAATTGGAGCTGTTAAAACTGATTTAACTGATTCTCCAGAGCTTATTGGTAAAGTAGATAAAATGCTTTCGTATCTAAGCACAAAAACAAATAGAGATAAGGAATCAGTTTTGAGAACCACAGATAATGAAAAGATGGAAAGAGGTATGAGAACTGTAAAGTCTAAAACATCAAGTTTAGGGGATGGTCAAGATGAATATGAAAAATTAAGTGGTGCTGACTCGCCTTTTACAAATCTTGTTGGAATATTAAGTGGTTTTGCTAAAGAAAACTTTGAAGGTGATGCATCTGAAGCTGCAAAAAAAAGATTGTTTAATTTTGTGGCTGCAGATATTGCAAAAGCTATTACTGAGCATATCGAAGATATCAAGAAAGACTTCAATGATAAAGTTAATGCCATAAATAATGATGATTTAAAAACTTTTCTTCAAGGTGACTTTTTAATAGGTAAAACTGAATTCGACCATAATGGTAAAACTTACAGCTTAACAAGATCGGAAGAGTTTGAAAAATTGTTTAGTAAATTTAAAATTACTGATACTGAAACTCAAGCGGTGATTGAAAAAATGGCGATTTTGTTAGATATGAAAGATGATTTCAATAGTAATAACGGGGTTATTAGGTTTAATTCAAGTGAAATCATGACTCTTGAGGAAAGAAGAGAGAGATACATTGTGGAAGATGGAGTTTTATATGACATCAATGTTAAAAATGATTTAAGTGTAGAAAAGGCTGATGTAATAAACCTTCAAAGTGAAGAATATGCTGATTTAGTAAGTGACTTTGCTAATGGCAAATTAAGCTTGGCATCAAATCCTAATTTAAAAGGTTTTTTAGATGATCAAGTTGATGCAATTCGACAAAGTCAAGAATTTAAAAATGTAATTAATTACAAATTTGAATCAAAGGATAGTTATACTGTAAATAAAAATAATTTTTTAAAGAAAGTTTCTGACAGTATTAATGCGTTATCTAGTGCTACTGAAACTAAGGATAAGGCAGCTTATGCTTTGATATGTAAAAAATTTAATATAAAGCCAGATGAAAAAGAGGCAAAAGAAGAGCTTTCAAAAAAAATTCAAGATTATTATTTAAGTGTTGTGGTGCCATATGATGAAGAGGCTGAAACAGACGATGTGCAGGGGCACTTGGATAAATTTTTAAAAAAAGGAAATAAATTTACAACTTTTTTATTTGAAGGTTCAAAGAAAGAAGAACAAAATCACTTAATAAGTTATTTAGAAGCTAAGCAAAATCAGATTCGACATAAACTTGCAAAAAAGTATGCCGATTTAGATTTAAGTGAACCTAGAAATTTTA
>CETH01021327.1_pt1 | contig 15117 bp, 15 predicted proteins | sample 361461 | NCBI WGS metagenome assembly CETH01 (sample SAMEA2622695, study PRJEB7988) | marine metagenome | isolation source: saline water (ENVO:00002010), including
GTTTGTGGTACCGGGGGTCGCGGGTTCAAATCTCGTCACTCGCCCCATAAATATCTTGTAATTTTTTTATTATATTTTTAGATATTTTATGTGATTTAGATTTTTTAATGTCTGCATATGCTAAAGTACTTATCGCAGTAGCTCTACATTCTTGGCTTACAAATAAAGCTTGGTTAAATTCGATAGATCTATTTCCAATTTTACTTATATAAGATCCAATTTTTATTTCACTTGGGTAAAAAATTTGTCCTATATAGTTAATATTAAAGTTTACTATGACAAAACTGTATTTATCAGATTCTAAATTTCTAATGATATTTACTCTAGCACTTTCAAAGTATCTTGATATTGAAACGTTATTAACATGATTGTATCCATCTGTATCGCCCCAACGTACAATTTCAGGAAATATATTTTTAAATTTATTAATATTTGAAGGAATAATATTTTTATTTTTCATCGTTCACCTTTTTTTAAATAATAGAAAGAAAGGAAAAAATAGCAATGGCAAATATGTTAATATGACCATAATATTGAGGAATGATATTAAGTGAGATTCTCCTATAATTAAATTCACAAATATATTAGTTTCATTGGAAGATAAAGGGTAAATATTATAGTTATTAATTAAACCGTCATTTTTATTATAGGTGTCTTTAACTCTATAACTTAATTCTGACATATTTATTTTATTAAACCGATCCATCAATATTACTATGATTGCTATTGCAACAGCAGAACCTGCATTTCTCATAAATTGATATAAACTTGCTCCATGATCCCTAAACTTTTGGGGAAGTGTCACATATGTAATTGTTGCGAGAGCAGGATAAAATAACCCTATCCCAATACCTCTAATAATTCCATTAAACATCATCATTTGCATGGTTACTTCTTTATTCCATGCAGTCATATAAAATTGACCTATCATGTAAACAAATAATCCTATAATCATTATTGTTCTATAGTAACCAGATGATAATATTCTTGATGCTATAAGAGTTCCTGTCATTCCTCCTATACCGCTAGTGGTTAATATTATACCTATCTTATCAATAGGATATCCGCCTAAGTTTGATAAAAAATCTGGCATTAGTATAAAGGGAGGAACTAACAGTAAACCAAATAAAAATATAAATATTAAACCACCTACATAATTACTATCTTTAAAAAGTTCTCTAGGAAATAGAGTTTTACTTTTAATAAAATATTGTAAAAAAAATAATAATATAAAAATACTAGCTGCTATTGATAAGTTGGTAATTAAATTAGATGCAAACCAATCTAATATTTGCCCTCTATCTAAAACTATCTGTAAGCATGACGCTCCCATCGCTAAAAAAATAAAACTTAATAAAGCAAATTTTATATTTTTATTAATTTGGTTCTTATCTAAACAGAAATAAGATCCTATAAAAGCTATTAAACCTATAGGAACATTTATAAGAAATACCCATCTCCAATTATAATATTCCGTAAAGTATCCACCTAACGTAGGACCAATAAGGGGGCCAATTAGTAAACCAAGTGTCCACCATGAAAGAGCCTTACCTCTTTCTTTTTCTGGGAAAGCATCTATTATTATCGATTGACTAGACGCAACTAATGGAGCACTAAAGGCTCCTTGTAATGTTCTAAAGATTAAAAGCTGATCTAAGTTTTGAGATAAACCTGATAAGGCAGAGAAAAAGGAAAATCCAAATATACCTATTAAATATATTTTTTTTCTTCCTATTTTTTCAGATAAATAACCTAATAGAGGTATGCAAATAGCCGTAGAAATGGAATATACTGTAATTACCCAAGCTATTTCAATCTTGCTTGCAGAAAAGTAACCAAGCATTTTAGGAAGTGCTACAGAAATACAAGCTAGGTCAACTGTAACCAATGCAGTAGCAATGCATGCAAAAAATAGAATATAATTCTTATTTCCTCTAATTTTATTTAACATTTATATTGCCTGTTTTAGAAATAAATTGGCTATCTTATAATATGCTTTATATGCTGTTATAAATATTTTATATAATGATTTTATTATATAACAGCTATGTTTTAATATAGGAGGCTATGTATATGAGTAAATTTTCAATTATTATAGTATTAGTTTTATTTATTAAATGTGTTTGGGCTAATGAATCTGAACTTAAGGAAGCAAACATTCTTTTTAATAAAGGGGAATATTTAGAATCAATAAATTTGGCATCACAAAAACCATCACTAGAATCTTATATTTTTTGTGCACGTGCATTAGCTATATATGGCCATTTTTTCCTTGATGGTGAAGAAGCTATAAAAGTATTTAAGCAAGCTAAAGAATTTGCATTTTTAGCATTAGAAATTGATAATCTTGATGATAATGCTCATTTAGAAGCATCTCATTCTATGGGAAGATATAGTCAATTAATAGGGATTGTTGTAGCTTTAAAAGATGGTTATGCGGAAAAAATATCTTTCCATTTAGACGAGGCTTTAAAAATAAATCCAGAAAATGTTTCAGCTCAAATATCAAAAGGAACATGGCACGCTGAAATTGTGGATAAAGCAGGTTTTATGGCAAATATTTTATATGGAGCTACATCAGAACAAGCAAGAAATCATTATGAAATAGCTCTCAATTTAGATGGTAAAAATATAGGAGTATTATATGAGGTATCTTATGGTTTGTTTTTACTGGATGCAAAAGAAGATATAATTAAAGCAAAACAGTTATTATTAAAAGCAATTGAAAGTAGTCCAAAAAACCATTTAGATAAACTTTATATAAAAAAATCTAAAGAGTTACTGAAAATATTATAGATAAGTTTTATTAATATCCTCTTGCGTCTACCTCAAAATAATTTGAAATTTTTCCTTTATTAATTAAATAGCATTTATTATAAAGATTTACAGTAGGATCACAATGTGATGGCTGAATAATTATAATTTCTCCGAATTTTAATCTTTTATCGCTTTTTTTAGGTATAGTAATTTTACCATGCTCATCACCCATGAATTTATATTTAGTTCCTGGAGGCAGCGATCCTAATGGCTTGGGTAAAAGTTTAGAATCCGTTGAAAGTGCTTTTAAACCTGCATCGATAATATAGTTATTATTATCTATTATACTAATTATTGAAGAAGCGACATATAAGCTAGATTTAAATGGTTTTTTATTTGATTTATATATATTAACATTATCGTATTCTACATCATTAAAAATATAACTTCCCGTTTGAAGTTCAGTAAATAGTTTACTGCCTGTATCAATATCGAATGACCCAGTTCCTCCACCTGACACTATGGTAGGTTTTAAATTTTTTGTGTTTAATTGCTCAATAATACTTTTTAAGTAACGGTGTCTAAATGAGGTTTCAATTTTTCTACTATTATAATTATTAATATGCTGAATATCTCCTGCATAAGCAGTAATACCCTTATAAATTAAATTTTTATTCTTATTTATGCGAGATGCTAATTTTATAATTTCTTTTATATTTTTTACACCTGTTCTTATAATTTTATTTTTTCCTATACCCATTATATCGCAGTCTATAAGGATATTAATCTTTACATTGGATTCACTTGCAATATTTGCATAAAAATTTAATCCATAAAGGCTATCAATTACTACCATTATATCTGATGAAGATTTTAATAATCTCTTAATTCTAATTTTATTACTTTTATTAGTAATAGGTGAAGTTAATAATATTCCTTTAATATTATTTTTAGACATGATCTCAGCTTCGTAGAGTGTAGCAACACATATACCAACTGCTCCATTTTTTATCTGCATTTTAGCTATTTTTGAGGTTTTATGAGACTTAGTATGAGGGCGTAAATTTATTTTATTTTTTTTAGCATATTTAGACATTATTTTCATATTATCTAACAAATTAGACTTATCAATTAACAAAGCAGGTGTACTTATATCTAAATTTTTATAATTCATAAATTAACTTCTTTTAATTTTTTATAACAAATTTTATCATAAATATTTATAAAAGTAATTGATTATAAATTAAAAAAGAGTTTAGGATTAATATTAATTTTATTGTTAGGAACTAAAATGAAATTATTTAGGTGCTTTATTATAATCTTTTTTAGTTTAACTACAATATCCTGTAAGGATTCTAATGAAAATAGTTCAACTCATTTAACTAATAAAGAAAAAAAAATTAATATAAAAATGGCTGCAGCTTTTCCATCAAGTTTAATTATATTAGGCGATACTGGATTAAAGCTAAGTAAAAAAATTAATGAAATTTCTTCAGGTAATATAAATATTAAATATTTTGAACCTAATGCTTTAGTGCCGCCAATGGAAATATTTGATGCTGTATCGAGTGGAGGAGTTGATGCAGGGTGGGCTTCACCAGCATTTTGGGCAGGAAAAGTACCTGCATTGCAGTTCTTTACTACCTTCCCATTTGGGCCTGATCCAAGTGAATATATTGCATGGCTAAGATATGGAGGTGGAAATGAAATTTTTAGAGAAATATATAGATCTCATAATATTCATTCTATTCATTGTATGGCAATCTCACCAGAAGGATCAGGATGGTTTAGAGAAGAAATTAATAGTGTGGAAGATCTTAAAGGGCTAAAAATGAGATTTTTAGGTTTAGGAGCAAAAGTAATGGAAAAGTTAGGAGTGTCTACCCAATTAATGGCTGGAGGGGATATATATCCTGCTCTTGAATTGGGAACAATTGACGCCACAGAATATGGAATGCCAGCTATGGACTTAGAACTAGGTTTTCATACTATTGCTGATAACTATTATTTCCCTGGATGGCATCAACCTGCTAGTTTAGGAGATCTAATTATTAATTTAGATTTATGGAATACTATGAGTTTAGCTCAGCAAACTCAAATTGAAATGACATGTGCAGAAATGTTTTTAGATAGTTTAGCTCATAGTGAAGCTGTCCAAGTTCAGGCTATAAATAAGTTAAAGAGTTTAGGAGTAAAAATACACAAATGGTCGCCTGAAATGATGGAACTATATAGGTTAAATTGGGACATTGTTGTAGAAGAAGAGGCATCCAAAAATAAACAATTTAAAAATGTTTGGAACTCTATTAAAGAATTTAGAGAAAATTATGCAATATGGCATGACCTAGGCTATATTAAATAGATAATTATATATTATAAAAATTATGCTTTAATTTTGCTGTGCAAGTTCCGGTAGCAACTAAAGATCCATTTGAATCTTCAAGTTTGCCTTCCATAAAGGCAATTGATTTTGTGTTTTTAATTACTTTAGCTGTAGATATAATTTCTCCAACTTTAGCAGAATTTAAGAAGCTTATTTTAATTTCTAAAGTTAGAACTAGTACATCAGGACCACATTTAGCCATGCACGCTAATGCCATTATGGCATCAATCCAACCTGTAATAAAACCTCCCTGAACTATGCCCCCAGAATGGCACATTTCTTTTCTAGCGATATATTTTGCTGATGCAATACCATCAATAGTATTTAAAAATAATACTTCGTCTATACCCAAGGTTGATTGTGGATAGCCCAAAAACATTTTTTTTAGGCTATTAATAGTGTGTTTATCGCCTATATCTTTCATTTAATCCTATAAAATAAAAATTATTGCCATATCAAGAAGTTAAAATAGATATGGCAATAACTATAATTTATTAATCTACAAAACCTAAATCTTTCCATGTTTTATAGCTTTTTCTAAATTCACTTAAAGAAGCCCAAACTTTTGCAAAGTCTTCATCTTTTGCAGCTTCTTCTTTAACGACTTCAAGCCAAGCATCTTCAAGTGTTTTTAGGATTTCATCTGACCATCTATGAAGAGTAACACCTTTTGCTTGAAGCTCTTCTAATGCCTTAGGTTGTCTAGATTCTGCCATAGCTAAACTCTTTACAACACTCTCAGTACAAGTTGCTTCTATTTGAGCTCTTTGACTATCAGATAAGGCATTCCACTTATCTAAATTAACCATTAGTTCTAAAGCTGATGCTGGTTGATGCCAACCTGGAAAGTAGTAGTGTTTAGCAATCTGATAAAAACCTAAATCTAAATCAATTGAAGGCATAGCAAATTCAGTTGCATCAATAGTACCCAATTCTAAAGCTGGATAAATATCTCCTCCTGCTAATAGCTGAGTTGAAGCTCCTACTTTATCCATAACTTTAGCTCCTAAACCAAAGAACCTCATTTTTAGTCCCTTAATATCATCAATGCTTGTTATTTCTTTTCTAAACCAGCCCGATGCCTCAGGTGAAATTATCTCGCATTGTACTGGGTGAAGGTTATGCCTAGCGTAAATTTCTTCCCATAATTCTTTTCCACCACCTTCATGGTACCATGCCAAAAATTCACTTGCATTTGGACCAAATGGAACCGCAGAGAAAAATTGTACGGCTGGTATTTTTCCGGCCCAGTATCCTGCAGTAGACCATCCTGCATCAACTGCACCAGATGAAACAGCGTCAAATATTTCTAGAGGAGGAACTAGCGCTCCTGGCTCAAAAAATTTAACTTTAATATTTCCACCTGAAACTGTTTCTAGTCTTTTTGTGAAGTTAATACCTCCTTCACCTATAATATTAAGATTCCCTGGAAAAGTACTAGCCATTTTCCATCTTACAGTTTGAGCTTTAGAAGATGTATCCGTGTTATTAGTATCATTTGAATTATCACATGATATTAAAAAAGTTGTTGCTATTAAAGCAATAAAAGTATGAATTAAAATTTTTTTCATTTACTAATTTCCCCATAATTTATTTGTACTAACAAAATAAAAACAAAATTTATTGTTGATTCTAATTTAATTTAAAGCAACCTATTTTTTAATTAAATTTACCATTATTTTAAATTCTAATGGTTACACCAAGTTTTTTACTGTAGGAATCATAAATACTAAATATAAAATTAACTATTTACGGAGTGTAGCATAAGATATGAAAATTGATAAAATTAAATGTATTAAAGACAATCATTATATATCTGGCCAAATAGAATTAAATGATATTGAAGAATTATCTAATTATGGAATTAAATTAATAATTAACAATAGACCGGATAATGAAGAAGTAAATCAAGTAAGTTCAAAACTTTTAAGAGAAAAAGCTGAGTATTTAGGAGTTAAATTTATTAATATACCTTTTGCTTCAGGTACTCTCAATAAGAAAAAGATAATAGATTTTAGTAATCTAATAAAAAACAGTGATAAGAAAGCACTTTTTTATTGTAGATCAGGAGCGCGTTCTTCAATTATTTGGGGATTAGCATCAGTTTTACATTTAGGAGAAAATTTACAAGAATGCATGAGATGTATAGATAATAGTGGTTATGATGCTAGTATGCTTCCAAATATGGTAGATTTTTTTAATAATAACTAAATTGGGTTTTTATATTGTTAATAGTAATGATAGACCAAGATTCAGATTTTAATGGAAGGTCATATAGAGACAATCCACTAGGGGGTACAGAAACAGCGTTTGTATTATTGGCGGAATCTTTTTCTAAATTAGGTCATAAAGTAATAGCTCTTACTAAAACCTCTGAATCTATTGTTTACAATGGAGTCAAATGGAAGCCTTTAAGTACAAAAATTAAAAGCTGTGATCTTTATATTATTAATAGAGCGCCAAGTTTATTAAGGAGAGCTCCTAAAAATAAACAGACTATTCTATGGCTACACAACCCAGCTAGTTATTTAAATAAATTTAGAAATTTAAGATGCTTGCTTTTAAAAAAAATAAAGGTTGTATGTTCTGGAGAGTTTCATTTTAATTCAGTACCATTTTGGCTAAAAAAACGGACAACAATTATCCCTTTGGGATTATCAAATGATGTATTATCCCAAGAAATAGTTAATGATAAGATTCCTGATCCAGTTGTTATTTTTACTTCAAATCCCGAAAGAGGATTGGTTTGGTTATCTGAGCTTTGGGTGAAACATATAATAAAATCTGTTCCAAATGCTCAGTTACATATTTTTGCTGGCCATAAGACTTACGGCGGCAGAAATAGAAATAAAATTTTAAATATTCTTAATAAAGTCAAAGGCTTAAATAATAATAGTATTAAATTATTTGAGCCTATACCTAAGAATTTATTATTTAAAAAAATATTAAAATCTAGGGCCATGCTATATCAGGGAGATCCTGGAGAAACATTTTGCTTATCTATAGCTGAAGCACAGGCTTTAGGTATTCCATGCGTAATTAAACCAATTGGATGTTTAGCCGAAAGGGTAGTTGATAAAATTACAGGTGTTATCGCTCAAACTGATAAGGAATTTTGTGAGGGAGCAATAGACATTCTGAAAAATGACGATTTATGGTTTGAATATAGAAAAAATTCTTTAAAACTTCAAAGAAATTTAAAATGGGATAACATAGCAGAACAATATATAAAATTAATTAATTATTAGGAATTTCATCATCATTTTCTAATTTAGCTTTTAAATAACTAATTAATACAAAAAGTGCAGCAAAAGTTGCATTTAAAAAACCCCAACCTTTTTCTTTATACCCTTTTCTAGTTATATAGCATTTATAAAATCTTGTAAGAGATCTTCTTACAGTAATCCATAGCGGAGGTATATTATCTGGAGATGTTCTTAAGTCTTTAGCCTTTGCGCTTGTATATCTATCCAATCTTTGAATCATATCTGAAATATTTCTATCTACGTAATGATCTATTCTATTAATTAAAAAACCTTGTTTATTATTTAATTTGAGGCTTGGGTGAATAGATTCATTGCCCCATACTTTAGAGTTTTTACTAAAAAGACATGGTTTAGATGATACTCCCCATGAAGCTCCCCATCCATATCTAACTTTTTTTCTACCAATATAGTTATCAAATGGAATTAAAAAATACCCCTTATTTATATCATTTAATTGAAGAATTTTACTTTTAGCTTCCTTTATTAATTGCTCACTTGCTCTTTCATCTGCATCAAGTTCAAGTATCCAGTTATTAGAGCATTTATTAATTCCTTCATTCCTTCTGTTTCCTTCTGAAGGCCAGCTACCTTCATAGATAGTACAATTAAATTTTTTTGCCAAATTGATTGTATTATCAGTACTTCTATCTAATAAAAGTACAATTTCATCTATTGTCTTAAGGCTCTCTAGACAATCTATAATATTAATTTCTTCATTTCTTGCGACTATTAATGCACTAATTTTTATTTTACTATTACAGCTCATTCTATTCCACATAATATAAATTTTGTGTTACTTATAAATTACACATTAGCATAAAAATTATGGATTAATAATTTTGATTAAAAAAAAATATAACATTCTAATATCAGGAGCATCAGGGTTTATTGGAATGATGTTAATTGAAAAATTGTTATCTAAAGGTCATAATGTTTATGGACTTGTTAGAAAGAATATAAATTGTTTCAATAATAAAAGTTACACTAATATTTTATTAGAAGATATTACTAAAAAAATTAATTTTAGTAAAAATATAAATATTGATTATTTTTATCATTTAGCTGCCAAAACTCATGATAAAACTAATAATAAGGATGAATATTATAGGGTTAATGTAGAAGGTTTAAAAAATATTTTAACTTGTTTAATCAAATTAAAAATAAATAAAATAATAATGCTATCTTCAATAAAAGTTAATGGTGAAGGATTTCTTAATAATGATAAAGTCTACTCCCATAATAGTAAGGAAAACCCTTTAGATTTTTATGGTAAATCTAAATTAGAAGCTGAAATATTATTAAAAAAATTTTGTAAAACTAATAAAATAAATTTTATTATTTTTAGGCCACCGCTTGTGTATGGTGCAGGAGTAAAAGGAAATCTATCCTCGTTAATGCATTTTATAGATAAGAATATACCTATGCCTATTGTTAGAACTAAAAACCTAAGGTCGTTAGTATCTCTTACTAATTTAGTAGACGCTTTAATTATTATTGGATTAGATAATCAAATTACCAACAAAACTTACTTAATTGCTGATGATAAACCTATAAGTGTCGAAGAATTATATAAAAAAATTGCAAGCTCAATGAATAAAAAGTTATTTTTAATAATATTACCTTCTAAATTATTAAAAATATTATTATGGCCAATAGGTAAAGCTAAATTAGTAGATAAAATCTCTTCATCTCTTATAATAGATAATACAGAAATAAAAAAAGATACAAATTGGAAAAATAAATTAAGTTTGTCTGAAGAGTTAAAGAATATGATAGATAATAGAAAGACTTAATTATGACAATTAATGAGTTCAAACAATTTGATTATGTTATAATAGGAGCTGGTTCATCGGGAGCAACTATTGCAAGTAGACTATCTGAAAATTCAAATATTAATGTTTTGCTATTAGAAGCAGGTAGAAAGGAACATTTTTTTTCCCAAATACCAATGAGTTTTGGGCTTTTTATAAATAAGGCAGGAGTAAATTGGAGGTATAGATCTGAAGGTGAAATTGGAACGGCTAATCGAAATATCCCAATACCAAGAGGTAGAATGATAGGTGGTTCAAGTTCAATAAATGGTATGGTTTATGTTAGAGGGCAATCACTAGATTATGATACATGGGCTCAACATGGAAATAAAGGCTGGGGATGGAGTGAAGTATCAAAAATTTTTAAAAAAATTGAAAATTATCACGATAATATTGGTGATTATAGAGGTAGTAGAGGTTTATTAGGAATATCTAAGATTAAAGATGAAAATCCTCTTTATGATGCTTTAATTGAATCTGCTCAATCCCTAGGATACCCATTTAACAAGGATTATAATGGTCCAGATCAGGAGGGGATTTCTAGAATACAAGCAACAATTTCAAATGGAAGGAGAATGAGTACTAATTATTGCTATCTCAAGCCGGCCTTAAATAGAAAAAATCTAACAGTAATAACTGAAGCTATGACTGAAAAACTAATAATTGAAAATAAAGAATGTATTGGTGTAATATATAAAAAAAACAATAAATTAATTAGAGTCTTGTGCAAAAAAGAAATAATACTTTCGGCTGGTGCTATTTCATCGCCTCAGATTTTAGAACTATCAGGAATTGGCAATGAGTGTATATTAAGTAAAAATGGAATAAAGATTCAACATAATTTGCCAGCAGTAGGAGAACATTTTCAGGACCATTTTATGGCTAGACTTCAATGGAAATTAAAAATAAAAAAAGCATCTTATAATCATCTAGGTAGAGGTTTCAACAAGTATGGAGAAATTGCAAAATATATTTTTAGTAAAAGGGGGCTATATAGTATGCCTGCTGCCTCAATAATTGCATTCCTAAAAACTAAAAAGTATTTAGATACTCCTGATATACAAATACAATACATTCCTTTTTCAGTTGGAAGTCTCAAAAAGAGAGTATTTCATGATTTTCCAGGTATGGCTGCAGCTTGTTATCAATTAAGACCTAATAGTATGGGTTCTATTCATATAAATTCGCCTGATCCATATAAACACCCAAGTATAAAATTTAACTTTTTATCTAATGATTTAGACAAACAAGTATTAATAGATGCAGTAAAAATTATGCGAAATATTGTAGAAGCAAAACCAATGGACTTAATTAGAGATTTTGAGCATTCTCCTGGGGCATCAGTCTCAAATGATATTGAAATTGAGCAATATATTCGAGAAAATGCAGAAACAGGTTTTCATCCTTCAGGAACATGTAGGATGGGTCCTGGCTCCAATGCCGTAGTAGATGATGATCTAAAAGTACATGGTATAAAAGGTTTAAGAGTTGCAGATGCATCTATATTTCCTACAATTCCATCAGGAAATACAAATGCCGCTTGCATAATGGTAGGTGAAAAAGCAGCTGAATTGATTAAGCAATCATTAAATTAATGGGGTTAAAAATGTCACATAGTTTACATAAAAAGCAAATTAGAGAATACAATAAGAATGGTTATTTAATAATTGAAGATGTAATTGATCAAAACTTTTTAAAAGAATTAAATTTAGCAACCGACATAATGATTAAAGATGCAAAATCAATATCAAAATCTAATGACCAATTTGATTTAGGATCAAATCATTCAAAATCAAATCCAAGTGTAAGAAGAATAAAGCAACCGCAAAAACATAATGAAGTTTTTAAGAAGTTATTATTTTATCCAAGTATTATTGAAAAAGTAATATCTCTTATTGGAAAAAACTTTAGATTGCATAATGGTAAAATGAATTTAAAGTCACCATCTGCTGGAGATTTAGTAGATTGGCATCAGGATTGGGCGTTTTATCCACACTCAAATGATGATGTATTAGCAGTGGGTATAATGTTGGATGATATGACATTAGAAAATGGAACTGTTTTATTTATTCCAGAGTCTCATAAAGGAGAAGTTTATGACCATCATTACAACGGTTATTTTGCTGGAGCTATAGATATAGAAAAAAATAAAATAGACACAAGAAATGCTAGGGAAATAGTTGGTAAAGCAGGGACTATCACTATTCATCACGCTAGACTATTACATGCATCAAAGCCTAATATGTCTAAATTTAATAGAAGGTTTTTATTATGGGAATTTGCAGCTAATGATGCTTGGCCATTAATGGGAATAAATAATTATGAAGATTTTAATAATAAAATAATATCAGGAGATGCGGTAAATATGCCAAGATTAGCTAATGTTCCTGTTAGAATGCCTTTGCCTGCTGCATTAAGCCAAGGTTCTATATTTGAGAATCAAAAAGCAATTACAAAAAATAAAAGAACTTTATAAATTAAAATTATATGTAATTTTTAATAATAAATATTTGCATAATTTAATAATAGTAGTAGCCTAAATATCTTATATTTTAATTGGAGAAACAAAAAATGAGAATATTAACTACAATACTTGCCTCATCTTTTTTTGTATTGTCTGCATTTGCAGATACAACTGATCAAAAATGGATGAATAAAGTTGAAATTACTAAAGAAGGTGATCACTGTATCGATGATAAAAATTGCTTTAATCGTTATCATCCAGCAATACCAGCTGCTGCAAAAGCTAATCCAGGTGATATAATTATTATTCATTCTAGAGATGCACTAGATAGTCAGTTTAGATTGGACTCAATTGCTGATGATTTGTCAACAGTGGATTTAGGTCTAGTTCATCCAATGATGGGCCCAGTTCATATTAACGGTGCAAAAAGAGGAGATGCATTGGAAGTTGAAGTAGTGGATATTATTCCAGACGAATATGGTTATACCGTAATAGCACCAGGCTTTGGTTTTTTAAGAGATTTATTTCCAGATCCTTATATAGTAAATTGGAAATTAACTAGAGTAGGAGCAGTTTCCGATGGTATGCCCGGAATTACAGTTCCATTTGAAGCATTTCCTGGATCAATTGGTGTTTTACCAGGTTTACCAGAAGTAAAAGCATGGAAAGCCAGAGAAGCTGATTTAGCTGCTGCTGGCGGTGTTGTACTTGGTCCATCTACAGGAGGAGCACTTCCTGCTGCGGTATGTGGAGAAGGTGGTAGTCATGCAGATGATTGCCTTAGAACTATTCCTCCTCGAGAGAATGGTGGAAATATGGATGTGCAACAAATGCAAATTGGTACAAAAATTATATTCCCATGTTTCATTGATGGCTGTGGACTGTTTACGGGTGATGTTCATTATGCGCAAGGAGACGGAGAAGTATCAGGTACTGCTATTGAGATGGGAGCAATAAATGTTCTCAGAACTAGAATAATTAAAGGTGGTGCAAAAAATATGGATATGCCAGTTACTGTGGGTAATGATGAAATAAGAGATATAGAACCTACTCGTTTTTATCAGACTGTTGGTATACCTATGAAAGGTAAAGGTGAACAACTTCCATACCATGCATATCTAAATTCAGAAAAAATAACTAATTTAGAAAATTTATCTGAAGATTTAACTGCCGCTGCTCGTCATGCTTTAATTCAAATGATTGATTATATAGTAAGAGAGCATGGTCTAACTAGAGAACAAGCTTATATATTATGTTCAGTTGCAGTTGATTTAAGGGTGGGTCAGGTAGTTGATGTACCTAATTTTGTTGTTACTGCGGTATTAAACTTAGACGTTTTTGATAAATATCGAAACTAAATACTGATATATATGAGAAGTTCATTGTTAGAACTTCTCATATATACTAAATTTACTTTATGTTAAATAGGCGTCTTTTTTTTAAATCATTAATTTTATCTTTATCATTTTTTTCAATGGGCCACGCCCCTTGGGGACAATGGCAAGTTTATCGTATGAGACATATGCTTATATTAAGCGTTATTGAGGATGAAAAAAGCTACCCTTTTTCTAAAAAAATAATAAATTCACTTGAAGAGTCTTTACCTGAAGCTAGAGCAAGACCAGCAAGAGCGAGAGGGTTTAGAAGAGTATATAATTTACTTTCAACTGATCAAATGCCTTTAGTTGTTCTATCTAAGGATGTTGCTATATCTCTACTATATGGCAATGGAGTATTCAGTGATTTTTCTCCTGTTAATATGAATTTAGTATATGATTTTGGAGATATGCTTCTATTAGCTAGGCCAAAAATGCCAGATAGTCATACTTGGAGAATTACTGATGCTTTAATTAGGTCTGGTAAGTTTGATGCTATAATAAATCAAACAGAAATACCGGTCCATAATGGTTCAAAAATTAGATTTATGAATCTTCCTATGCCTGATGAACCAAAAGATGATGAAGAATTAGAAGATGATCCTATTTAATAATATAGCCTGATAAGAATTTAATCAGACTATATTATAATTTATTAAGCAGCTTTAATATATTCATTTGTTTCATTTAAGGCATAATTTATATCATTGATAATATCATCAATGTGCTCAATTCCTATAGATAATCTTATATAAGAATTACTTACTCCAGCTTTTAATTTATCTTCTTCACTTAGTTGTGAATGGGTGGTTGATGCAGGATGTATTGCAAGACTTTTAGAGTCTCCTATATTTGCTACATGGTAAAATAGTTTTAATGAATCTATAAATTTCTTGGCTGTTTCAATATCTCCAACTAATTCAAATCCAACAAGTGCACCATAACCATTATCAAGATATTTATCTGCCCTATTTTTATTCTCTCCAGTAAATAAACTAGGATAAATTACTTTACTTACCAAGTTTGATATAGATAAATGTTCAGCAACTAATTTTGCATT
>CETH01124244.1_pt1 | contig 15091 bp, 14 predicted proteins | sample 361461 | NCBI WGS metagenome assembly CETH01 (sample SAMEA2622695, study PRJEB7988) | marine metagenome | isolation source: saline water (ENVO:00002010), including
GGACGCCATACACCAGAAGCAATAGGGGATTATATAGCCGGCCCAAACCATGTCTTGCCGACTGGCCAAAGTGCGCGCTTTTCGTCTGGTCTAAGCGTGATCGATTTCATGAAACGCACGACTATGGTGTCCTGCGACCCAGCTGCATTATCGCGAATTGGTCCCGCTGCAGTGACTTTGGCTGATGCCGAGGGCCTTGAAGCTCATTCCCGATCATTGTCAATTAGGCTCAATAAACGCTGATGGTGGGCAAGTAGGGCATGTTGGATGAGCGAAATAAACTCTTCGATGTTCAACTGGACGACCATAATTTTTTTGCTCGAAACCCTGAAGTTGAGCATGAGCGCCGGATCGCTATCTACGATCTGCTTGAAGAAAACAAATTTGAGATGATCGGCGGAGATATTGGACCATATGCACTGTACCTCAAACGGGAGGAAAATAAGTTGATATTCGAAATTACAGCGCAAACCGGTTTTAATGTTGCGAAATTCCCGCTGCTGTTGACTTCGTTTCGCAAAATTATCCGAGACTATTTCAAGGTTTGTGAGAGTTACTACGAGGCTATCAAATCCGCTTCTCCTTCCAAGATAGAGGCTATTGATATCGGGCGTCGTAGTTTGCATGATCAAGGTGCTGTTATGCTCCGTGAAAAACTTTCGGAACATGTTTCTGTCGATGAAAGCACCGCCCGCCGTCTTTTTACTCTTATTTGTGTATTGTACGTTCGGGGGTGAATGCCATGGCAGATTTCCCATCTAGCATCTTGTTCGTATGTGGCGAGAACGCTCTCCGGTCGCCAATGGCGGAGGCGCTGACCAAGAACAGGTATGGAACACAAATTTTCGTAGATTCGGTTGGGGTTCGAAATGGTGATCTCGATCTAATGGCGATTGCTGTTATGAAAGAGATCGGGATAGATTTGTCACTTCATAAGTCGAAACGGTTGGATGATTTAATGGATACCTCGTTTGAGGTTATTGTATCCCTATCGCCCGAAGCGCAACACACGGCAATTGAACTGACGCGTGTTACCGCATCGGAAGTAGAATACTGGCCGACGCCGGATCCCTCAGTTGCGGAGGGGCACCGGGATGAGCGTCTCGCCGCTTATCGAGACCTTCGTGACTATTTAATTCGGTGTATTGGAAAGCGCTTTGGATAAGTGATGATCGAGTCATGCGAAAAGGCCGAGGAAATTTCTATTTTTGAAGACCCTTGACCTTATTGACCCAAGGCACCACTTTCGCGCCAATCACTCTTAATAACGGGAGATACGATGGCTAAGGAAGATCTTATAGAGTTTGCGGGGACCATTCTCGAATTATTACCCAACGCAATGTTCAGAGTGAAATTGGACAACGACCATGAAGTGCTCGCACATACTTCGGGCAAGATGCGTAAAAACCGTATTCGGGTTCTAGCTGGCGATCGCGTAAATGTGGAAATGACGCCCTACGATCTGACTAAAGGTCGTATCACCTTCCGATTCAAATAGAGACAATGGTCCGGAATCCTGGGCCGCACCGGCTGGTCCTCGCTTCCGCGTCTCCTCGACGAAAAGAGCTTCTCGGCCAAATTGGAATTGTGCCCGAAGCTATTGTCCCGGCCGATATTGATGAGATGCCAAATCCCGGCGAAAAGCCAGGCCCTCTCGCTAGACGGTTGTCATTAGAAAAAGGGAAGACAGTCGCGGCTGAGGTCAGCGATACCTGGGTTCTATCGGCAGATACCATTGTTGCAGTCGGAAGACGAATTCTGGGAAAGCCGGAAAATGAAAGCCAGGCACGAACTTTCCTTCATTTACTCTCTGGCCGCCGGCATAAGGTTTATGGCGGCATAACGGTCATTGCACCTGAAAAGCCTCCGATTACCCGAATGGTGACCACAACCGTTACGTTAAAGAGATTGGAGGATCGTGAAATAGACAGATATCTAGAAACCGGTGAATGGCGAGGAAAAGCAGGAGGATATGCGATACAGGGGGCAGCGGGCGCATTCGTTAAGGACATCAACGGATCCTACTTCAATGTTGTCGGCTTGCCGCTATACGAAACGCTTTCTCTCCTGCGGGGGGGCGGATATGTCTTATAGAATTGAGTACCTTACAGTGGATTCGTAATGACCCAAGAACTGTTAATTAATGTCACCTCTGCCGAAATTCGAGCTGCTTTAATGAATGACGGTGCGCTGATAGATCTAATTGTCGAACGTCGTGAACGAGGAAGCGTTGTTGGAAATATTTATTTGGGCCGCGTAGATCGTGTCATAAATGCCATGGAAGCAGCCTTTGTAAATGTGGGATTGCAACGATCAGGATTTTTGCGACTTGATGGCGGTAGGCGTCGAGACGGTGCTGATGATGTACCAATCCACGAAGGTGAAATAATTATGGTTCAGGTCGTAAAGGACGCGATAGGCGGCAAAGGTGTGCAACTTTCTCGTCGGCTGACCCTACCGGGACGTTTTCTTGTCTATGTTCCGCTGCAGGATCGAGTAATGGTATCCCGTCAGATTGAAGAAGAAACCGAGCGCAACCGTCTGATAAATTTGATGTCAGAACTGGTTGAGGGCGGTGAAGGTTTTATAGTTCGAACGGCAGCTGTTGGTGCTAGTGCAGAGGAACTTGAATCGGACCGTAATCGGCTTAGAGACACATGGACAGGTATCGTAGAATCGCAAGAGGGATCCAAAGTTCCCTTTTGCCTACACGCTGATCTTGATCCCTTATTAAGAGTGCTTCGGGACTACGCGTTGGAGAATATCGACACGGTTCAGATTGATGATGGAGTTGCCTCCGAGGCTGCCCGACAGTTTTGTACCAAGGCTATACCTAGAATGAGTGACGTCATACGACTTCATACGGGTCCACAGCAGCTTTTCGATCAATACGGAATCGAGGAGGAGATAGAACGGGTATGCTCTCACCGAGTAGACCTAATTTCAGGGGGTAGTCTGATTATTGAGTCAACTGAGGCTCTGACGTCAATCGACGTAAATTCCGGTAAGTTCGATAATGCATCGGATCTCGAACAGATGGCTTACCGAACAAACCGTGAAGCTGCGGTCGAAGCCGCTCGGCAAATCAGAGTTAGAAACATATCGGGACTTATTGTGGTCGATTTCATTCATATGGACGATGAAATAAAATGGGATGAGATCATAGAGTTACTTGAAAATGCTGCCCGCAAGGATCGGAATCCAACGCGTATTCTGGACGTTACAGAGGCTGGGCTCGTAGAAATTACGCGTCGTCGTCGTCGTGAACCACTATTGCAAACGATGACCGAAGTCTGCGCCGCCTGCGATGGGCAGGGCCGACGGAAATCAGCGGCCGCGATATCAATAGAAATTTTGCGCGCCTTGCAACGAGAATCTATGAGCATGCCGCCAGGAGAGATTATACTTTATGCTAGGGAAGAAATTATCGACTCCCTTGAGAAGGGTTTTGATGAGATGCTGACTGGGATTGAGGAGGATACCGGCAGGACTATTATTCTCCGCCCTGATGATGAATATCATCGCGAAGTCTTCGATATTGTTGTGGAGTAAATTATGGCGAGTATTGCGCAATCGCGATGCCCGGTTTGCAACGCGGACAGAACCGAAAAATTCCGGCCGTTTTGTTCGAAGCGATGTTCGGAAATCGACCTGGGCCGATGGCTTTCTGGTAACTACGCGATCCCAACAGAAGAAGTGCCAGACGACTTCGACAGTGAAATTTCGGATCCGCAATGTGAACTTGAGTGATAGAAAACAATGTTTTTTGGAAAGAGCTAGACCGAGATAGAGCCGAACTGGGTCCGGGTCGGTATTGTGTATGGTGAGGTGAGAATTGCATACCAAAACCTTCAAAGATCAAACAAAACTTTGAAAAATCGCTGATCTTTTGTTAGTTTTCGAATGCGCCCCGGCTAGAGGATAAAGATCATTTAGAGTTAAGCTGCATGACATCAGTGTCCGTGGCTCTCTTTATTGACGGGATATATGATAGCCTGATAACTCATTGTCGATACAGGCTTATTGTCTGGGCGCATGAGACAAGTTTATGCAGCGCGGTGTCTGCTGGACAGATATAATGTTATTGCCTATAAGCGGCCGTTCGCAGATTTTGTCGGTATGCCCAGGTAGCTCAGTTGGTAGAGCATCGCACTGAAAATGCGGGTGTCGGTGGTTCAAATCCGCCCCTGGGCACCACACCCCCTATAAATCAATAAGTTACAGCAAAAGGGACACAAATCGCGTGTGCAAGCACACGAGCTGATTTTAAGCTGCACGGGCGAGCTTTACCGCGCCGGAGATCGCCGCGAGTTTACGGTTATATGCGCGGGTGTAGCGATCGACCTCTTTCATCGTCTTATGCCCGGTGATTGCCATTATCTGATGAGTCGTACATCCGATCTCGGCTAGGCGTCCGGCGGCTGCTTTTCGTAAGCCGTGAATCGTGCAGTTATCCGGAAGACCGGCTTCCTTGCAGAACTTCTTAAACCGATTTCCGAACGACGTCGCTATGCCTCTTTTATACTGGCCCCGAAAAGAATACCCTGAAAAGGCTCCCGTCATGTCAGAACTTTGCGGTAGCCCCGGCGATAATTGTTCTTTCGTCGAGAAACGTCGATAAACGCTCTAATGGATTTCACCCTCTTCACCTTCGCATGCGCCTCGTTTTTCTTTGCGGCCTTTTCCAAGGGCATTATCGGTATAGGGTTTGCCACCACGTGTCTGCCTATCATTACTCTTGGCATGGGGCTGGAGGTCGCGCTGCCTTTGGTGCTGGTACCGTCGGTTGCTAGTAACATAATCGTTCAGATAGAGGTCGGCCATTTTCGTGAATCCGTCCGGCGGTTCTGGCCCATGGTGGTCGCGGCTATGATCGGCGTCGTGATCGGCCTCGGGCTGCTGATCTGGATGGAGGCACGCGCCGCCGGGGCAGCCCTCGGGATTGTACTGCTAGTTTATGGTCTGTTCGCGTTGAAAACGCCCAATATGTCTCTGCCGCCGCACCTTGAAAAACCGCTCGGACCCGTCACCGGTATGGCCACGGGCGTAATCAACGGTCTGACCGGCTCGCAGTTAATGCCGTTATTGCCCTATCTGATGGCGCTGAATCTCGATCGCGATCACTTCGTTCAGGCTATCAATTGTTCATTCACCGCATCGAGCATCGTGATGGCTATCGGGCTATCGAAGATCGGTCTAATGAATATGGAAACCGCGATTATTTCCACCATCGGGATTATACCGGTGTGGATCGGCCTGAAGTTTGGCGGCTATATCCGCCACCGGCTATCGCCGGAGATTTTCCGCAAACTGGTGATATACATGCTGATGGCGTCGGGCGTGTTATTATTGGCCCGGGCGTTTTAGTCATGGGTTCTCGGTCACTTCCCAAGTGGCGAAACGGTATCTTCACCGATGGAGTTTTGTCCTGAGGTCGCAAACGATGGTTTTCTTGCACCGCGATTAGATTACTTAGCCGGCGTTTTTAAGATGGTAATTTCAAGCGCTTCCGGCAGCAGCAAGGGCAAATATGCGAGACGATCCTTTGCGACTATCTCCTACGGCGTGGCTTTTGGATTTTCCGCCCTCCGGCGGCTCAGGGTCCGGTCGACGTTATCGCTATAAACGAGCACGGGGAGATGTTTTTATTCGACGCGAAGCAAGAGTCGAAACGGGTTATTCCCGGACGTAAAAAATCCGACCGGATTTATCGCGTTCGGTCAGACCTTCAAAAGCTGCTCGATTGTCGGATTGCTTACGTCGATATCGATACCCGAGACATCTATATTGTCCCTCCGATCGACTAAAATCTTCCACATCGAAATGATGCCCTATGATGCGCGGTGAGGGCTTTAAGAGCATCAGATCACTGGTAAGATATTGAAAACAAACGAAAAGAAAGTGACCGCCCCTGGGCACCAACTTTTTCCCTGATTACTGCCGCTTTTGGGACTTTAGAGAGACTACTTCAGCGGTCAGTGCGGTTGAGTTCAACGATTTTTCAACGCTTTCATTGCCATTTTGTTCTTTAAAAGACACTGAACTGTCCAAAAACTGCCGAACCGTTTTAGGCGAATTTTTTTATATATCGCACCAAAAATGGTATAGCTGAGAAATGACAAGTTTTATGTAATGGGTCTCTTTTTAACTTACTTGAAATAACTCAATAGCTCGAAGTCAACTATGACCAAATATATCGTCCGGCCAACAATATTCTAACTACCTGATATAACGATGAGCAAAAAATACTCAGCGAAGCTGTTGGCACATGGTTCTGAGCCTGTACCTCAAGTTTCAGACGAAACCCATATACTGCTGCATATGATGAAGATTACGGAGAATGCCGACATATTACTTCGACCAACGAATTATTGGTCAAACTACAGAAATAGGTTTTTGAGGGAGTTGCGGAAAAAGGGGCTAAAAGATTTTAGACGGCGCAAGGATAGCGTACTCGAGTCATTTGGTGCCGTTGATTTGGACCCTTACCCGTCTTTTACCGTTCGGCTACCGAGGGGGGGAGGGTTGATCGGTCGATGGATGACAAGATCGATTGATAAATTGCCAGCACTTTCACTGAATTTGAGAGGGGTGGGAAAAGAGTCCTTTGTGAGGTACGGGTATTGGCAGACGAAGAGGGCATTCTCCGAAAAAGGCATAGATATTGGCCCGTGCCAGACTGACCGAATAGGTAACCCAGCGGATGTATATGAGATCGATGGGTCGTTATGGTCGCTAGCGCAATTGCGAGATTGCACCACTTACCTTGGCTTTGTCGGCGAGGCCTTGATACCAAATGATGCGATTATTTGTGAACTCGGCCCCGGGCTTGGGCGGACCGCTGGGATTATGGCTTCATACTACCCTGAACAAACCATTATTTTATTTGACATTCCTCCTCAACTTTACGTTTTAAATCAATATTTAAAAAAACGATTTGGCAATCGAGTTGTGCCCTATGAGGAGGCAATTACTATAGCTGTGGATGGCCAAACATCCATCCCTGAAGAATTTCGAACAAAAATTATTGTACTTCCGACAGCATCGATGCCGCAGTGGTCTAATATAAAAATCGATTTGTTTTGGAATAGCGCTTCATTTCAGGAGATGGAGACCGAGGCGGTAGAAAATTACCTGAGTTTAGTGCGAAAAATGCAACCTGAGGTAATTTTCATATCAGCCTCGCCTGGTGGCAATTTTATAGGTGACGTGGGTCGCGGGGCTGGAAATAAGAAGATCCAACCGAATGACTTGTATTTAGATTGCCTTAAACACGATTACAGTTTGAAAACTGAGAAAATTACAGACGTTTTGTTCAAAACACCGGGGACGAAAACTTACATCTTTAAGCGCTTGTAATTACTTTTTTAAAAACGCCAGCTTAAAAGCCTACTCGCCGTGCGAGCAAAATCGTGTTTGCTGACCCAAGGCAAAAACTCCATCGGTAGCAATACGGTTTCGGGTTTCGTGACATCAATACGCGGAGGGTCATTTATCGATTAATTAATCAATAAATAAGCATCCCTTTTTAAATCAGTATAAGGGCGGTTTTGTTTTTGTATGTGGCTGTTTAGCGAAAATAATTGAAACTTAATCTTTAGATGCACCACTCCTGAGTATCATTCTTTAACGTAATTAATAGGTTTGTTTCTTGTTTTCCGATTTTGGTGGAATGTTCTGAACCGAACGGAAATTAAAAAGCAATTAATATCTGAAAAATATACAAATCCGGGCCCGCCCGCCCCCCACACCGCGGAACTAATATCGGTCTCAGTATCGAGCAAAAATTCTCTGGCCACCTTTATGAAAAAGAACCACTTCATATGGGTCGTTTCGATCACCTTGTTCCATTCCAGGCGAGCCAATCGGCATACCGGGTACAGCAAGTCCTATGGCTTTCGGTTTTTGCGTTAGGAGACGCCGGATATCCCTTACAGGAACATGTCCCTCAATAACGTAATTACCAATTATGCCTGTGTGACAGGACTGAAGTTGTCGAGGCACTTGCAACGTTTTTTTTATTTTTTGTAAAGACTTGAGGTTTTTCACGTCTAATCTGATGCCAGACTTTTCCAAGTGATTCACCCAATCTGCACAGCATCCGCATGTTGGTGATTTAAAGACCATTCCTCGGTATTCGGCAGCTAGGGCATGCCGCAACCCGAACACGGGTAGCGATGGCATCAGACCAGACAATATCAAAACTGTTGCTTCTCGACGCAATATATTACTCACGTTTGGGCATCCTTTATCAATTAATGAAGATGTTTACAGGCATATGTAAAATACTTTGGCAAAATATTAATATTCCCTATATACGGAAATTCTACTATTGTCGGATGGCCTATGTTTTTATCGATACTTCAGACATTTATAACGTCTCGCTGATCGATAAAACCTTTCATAATGACTTAACTCTCTATGACTCTCTATGTCCTTTACGAAAGTATCGGGTGACTCGTAACTTACTGAAAAAAAAGAATTTCCGACCTTGTGTGTAACCTATTTCAAATTTACGAGCCAAGCTGAAGTGATTTACGAGCTGAAGCTAATGCTTAAGGCGAAGTCGAAGGTCGGGCCGACACTTTTACTGTCGGTGTTCGGCGAAGAGCGATCCGTTACCGGATTTAAGAAGACTGCGGGTTGACACGATCGATACCGAATTTATCGGCTTCGCAAAACGCTGAATGATGTGGAAAAATAACGGCATTTTATTACGTGGAGCCTAACTCCATGAAACAAGTTAGCACAGAAATAGCGGCGGAGACCTATTATGAAGCTCAGCATTGACCGCATTCTTACCACGCATGTGGGCAGCCTGCCGCGCAGTTCAGTGCTGAATGATCTGCTGCTGAAACAAGAACAGGGCGAGGATATCGACGAAAACAACCTTGCGCAGATCGCGGCCAAGGATGTTGACCGTGTGGTGCGAGGTCAGGTCGACGCCGGGTGCGATGTGATCAATGATGGGGAACAGCCGCGGGTCGGGTTTCAGACCTACGTACCGCGACGTATGACTGGTTTTGACGGTGAGTCTAATCGCCCGCCGGTACCAGATTTCATCAAATTTCCGCTATATGCTGAGCTGGTCCGGTCACGCGGCGTACGAAAAGCGAAGATCGATTCGGCTCCCGAGGCCGTCGCCGAGGTAAAATACGGCGATCTCTCGGAGGCGCGGGAAGAAGCGGCGATGTTCGCGTCCGCGCTGGAAAATGCATCGGCGAATGTCAGGGAAACATTCATGACCGCCGCATCCCCGGGCGTTATTGCGGTGACCATGCTGAACCAGCATTACGACCGGTACGAGGATTACGTTTACGCCCTCGCTCGCGAAATGAAGACGGAGTATGAGTTCGTCGTCGGTGAAGGACACGTACTGCAGTTGGACTGTCCTGATCTCGCAATGGAACGTGGCCGTTTGTTTGCTGATCGGCCTCTGGCGGCGTTTCGCGATGCAGTCGCCCTGCATATCGATGCGATCAACATGGCTATTGCGGATATTTCACCTGACCGCGTCCGTCTACATTGCTGTTGGGGAAACTGGGACGGGCCGCATGTCGACGATGTAGACTTGGCCGAAATCCTGCCCCTGCTATACGAGGCAAAGGTCGGTGCGCTCAGCCTGCCGCTAGCCAATCCACGACACCAGCACGAATATTCGGTGATCAAGCAGACCCCGCCACCGGATCACATGATACTAATACCCGGGGTGATTGACCCGACAACGAATGTTGTGGAACACCCGGAAGTCGTCGCCAACCGCATCGCCGAGGCGATCAACGCTGTGGGCGATCGGGAGCGCGTACTGGCCGGCACCGATTGCGGTTTCGGTACCTTCGCGGGCAGCGATATGGTGGCGGGCGACGTGGTCTGGGCGAAACTGGAAACGCTGACCGAGGGTGCGCGGCTGGCGTCAGAGCGGGCGTGGGTGGGCGGAGCCAGTGGCAACTAAGCCGGGAAGGGGTGTAGAGATTCTATTAACCTCCAGCGCGGAAAAGCCCGGCAATTTTTCCACCCGCGAGCAGATAAAGTCCTGCCAGGACAAAGCAGATGCCTACGATACGGCCAAAATCGGCGACTACCGGTTTGAATAACGCCGGGAACGTCCCGGCAAGTACTACCGATAGAAAAAACACCAGCATGCTGGAAGTGGCGTACATGACGGGAGGCAAGCCGGGGTTTGGGGCGAGCCCAATTGCCTGAAACAGAGAACCGTTGGCCAGCGCTCCGAAAACCGCGCCGATTAAAAGTATAATCGCTAATACCGGCGATTGCGGTAAAATCTCTCCACTTCGGCCGCTGAGCGAGAGATATACAACAATACTGATTGCGGTAGCACCAAAATACCAAGCCAGAAACACGAGCGGATCGACTCCGAAACGGAACTTCATAAAAGGTATCGCTATAAATGACGGCACTATACAAAGCGTCGCCAGAATGGATTTGGTGAACCAGACTTCCATTTCACTCTCCTATGGAATATGTGGCGAGAGTGTTTCAGGACTGGTGCCGATTGTCACCTGCGTGAGCTAATTTTTCGACATCCGCCAACGCGACTCGTTTGCGGGATTATGCCTTCGTATAATGCTGTACTTACCTGTAGATCTGGGGACAAGGAGTTCGACACCCCCCCAACCACAGATCAGTGAATACTGCGGTGCAGGATTTTGACGGTGAGACCGGTGTCGTAGCTCGGGCCTTCGGCGGCCAGTGCTACCGCACCCGGAAATATGGAGCGGACACTAGGCCCCTGCATTCCAGGCCTTCCGGGCGGCCTCGTTTTTCAAACCTGTGGCATCTGCACTCATCACCGCGGCGTCGCCGCAATGAAAGTGATTGCCATGTGGCTGAGGTAGATTGTTGATCAATCCCTCGCTAAAATTTCGTTGTGGGTGGAGGTTTCGGGAAAATGTGCAAGCTGCTGCAGGATCGTCAGCGTTTTACACTGTAGGGTGTTGAGTTTGAGCGGTTTTTTCTTTGGGAGGCATGCGTTTTGAGGACATGTTTTTTTGGGAAGAGTGAAAGATCTCTATCTAACTAATGTAATCGTCAACCACTTAATGGTGACAAAAAATCCTACCATTCGTCGCCACCGGGTTTTTTGTTCGGAACGCGTTTGGGATGGTATCTCTTCGCTTCTAATTGTGTCGAGATGGGAACAATCATATCCAAAGGATTGAAATATATATTTCCGTTTCGCCGAGTTACCCAATTCCCGTTAGTTTATCTGTTTTCCGTATATGGGGCCCAAGAGAACAAAGGTTACTTCGAGGTTGAGATGTATGAATCACGAGCGCCTAAGTAAGCCATACTATACTTCCAATCGACTGTAATTATGCCACATTGAGTTGCCCGTTAACGTGTGGAGGTGGGTCTGCTGAGGTGACACGAGACCCCGCAAGCTACTGAAAACTTGTATTTGTTCTAGCCAAAATCGGTATTGGCAGACATCGCGCAACCTTAATAGGCTCTCTAGATTAGTTACCTGGACTAAATATACGGGGAAACTTGGATAACCTAATCTGTTGGTAATAGATACCTTCTGGGTGATTGGTAGCTCAAATACGGCGTAATTAGATGAATAACGATAAGCTTAACAAACGGGATTTGTTGAACAACAACTTATCCAATGGAGATATGCTAAACGACGAGCTAAAAGATCTTGAAATTAGCTATGCTGGAATGGTTTATCCAACTGACACTGATCATATGTCTCATGCAAATGTTCGATACTACAGCAGGGCTTTTAACGAAGCGTCGTATTTTATGTTTAGCAGGGCGGGAATAACACGAGAGTATATGGGTAAGAGCTTTTGTGGGATGGCCTGTATCGAGGAGCATACTTATTATAAACGAGAGATAAATCCCGGTGATCAGGTCCTGATAAGAAGTTGCTTTATCGATTTTACAGAGAAGTGGTTACATGTTTGGAATGTTATGGTTAATAGAAACACCTCAGATATTTGTGCGGTAAATGATCAAAGGTGTATTCACTTCGATAGAACTAAAAGGAAATCAAAAATTTTCCCTAAACAATTTTTTGAATCCGGTCTTAAGCTGGTTAGAAAACAACCGATTAAATAGTCTTGGAAAATTTTAGTTGCACCAAAATCGGCATTAAACTCGTCGAATATGTTGGTTCGATATTTCGATCAGCCCTATAGCAACTTGTGCATTTTGGTTTGTTTTTGTCTGTACCAAATACTTTCAGGATGTCTTGGTTTTTTTGTCCCGTCCGTGATTAGATATATGGTTCACAGGTGTTGGAACTCGAAACTCGGGGGTTATAATAAGAAATGGTTGCATATTGGATCGCGGCTTTAAGCGCCGATGAAATGGAACCTTTGAAAGATTATGCTAAGCAGGCGCAAATAGCTGTAAAAAAATACGGTGGCCGACCGCTATCACGCGCCGGGCGCTTCGAGTTGCTGGAAGGCAAATTTATAGGGAATAAGGTGGCAGTGATCGAGTTCGATTCGATGGACGAGGCGATAAATTGCTACAATTCAGAGGAATATCAAAAAGCCAAGTCCCTCCGCGAGGGTATTACCGAGGGCCTGTTTTTTGTGGTAGATGGCACAATTTAAAGGTGAACGGAAAAAAAATTGAGGAGGCTATCTTTATTTAACGGATGAGCTGGGAACTGGATCCAACGTTAAATCTCGGTATTAAGCATCCCAATATGTCGAGAAATGTCGACTGAATAGCTGCGACTTATGTCACGCCCGAAGCACTCGGATTCGACTGATGATGAGAGCCGCGCCGGACCACAACACTCCTAAACCAAGCATTTCAGCACAACATCCGGATGATAGCATCGCCACCGTAGATAAAGATATGCGGGTGGCTGCCCTTTAAAACGACCAAGCTTCAAAGTTGAAAATAAGTTGAGCTGTGGATGACTGGTCGCGCGATTAATAAAAAAGATGTAATTGGTGAAAGACGTCATCTAGGCGTCAATTTGTTCGTACAAAAGAGTAGTTATTGGCTAACCCGCCTTTTATCGAAAGGACGATACCTATTTATGATATTTTTCCGGATCTATCCTCTCTCCTACTCGTTAGGGAACACAGCCATTCTAAATGATAATTGGGGCAGTATTCCCCGATTGACCGGGCTAAAGAAATGAGTTTCTGACGCAAGGAACAGAGATAGTGAATATATTGCGTTACATAAACCTTTTTCGGGTAATCCCGTTGCAGTCGATGGGTCGAATAGCACAAGCAATTTGGTTTAGTGTTCCATTCGCTTGGTCTTTGCAAATGAGATTTACCAGTTTCCGCCGTCGACGGACTTTGAGGCGCACCCGACTTAGTTGGTTTGGAAATGAAGAAAATCCCTCCACAATAGAAAATTCGTACTTACTTTTAAGATCACGATCAAAGGTTCATGTTGAAACAAAGGGCCAATCAGTGCGTTCAACTAGTGCAGAAATTCTAACGCGTGCGGAGCGAGCGGCTAGACGGACTCACTAAAATAGATATGATTGAGCTGATTGGGGAGAGACGGGAAGATATATCTCGAAATTCATTAGCAAATGTTTTGGGAGACATTATCCCGCAACGCTCTTTCTCTAGGATATGTGTCGAGATCCACCGACATCTTGCAGGTTGCCCAATTTTAAAATGAAGCTTCCGAGAAAGACTGATAAAGAGCAGGCGACGTCAGCTCTAACCCCTGAACTCTATTGCTTCTCCGTCGGGACCTGCGAAAACCACCCTCCGCCAACCTTTTTCTCTCTCCTCTCGGGCGTCGGTCGAATGCGGCTCTGTTATTATCGGAACCCCGGCCGCCTTTAATCTCTCGACCTCCCTATCGAACTCATCTGTCTCAAAACAAAAATGAAAACCATTCATCCCACCGGCATCACGGTTTACAAGTTCTAGCACTGTGTCACCGGACCGAAGGTAAGCGATCCTCTTACCGTCCCCTGTCAAATGTTCTGCGTATAAATTGCAATCGAAATGGTTTTCATAAAACACGATAGAGTTATCTATATCCGCGACATCGAGCGCTACGTGATCTATCCTTTTAAACATCTATTTTCTTTCCGCTATCTTCTAGTTGCTTCTGAAATATCTAATGGAATTTTTGTCTCAATTCGGAAGTCTCCCTACAATATAAAACCTTCTTGTTTCGATAAAATTTTTTCGCGATTGAAAGGGCAGACACATAGTATGCCTCGTTCAATGTGAGTTTTATAACCGGATTTTATAACGGTTTTTTTTGATTCCAGAGAACGCCCAAACCTCAAAGAACAAAACTCACCACTTCGGATATCATACGTCAACTATTTCATTTCGAGATACAGAGCCTCAGAACCAACGCAAATAAATGTAGAAAATAGAACCAAATACGTACTCAGATTTTGAAAGTTTCATTGCCCCAAAAGTCTTGTCAGCGCCGTTATGCTTCCCGGATGATTAAATTGTATGCCGAGAGCACTCAGGATTTTACATAAATCCAAACATCGTGACCCGTTTAGGTCAGTCATAATGATTGATCCAATGCCCTGTTGAGTAGCATTTATTCGTGAGGTCGATAAATAGCCTGAGGAGAAAGGACATAGGATCACCTTTTTAAAAAACAATATTTTGCTCTACGTTTTGAAACTCACATTAGATTATGCTGGACATCCGTGGGATGAACTCTCTTAAATATCCACCTCCGATTTTCCGATCATGAAAAAAGCATGTCGGCAGTCGATGCAAATTTAAAGGTATCGTGCCGTTGGATCTCCTGTCAGCAGCCTATTGCTTTACCCGCCCCTGTTGCCATTTCGCCCAACCTGCGCAAACATAGAGCCAGTATTTGGCAGAGCGTGGGAAAAATCACCATGGAACGGGTACAGCACGATATTCCCCCCGAGGTTAGGAATATGACAGCTGATGAACTAGTTCGGCGTAGGGTAGTGCATTTTAAAAAGCTTAAGCCTGACTGGAATGCTTTCGCCGACTCTCAGATCGAGGGACGTCGTCGTGGGCAATTTCGTCTGATCGGGGCTGGTGGCTCCGGAAAGCCCGATCCAGATTCATTGCCCGCGGGCGGGTTTACGCTATCGATTATGATTTTACCTCCCGGACAGGGCGGG
>CETH01047021.1_pt1 | contig 15074 bp, 14 predicted proteins | sample 361461 | NCBI WGS metagenome assembly CETH01 (sample SAMEA2622695, study PRJEB7988) | marine metagenome | isolation source: saline water (ENVO:00002010), including
AGACAAACCAGTAGGTACCCCTAAAGGATGGAGATAAAAAATTCCAAAGTAAATGGGTAAATAGATCAAGCTATCGCTAATGCTTCTGCCATAAATGAAAGTAGAAAAATTACTTCCATATGAAAGAATTCCCATTCTTCCTGTTGCAAAATTTGGTAAATCAATAATCAAAGCAAGAGAAATTAAGCTAATCAAAAGAAAAATAAACCCCTTGATTAAAAATAATTTATTAAATTTATTTCTTTTTTTATGGAAGAAATTATTAAATATATAAAAAGCTAATAAAATTATTACTGGAAGAATTCCGAACTCCGGTCGTAAGAAAAATAATAAAGCAGAGATAATCAATAGCCTTATAGTATATAAATAATTATTTCTTTGAAGTTTTATTGTATCTGCTACAAAATAAATTATTAAAGCTTGAATCAATGGATCTTTGAGTATGTCTGCAAAAAAAACTAAAGAAAAAGGCCATAGTGAAGTTGCAAACATTAATGAGAAGAAATTAAATTCTAATCCATTGTTTTTTAAAACTAGACATAAATAAAATGTAGCAAAAAGGGGGAACAAGGACTGAACTATAAAAATAGTCATGAGCCAACCGGAGCTGATAACATTTCCTAGATATGTCAATAAAATTGTATATCCGAGATCTTCATTTAAATTAAGCTCTTTATTAAAAAAAGCATCTAAGTATAGTCTTGCATCACCTATATCAACTCCCAGAAAATATTGGTTTATAACATTGTTAATTTGAAATATAGAAAATGCTGTAAAAAAAAATATTAATATGAATGATGGTAAATATATTCTATTTAAATTACTCATTTCTATTAATTACATATTTATTATGAATTTTTATTAAAAATGACAAACCAGCCAATAGCATCATCTTTAGCTAATCTATCGAGAAGGTAACAAGATAAAGATAGAAATAAACTCAAAGGAGAAAAAATAATTGCCAAAAAATGTCCTCGATATGGGATCTTATTAATAAGTGGTAGTTTTCTTATAAAAGTATAAAAAATATCTAAATTACGAGCAAAAAAGAAGCTGTAGAGACCTCCTATTTTTCTTGTAAGTTGAATCTCGAAGCCATTTTCACTCAGCAGTTTCTTTAAACCATGAATTGTAAATCTTCTATAATCATGAGGTTCGTAATGAAGCCCCCAAGTCATGGGTACTGAAATAGCGCAAGTTCCAGAATCTTTAAGAACTCTATTTATCTCTGAAACGACTTTTCTTGGATCCTTTACATGCTCTAAGACTTCAAACGAAGTTATATAGTCAAAAGACTCCTCTTTAAATGGTAGAAAATGTGCATCTGCAACAACGTTGGGTTTTCTTTCAGCGTTATATTCTAAAGTAATTATATCTACATCAGAGTGGTACAAATTGTTATATGGTGAAGCTCCTGAACCAAGGTCAAGGAGCAATCCACTTTTGTTAACCATCTTTGAATAGATAATTGCACATGATAATAATCTGACTTTTACAATGTAGTAAGCATTCGTAAAAAGATACATTAGTTTAGACTTTATAATGATTAATCTAATATTCTTCATCAAAGATTCCCCTATAAGAAGAGTAGAAGCCCTCCGTATTATGAAGCTTATTATAGTCTAACAGCAAGGCTCTATCATAAGCTGATACTTCCTTTTTTATCAAAGACTCTAAATCTTTTTGATGAATATCTTTAAACTCCTCAACAAAAATACTATCACGTGATGTTGGAATATAGTTACATCCTTTTGAATAAATTATTGGCAAGCCCAATTTATCCGCCTCAAGAAGCGACATTGGCAATCCCTCTGAACTTGATAAAAGCACAAATCCACTTGCATTTAAAATAAGATTCCATTTCTCAAAACCAGATACTTTGCCAACAAGATTTATCTGTTTATCCAAGTTCATTTTAGAAATTTTATTCTTTACTTTTTTTAAATAATCCTCATCATCATTCGTATGTGCAATAACCATTGATCCGCCATTTTCAAACCATTTGTTAGACCAGAGAAAATCAATAGTTTCAATTAATCTTTTCTTTGGCACTATCCTTCCAAGATATAAAATAAATTTCGAATAATTTGATTTAAAATTATCTTTATCCCTCCGAGCTAGTCCTATTTCATTAAGAAATGTGAAGGAAGGAAATTTATTTAATGCTATCTTAAATCTAATATTTTTTAGTTCCCTAATTGACGGAACTAAACTTTCTAATTCTCCTTTTGAGTTTGCAATATAATCAGCATTTGTCAAAAATAAGAAAGGTCTAATAATAAATCTTATCCATAATTTTTTGTAGAAACCTTTCACAATATTTTTATCAAAGCTTCCATGTGCAGAAAAAAGCACTCTTGCTTTAATTTTTTTGTTAAATATCTTTAGATAAAATAATGACAATAACGAAAATATTATGTGAAAGTTATAACCACAGTTGTAATAGATAATGTTTTCTTTTTTAAGCAGATTATCTATAAAAAATTTTAAGAAATTTATAGGATTTTTTTTATATAAATTAATATCGGTGATATTTATTTTTTTATTTGTAGAAAAGCTTGGTATCACGATGATTGAATTAAGGCCATGAAGTCTTGCAGCATTTGCAATTTCATATGTTGTAAAGCAAGTTCCGCCATCATTATCAATGGGATAACTCTTTGAGTTAATGCTAATAAAATTTGCTGCCAATGAGTTAGATTTATTTTTCATCTTGGATAATTTTTAGAAGACCTTCGGCAGAAACATCATGAGTCCAATTCTTTATTACCCATTCAATCCTTTTTTCTCTCAAAGACCTTATTTGTTCTATGCGAGAAACAATATCTTTTATTAATGAATTTAATTCTCTAAAGTTATTTTCAGAAAATGTTGCACTTAAATAGTTTTCATCAATATCTTTTGATGCCCCAACAGAATTTTGAGTGACCACAAATAATCCACTTGATAGTGCCTCGATTACAATCCTTCCAAAAGGTTCGCGTCTTGAAGGTAATATTAAAACATCAAATTCTTTTAGTTTTTGAGTTAATAATTCAGGTTCCAGCCATCCTTGAAAATTGATTGACTTTGAATTTGAAAATTTTTCGAGAAAAAAATCTTTTTCTGATTCTTTATAATTTCCATAAACATCAAATTTAATTTGCTTATTGAAATTAGAATCACACAAATTCATAGCGTCAAATATAATATCAACACCTTTTCTTTTGCTTATTTCTCCGCAAAATATGAAACTTACTATAGATTGATCTTTTTTAGGTATTGATAAATTTTGTTTTAGTATTTCTTGTTGAGTAAACGTTGCTCTTGGAATCAGAGTTATTGATTTTTCATTAATTCCAAGATCTGTTAAGTATTCAAACATGCTTTTGCCACCAGCACCAAAAGAATCAAAAAATTTCAGTAATAATATTTTTATTCTTCTCAAGAAAAATGCTATAAAAATTTTATCAATTCTCTTAGAACTCTCAAAAGGACCTGAGTTTATAGATGTATTAGAGTTCCAGAAAATAAGTCGAATATTTTTATTAAATATTTTTCGTCTTATTGCATATAAAATTGCGCCAATAAAACCTACTCCGTATCCATCAAATATAATGTTATTTGGCTGATATTTTTTTAGGCTCTCAACAAGACCTTTTGGAAAATCAATAGCTATTTCTGATTTTGGAAAATAATAATTAATTCCATCAAAAAAATTTATATCTAGTCCATCATAGTTAGGTACTTCATGATTTCGGTGTACAGGTATTTTTTTTACACAAAAAATCTTCAATTGAATATCTTTACTAGCAGATTTATTAATGAATAGCTTATATAGAGCAATTATATTTGGTGGAACATATGGAGTTACTATTGCTACTCTTTTCATTTAAACATTAAATCTAGATTCTTCATTGTCGAGGACTTTCCCCCAACTTTTTGACCAAGTATTAGGCGAAAATTTCTCTTCATACTTTAATCTTGCATTTCCACCGATGGTATTAATATTTTTTGATACGAACTCAGTAGCCTCGATAATAGATACTACATCATCATTTTCAATCAAATATCCATTAATTTTATGATCGATATCTTGAGCAAATCCATTTATATTTCTAGCTATTACAGGTGTAGATAGTCCAAAACTTAGAGGCACCACTCCACTTTGTGTCATTAAAGTATCTAATTTAAATACGCCTGATGACTTTTTTATTGAAGATTGGATTATATCCTCTGATAGATTCTCCTCATATATTATTTTTAATCTACCCTCTTGGATTTCATTTGAATATTGTTTAAAAATATTATTAGGAATTTTTGTTGTTGTTAATACTTTTATATTTATCTTTGATTCATGTTTAAGAGAACATAAAAGTGACTCAAATGCTTTCGCTCCATGAAGCCTCCCTATAAAGAGAAAATAATTTTCTCTTAGCACTGAAACTTCTTCTATATCAAGCATTAGAGGACAAATTTGTATATTAGAATCTTTTTTAGTCATACCAAAAAGTGAAGCTTTTTCAGATGCATGTTTTGAAGGGACAACGATTCTATCTGACAACAAAAGTGTATATAGTTTCTGAATCTTTTCTAAGATACTAACCATTATTAATCTTTTATAGCCATATTTATATTTATCTGGCATCCACGGTTCATGAACATATACGTATGTATTAATCGGTCTCTTAAAAAACCTCAATAAAATATTAAATGGATGAAAGTTATAGAAAATTATTTTGGAGTAAGTATCATTTGATATATTTCTTAAACAATTTATTAAGTCCAAAAAATTACTGTAAGTATGGACCTTTTCATGATCGAACTTGGCTTCTTCAATAAGCCAATGATATTTTCTGTTAAGGAGTAAATTAACCTGATATCCATCTAGTTGGGCAGCATTTGATAGCGTAATCATCTCTTTCAAAAGGCCTGGAGAATATTTAAGGCTAATAATATAAAGTATCTTCATTCAGACTTAATTCCATATACCTTTTGAATCAATAAGTGTCTTGCCATTAAAGTCTATTTTTTTAATGTCGGTAAATTCTTTATGATCAACCAAACTTATTGCAATATCACAGTTCTTGATAGCATCACTAACAGAAACCAAATTTGAATTTTTCTTAATATCATTTGGAAGTTCTTGAATATTTGGCTCTACGACCAATATATTACAATTAAAAATTTCAATTGTTTTTTTTACTATTTCTAATGCTGGACTACCCCTTAAATCATCAATATTGGCCTTAAAAGCTATCCCAAAAAATGCTACGGTAATTTCCTTTTCGTTAACTTCTTTTTTTAAAGTAATATTTTTAATTTCTTTTTCTAATTTTTTAAAAACGTACTCTGTCTTATATAAATTTACCTCTCGAGCTTGTTGAATTAGTTTGGCTACATTTGAATTTGTAACAATAAACCACGGATCAACTGCTATACAATGTCCACCGACTCCAGGACCGGGTTGCAATATATTTACTCTGGGATGTTTATTAGCAATTTCAATTAGCTCCCAAGGATTAATATTATTTTCGTCGCAAATCATTGATAATTCATTAGCAAAGGCTATGTTTACATCCCTAAAACTATTTTCAGCTAATTTCGAAAGTTCTGCTGTTTCAGCACTTGTTTTATAACATTTACCAGTTATGATTTTTGAATAAAAATTAGAGGCTTTATTTGCGCATTTATCCGTTATTCCTCCAATTACTCTATCATTTGAAACAAGTTCATTTAATGTATTTCCAGGTATAACTCTTTCAGGACAATATGCAATATTTATATCAACCTCATTCAAATCTTCGTGGGGAAAACCTAGATCAGGCCTTAATTTTTTTAAAATTCTACTCATCTTTTTTGATGTTCCAATTGGCGAAGTTGACTCAATGATAATTAAATTATTCTTATTCAAAACTGGGGCGATATTTTTTATGGCCTCCTCGACATAACTAACATCTGGTGAATTATCCTGTTTTAAGGGAGTTGGAACAGTAATGATATATACATCTGAACTTATTGGTTCTGAATATGCTTTTAGAAAACCAGATTCAACAGATTCTTGAACAATCTTTTCTAATCCGGGCTCAGTTATGTGGATATTACCGTTATTAACTGTATCTACAACATCGTTATTATTATCAATTCCACATGTTGGGATCTTGCTATTTGATATAATTGCCGCTGTTGGCAAACCGATATAACCTAAACCTATTACAGAAACTTTGCTTATATTCATAAATTTAAATTCTTTAGGTGATTCTTTATCTTGTCAGCAGCTTGTCCATCACCAAATGGATTATTGCGATTGCTCATTGAGTCATATAAAGAATTATCATTAATTAAGTTTTGGCAATATTTTACGATGTTGTTTTCATCTGCGCCTACTTTTAGGACAGTGCCTGCATCAATTGCCTCTGGTCTTTCAGAAGTATCTCTCATTAATAAAACAGGCTTACCCATAGATGGAGCCTCTTCTTGGATTCCACCAGAATCTGTCAATATTAAATATGACAGTCTCATAAGATAGATAAAATCTATGTAATCAACTGGTTCGATTAAGAAAACATTCTTATGATTCTTAAGAATTCTATTCACTGGCTCAATTACATTTGGATTCAAGTGAACAGGATATATAAATTCAACATCTTTGTTGTTATTTGATATTGTTGATATGGCATTACAAATATTCTTGAACCCATCACCAAAATTTTCTCTTCTGTGACCTGTTACTAAAATAGTTTTTTTATTTGGATCCAAATAATCATACTTTTTTTGAATCTCATTAAGTAGCTGTTTATTAGCATCTAATTTATTTGAAGCTAAAACTAGAGAATCTATTACTGTATTGCCTGTTACAACTATGTTCTCTGTTTGAATGCCTTCCTTAATAAGATTTTCTCTTGCTTGATTTGTAGGAGCATAATGAACGTTAGCAAGACTGCCGACTAGTTTTCTATTTCCTTCTTCAGGCCATGGTGAGTATAAATCTCCTGTTCTTAGACCGGCTTCGACATGAGCAATTCTATTTTTATTTAAATATGCAGACATAGCTGATGCAAAAGTTGTAGCTGTATCACCATGAACGAAAACAATGTCTGGGTTAATTTTTTTTAACAACTTGGAAAAAGAATCTAAGATTGCAGAATACATGGAATGAACTTCTACACCTGGCTCCATTATGTTTAAACTATAATCTGGATCGATTTCAAATAAATCAAAAACTGGTTTGATAAGCTCATCATGTTGTCCTGTATTGCAAACTGTCAAATCAAAAAAAGGATCATTTTTAAGAGATCTAATTAAAGCGGCCATTTTGATGGCTTCTGGTCTAGTACCAATTGAAATTAATATTTTCACAGTTAAATGTTATAAACAATTTTCGTCATTATATCTTTTTAGAGTCTAAGGTCCGAAAATTCTTTATTTTTAATGCTTTTAATATCAAAAATGATTGAATTATTATTTTTTTTGAATATGTTTATTTCTTGCTCAGACATTTTTTTAAATTCTGAGTGCGCAGTAGCAATAACTATTGCATCATATTTCTTTTCAACTGGCTTAGAAACAAAATTGAAATCATAATAAGTGGCTGCATTTTCTATGTTTACCCATGGATCATAAACATCAACTCTTACGCCTGATTTTTGAAAAGTATTTACTATATCAACTATTTTAGTATTTCTTATATCTGGACAATTCTCTTTGAAAGTAAATCCCATTATTAAGACACTTAAGTTGTTTAGATCAAAATTTTTGTTCTCAAATTTTTTAAGTACCTCCCTTGCACAATAATTACCCATATCGTCATTAATTCTTCTCCCAGATAATATGACCTCAGGATTATGACCTAACTCTTGTGACTTGAATGTTAAATAATATGGGTCAACACCGATGCAGTGACCACCAACGAGACCAGGTTTAAAACTTAAAAAATTCCATTTGGTTGAGGCAGCTTTTAAAACCTCTTCTGTGTCAATCTCAAGAAGATTAAATATGATTGAAAGCTCATTAACTAAGGCAATATTTATATCTCTTTGAGTATTCTCAATAACTTTTGCAGCCTCAGCAACTTTTATAGATGGTGCCATATATGTCCCAGCTGTGATAATCTCCTTATAAAGGTTATCAATAAATAAAGCTGTGTCTTTATTAGAACCTGAAGTTACTTTTACAATCTTATCAATAGTATGTTCTTTATCGCCAGGATTTATTCTCTCAGGACTGTATCCGAGAAAGAAATCTGAATTTAATTTATATCCAGATATTTTTTCAATTTCATTTGCGCAAATATCCTCAGTACATCCTGGAAAGACTGTTGATTCGTATATTATTGTATTTCCTTTATTAAGTTTCTTTGCGATTGTTCGGGTAGCATTTAGTAGAGGACTTAAATCAGGCTTATTATCTTTATCAATTGGTGTGGGAACGGTAACTATATAAATATCTGCTCTTGAAAGCATTTCTTCATTGTCAGTTAAGACTAAATTTGAAGAATTTAACATTGACGGCTCTATTTCATTTGTTAAATCAACTCCTTCCAACAAAGAAGATATTCTTTCACTCGAAATATCGAAACCTATTACATTTAATTTTTTGCTAAACTCTATGGCCAATGGGAGGCCTACGTAACCCATTCCAATAATTGCTATAGTTTTATTCAAAGGATTCATTTTTTATATCCATAATAATCTTTATACCAATCAACAAAATTTGAAACTCCCTCTTCAACAGATACTTTTGGTTTATATCCAGTTAAATTAAAGAGAAGTTTGTTATTTGCGAGTGTTGATTTTATATCGCCAGTCTGCATTGGCATATAATTAAGTATCGCCTTTTTATTAAGCTTTTTTTCTATTAGCTTTATGAAATCCATCAAATTAACTTGTTCTGAATTTCCAATATTAACTATTCTAAATGGAGCTGAATTTGATTTAGAATCAAATTCCACTGCATCATCAATACTTTCAGAGGGCACGCAATTAATTAATAATCTTATACTCTCAACTAAATCATCAACGTACGTAAAGTCTCTAAACATATCTCCGTTGTTATATACATCTATTGGTTCATCATTGATCATTCCTTTTGTAAACTTAAATAATGCCATGTCTGGTCTTCCCCATGGTCCGTATACAGTGAAAAATCTAAAAATAGTTATAGGAATTCTATTAATATAAGAGTATGCATGGGACATGCTCTCATTTGATTTTTTAGTTGCAGAGTATATCGTAAGCTGTTCATCAGATTTATGATTTTCCTCAAAAGGCATAATAGAATTTGAACCATATACCGAGGATGTTGATGCCATTAGAAAATGCTTAACATTTATATTTTTTATTATTTCTAAAAGATTGAAAGTTCCTACAATATTACTTTCGATATATGCTTCGGGGTGCTCTAAACTATATCTGACTCCTGCTTGAGCAGCCAAATGAACAACTATTTCTGGCTTAAAATCTCTTAAAGCTTCTTCAAGAGCATTTTTGTCTTCTAATGAAGCAATTGTTTTTGAAAAATTATCCCTGTATTCTGTTTCTAATATTTTGTGCCTATTTTCTTTTAAGGTTTTGTCGTAATAATCTGACAAATTATCAAATCCGTGCACAATTTGATTATTATCAAGCAATAATTTTGATAAATGAAAACCTATAAATCCTGCTGAACCAGTAATAAAAATTTTATTATTTTTCATATGAGATAATTATAGATGTTTGAAAAAAAACTAATAGTTATTTATTTTGAGTAGCTTTTTTGAAAATAATGTTAGAAGAATCTCCTAAATGGAACTTTGAAAAAAATATTGAATTTAAGCTTTTCTGATAAAGTATTTCTATCAATGAGTTTGGTGAGGTCCCACTTAGAGATATTTCAAACCTCTTCCTTTCAATTTCTTTTTCAAGCTCATCATATGATAAAAGTGAAATGTGGGTCTCATCCTTGTATCCTCTCCAATTATTTCCTAGTTTTATTGCATCAAGTGAGTCAAGGTTTGGTGTTGAAATCAAGCCATAGCTTTCCCGATCCAGTAAGGCATAAAAGTCATCTAAATGTTTAGATGGATTCTCAAGATGCTCTATAACATGACTTGAAATTACCAAATTGAAATTTATGTCAACTTGTTCTGAAATTAATTTATTGGCATCATGGCAGAAAAACGATGCATTTTTAACCTTAAGGATATTTTGAATATAATCTAAATTTTCTTTAGAGTGATCAACAAAAAAATAATTTTTAATTTTGAAAGCTTTTGATAACTCAACAGCTAGATCGCCATACCCCGGTCCATATTCAAGGACATTAATTCCTTCTTTTAATTGATTAAGATTTTTTTTAAAAATTTTTTTTATATTACGCACAAGTATTTTAGATCTTATATTTTGCTTAATCATTGAAAGCTTTGATCTTTTTGGTATGTAAGATTTAATCATAATAGTTCACTATACATTTATAATTTTAAAAAATTCTGAATCCCAATCAAAATTAAATTTTTCATATACCTGCTCAACAAAATTTAAATTTCTCTCCCAATGGTCCTCATTTTCAAATAATGCTCCAATTTTTATTGATAACTCATCAAAATTATCTTTACCGAATAAGAATTCATCAGATCGAAAGATAAACTGATGTGCTGAAATATCTGATAATAGTATTGGTATCTTAAATGACAATGCTTCTAAAACACTATTTGGGCTCAGGTCTAGTCTTGAGGCGCTCACAAAAATTGTATTTTTATTCTTTAGGTAAAGATGTGGATTTTCTCTGTGACCACAAAATTCTATATCAAGATCATTTCTGCTTACATAAACTTTAATATCTTCGATCTTTTCTTTAAATTGGTGGGGAATACTACCAATTAGTTTAAAACTATATTTAGAAGCATCAAGTTTTTTTGAGGCTTTAATAATGGTATCAATACCTTTTCCATAAAATTGAATGTTTCCTATATAAACTATAGTTCTTTTAAGGCTTTCAGAGGCATTCATAAAAGATTCATTATTATTTTTAAATTTTAAATTCCACTGGGTGCCTGAGTTGTTTGTTAGTGTATACATTCTTTGTTTATTGAAAAATAAACACATAAACAATGTTCTTATCCTTTTTTTTAAAAAATAATCTCTTAAAGCAAAAGGTGTTTGAAAAATATATTTATCAATTAACAGTAATCCAAGAAAAATAAAAAATGGAAATATTACTATCCTTATAAAAATTTCAAAGGAAGGGTTTTTTTTAAAATTAAATAGATAGTTTTTTAAACTATCTATTCTTTGCATAAAGATGATTTTAGAATTTTTGTAATTAATTTTGAATAGTATAAGAGTGATGTAATTTTTAATTATGTCTGACTCAGATGAAAATATAATATTAACTTTTGCGTCTTTGTTAAATTTAATCTCTTTGAAAGTATTTTTATATTCTATTCCTTCTATTGGATTTTTTACTTTTGGTGATACCCAAATTACATTATGTTCCTTTTTTAATGCATTTGAGGCACTTTCCAATCTTGCAAACTGTCCAGTTCCTTGAGATGAATTTACATAAAATATCGAAGTTTGTTTCATTAGCTAAATTAAAAAGTTAGTAGTAATTAGCACTAAGAAATTTTTTACCTTTTATAAGACAAGCTTGAGACTTCATTGCATTAATATATTTAATCTTATATTGATCGTTCCAATGATTTTCATTTTTCAACATTTTTATTAATAGATGGAATGTCTCTAACTCAGGTTTTCTATGAGTATCATCAAATATAACGAGCATATCGTCTTGATCTGAAAATCTCTTTACCAAAAAAGGTAATATTCCACATCGTGAGAATTTTTTGGTTCCTTTTGGTCCATCAACAATTACAAGATCAACAATTTTATTTTCAAAAATAGATTCAAAATCTTGGTAGAAAAGGGTTTTATTTTTTGAAACTTCCACTTCAGTTAAATTCCTGAATATTAATTGACTTTGATCAGGGTTAATCAATTTAGATTTAACACTATCAATCCAGAATTCATTGTCATCAATTGAAAAATGATTAGCTTGATTATCAACAAAAATATTTAAAAGCATAGTTGTTTGACCCATGCCGAGTTCTACAATATTTAGGCCTCGAAATTCTTTTAAAAATCTGCCAAGAAAATATAATAAACTTGAATTTGCGCTTCCTCCAAAAGGGTAGAAATCATGTTTTTCAGGTAATAAATTTAGAAATGCTTGGAAATATAAGAGTTCTTTTGTTTCCAGATTAGACGAGTAATTAAAAATTTTTGAAGCATTCTTTAATAATCTTCTTAAATTTTCTTTTATCATTTTTATCCTCTCTTAACCTTAATTACAATATCTACATCTATACATTCAGGATAATCTCTAGATTCGATAACTCTATAAATTAAATAATACCAAGATTTTCTTATAAGACTTCGAATAAATTCTCTTATATTCCTAGGCTTATTAATTTTTGCATTCAGAATTTCGAGTTCTTGATAACCAAAAGCTGACATTAGCTCTTTCATAGAATGGCTTGTGAAAGATCTTTCATGCGTAATATCCATATACCTGCCCATGCCTGAAATTAAAGATTCGGCATTAATTGTTTTGATAATAAATATACCATCACTGGACAAAACTTTTTTTACTTTATCAACCACATCAAACAGTTCGTTATCATCTAAATGCTCCAATACATCCATTAAAAAAATAACATCATAATTTTTATTATTTTCGATAGCCTGATCTAAGAAATCAATTATTTCTCCATGTTCTATATCTAAATCTGCTAATTTTCCTTGTTCAATGTTTTCATGAGACACATCAATTCCAGAGACATGTTTGTAGCCACAGTTTTTCAGCCCAGATACAAGAGACCCTGTACCACAACCTAAATCAATTATTTTTATATCATGATTTGAAGGCAAAAATTCAATAAACTGTTTGCCGTGCTTGCTTTTTTTTAAGTAATCAATTTTATTTTGTTTTTTATCTAATGATGCATAGTGACTAGAAAAGTAACTTTCATAAATTTTCTCTTTAATCTTTTTCATAATAATTTTTACGTTGTACTTTTTGAATATTTATAAACGGAATTACACATTGAAATAAGATCATGTTTAGACTCCCATTGAAGTACTTTTTTTGCTTTTCTGACATCAGCATAACAACTTTCTGCATCTCCATCTCTCTTAGGAAATATTTTGTAAGGAATTTTTTTATTGGAAACTGTTTCAAATGCTTCAACAACCTCCATGACAGATGAACCTTTGCCTGTGCCTAGATTAATAAAGTCTGTCAATCTGTCATTGTTAACTATAGACTCAAGTGCATCCAAATGGCCCTTCGCCAAATCTTCAATATGAATATAATCTCTTATTCCTGTTCCATCCGGGGTGTTGTAATCATTTCCAAAAACTCTTAAGTGATCTATTTCACCATTATGTACTTTTAAAATATAAGGCATTAAATTATTTGGAATTCCCACTGGATTATCTCCGATAATTCCTGACTCATGTGATCCAATTGGATTAAAATATCTAAGTGAAATAAAACTCCAATCGTTATCAGAATCGCTTAAATCAGATAGTATATTTTCAATCATTATTTTTGTAGAACCATATGGATTAATGGCATCAATAGGATGGTCCTCATCAATTGGCAAATATTGTGGATTACCATAAACGGTTGCGCTGCTACTAAAGACTATCTTTTTTACATTATGCGCCTGCATAACCTTAAAGAGATTTATAGATCCACTTACATTTGACGAATAATATTCAAGAGGCAACAAGACAGACTCACCAACTGCTTTCAAACCAGATAAGTGAATGACTGCGTCAAGATTATTACTATCAAATATCTTATTTAGGCCTTCGGTATTCCTTATATCTATCTCATTGAAATAGACTTTTCTGTTAGTAATTTTTTCAATCTTTTCTAGTGTCTCTATATCACTATTGATGAGGTTATCGACAATAAATACTTCATATCCAGCGTTAAGCAAAGTAACTGCTACATGAGACCCAATATAACCAAGACCTCCAGTCAAAAGAATATTCATTTTTTTAGCTAATATGGAAATTAATCATTAGAGCTATTTTTATAAGACAAATAAGTTTCTCTCAAGAAACCAATCAGCATTGACAAAAACATTCCAATAAATGCACCAATGATGCATATTACAGATCTTTTAGGTTCTGATTTTGATTCCGGTGAATATGGTGGATCAATAACTTTAAATAAATACTCAGGTTTTGATTTTGCTAGCATGATTTTTTGGATTTGTTCTTGAATGAGTGAGGCTAGTATTACTCTTACTTCGCTAAGCTCAGCTGATTGAAATTGTGGTTTTAAATATTCGATCGAGTTTTCTGCTTCCAGAATTGCTTTTGCTCGAGCTTTTTCATTAATTGAATAAACAATTTTATCTAGCCATTCTTTTGTTAACTTTGGCGAAAAGTGCTTAATCTCCATAGCTAAAAAACCTGTATCAATATCTTGAGATACAGAAAATATTTCTACCCAAAATTCATATGCTTCTTGATCAGTTGGAGAAGCTACAGTCCATTTTTTGTTTTTTACATCATATACTCTAGGATCAATAACTAATTCTTTTTTTGCAACATCCCATTCAGTAGATGCTAGTAAGGGAACTTTCATTTGATACTCATTTAATATTTCAGAGAAAAAACTGTAAGACCTTAGTATTTGAACAGCCTCATTAGTGCTATTAGCTTGATTAGTAATTTTTCTTCCTGTAATACTGGCTAAACTTGATAATGCTGAGTTTTGCATCAAGGCTGAATCAGTCAAATTTGTTACAGGTGCTAGGATAACCCTAGATTTATATATATTAGGAAGTGATAAGGCAAATATCACTGAAAGAATGCAAGAAATTACAAATAAAGACGCGACTAGTATTTTTTGATTCCAAATTCTATTAAATACAAGAATAATATCTATTCCATCATCATTAAGATACTTTGCATCATTGTTGCTAAATGTGTTTTGGTTCATTTTAACTAAATATATCAGACTTTTTTAAATTAATAACTATATTTATAAAATATGGAGGCTGAAGCCGGAATCGAACCGGCGTAAACGGCTTTGCAGGC
>CETH01443737.1_pt1 | contig 15045 bp, 10 predicted proteins | sample 361461 | NCBI WGS metagenome assembly CETH01 (sample SAMEA2622695, study PRJEB7988) | marine metagenome | isolation source: saline water (ENVO:00002010), including
TATCTAGAAATATATATTATGAGACATAATATATATTATCAGAAATTAACTAATAAGATTATATTTATTATTAATTCAATTCTCATATAACTTTAATTTTGTCATTAAATAATTGTTTCATATTATTAACTATATAATCAATTTTATTATTATTTGCATATTTATTGTAAGTGGCAGATTTGAAGCATCCTGTTTTATCAAAATAAAAATTTATTTCTTTAGATGTATTTAAATGAACGAAAGTTAATACAATATGATAATCTGTCTTAATATCAATATTTTCAATTAAAATATTCGATAGTAATGATTTCTGTATTTCTTCAATAAACTCTTTTTGATATTCTTTTTTTATATTAGAATTATTAGTATTATTAATTAATTTGAATCCCTTAATACATTCTAATTGTTTTTTAAATTCTTTGTTTTTACATTCAACTAAGGTGACTTTCTTTTTACCGTTTATAATAATGTCAAAGCTAATTTTTCCTGAATTGTTACTAGAAATTATAAATCTTATTCGATAAGCACCAATCCATTTCAAATTATCTATTTTGTAATTTTCGTTAGTATTTAAAATAGATAAAATTTTTGATTTTAATTTAACTTCTAATTGATTATCTGATTCATTATTAACAAGCTTTTCTATTTCTATATCCTCAGTTATATTTAAAATTTCCTTTTTTTGTATGGAATTATCTTTTCTTATTATTTTTTGTTTATTCGAATTTGTTCCAAATATATCTATATTAGGTGCATTTAAGCAGTATACATTTTTGGTTGACCTTGTTATTGCTGTATATACCCATTTGAAGTAAAATTTATTTAAATTATTAGATTGAATATTCATATCAATAAAAACATCACTCCACTCTCCGCCTTGCGATTTATGGCAAGTAACAGCATAGCCATATTTAATAATCAAAGCATTGAAATATGGATCATCTTTTATAGCATTTTTATATTCAGGTGTTTTAGATTTAATATTTTTTTCTTTCATTCTCATTTTAAAAAAAACATATAAAGCTCTTTGTTCCTCTGAGGTTAAATTAGGTTTGTCTGATTCAAGTGAATTTAATAATAATTTAACGGGTATAATATTTAGTTTGTTATTTAAATCTCTTATTAATATTTTAGCATTTATAAAGATAAGATTAACACATACTGTACCTTCTTTAGTTTTTAAATTAACTGGTTTGACTTCGGTATCTGAAGTTATAGAATCTATTAGACCTAGTTGCCCATTTAATAATCCATATTTATAATTATTTCTAATAACTATTATTTTATCTTTTTTTTGTATTGAACTATTATTGAAAATTTTTTTTCTTATAGTTTGATTATACCAATATACACCTTTATTTGAAAATGCAATAATTATTGTTTTTGATTTGTTATTGTATAGTTCTAAATATTTACGATAAAGTTCTTCTTCATTTATAGATTTGAAATCATTGTAACTAAAATCCAGAATAAACTTATTAAATAAATTTTTAGATATTTGCTCTCTTAGGGTTGTAGCATTTTTAACTATACCACTTTCTTTATCTTGTCTTAAAATATCAGTTAATTCATATGAATTTGTACAAATATTGTACTTATTTTTAATATAATTAGTATCTAATGCTGGTGAAAAACTCATTCTCACAGGTGGAAGTTGAGCATTATCTCCAATAAATAAAATTTTTCTATTGTATGTCATATTTGAAAACTTTAATAAATCCTGTAGTAATAATCCCGATCCAAAAACAAAAAACTCTCCTTCACTTAATACATCCGAAATCATTGATGACTCATCTACGATGTATAGAGTTTGTGGAGGTGATTCATTCTGTTTCAGGGTATAAAAATACCTAAATGTCTCTGAGCCATCTTCTTGAGTAATTTTTCTTTCTTTAATATCATCCATTGAGTAGATTGATTTATGTATTGTGTAAGCTGGAATTTTGATTTTATCTGTTGCAACTTTTGCTGCTCTTCCAGTAGACGCCATTAATTCAAATGGAATTTTCTTATCTATTAAATATGAAGTAAAAAAACTTATTAAGGTAGTTTTTCCTGTTCCTGCGTAACCTTTTAAAATGAATATATTTTTATTGCTTTTTAAAAATGATTTTATTTCTTCAAATGCTTTTGTTTGTGATTTACTTAGATTCATTGCTAATAGACTCTATGTATTCATCACATATTTTATAAAATTCTCTTATAGAGTCTTCTGATAATTTTTTATTATGAGATATAGCATTCCTATATAATCTAAGCATTTCTATAAATTTAATATCATTTTCAATAAAATTATTATTTCCTAAAATAAAACTATTTGATATTAATTTTTTATTTCCAGACTCGTCATTATTATTATAGTTGTATATCATTTCTTTGATTTCTTTATTTTCATTAATAGCTAAAACAAAATTTTTCTCATAAAAATTTATTTTTTTATATATATCGTTAAAGAAAAAAGTGCATTTGAATAATACTGAAGGTATGTTATTCGATATCATATTTTGACCTGAATTTGATATGCTACTTTTGTACGAAACACTTATTTTTTTTGTTTCTACATACAAAACCTTAGCTTTTTTTAGATTAGTCTGCATTATATTAAAATTTGCAAGAAAATGTTTATTTTCTTCCTTATATGTATTTAAATCCACAGTTTTATTACTAAAATACAAGTAATTTGAAAGCTTAGTAAATAATTTTGAGTTAATTGGATTTAAAATTAATTTTGTTTTATTTTTATAATTTCCTGATGATTTATCTGTTTCATTTTGTTTTAAATCCTTTTCAATATCATCCATATCAGATAGTTCTAAATCGTTTGTTTGAGATAATAGAATTGATTGATTGAAAAAAGTTTTAACTAACTCAATTATTTTCTCAGAATTATCGACTTTATATATAGTAGCATTAGGGTTACTAGATAACTTTTGGTAAATAATTTTTAATTCTCCAAATGTTAAACCATTAAAACTATTATTAATTTTAGTTTCATCAACTCCCCACTCTTTAATGTTTTGTTTCTCTAGATTTAAAGTAACTGTATTTGGTGAATCATAGACTAATGGTAGTATAGGTTGTAAATCTATTTTATCTTCATTAAAAACATCAGTATTGTAATCTTTTAAATTTGAAATTATTTTTTTTATATATGTAGAAGAGTTTTTTGATTTAAGATTATTTGTAATCTCAAATATTTTTTCATTTATAACTGATTGATTAACATTATTTCGTTTTGAGTATAACCTAAAAATAATATTCTCAAGAACATTGTTATTAGATTGGTTTATTGATATTATTTTATTTTTAAAAAATTGTTCATATCTTGTAATTGCTTGAAATATATCAACATGCTCTTCTATTGTATGTTTTGCTGGATAGTTTACTTGGCTTTTATAATTATTGTCATATAAATATCTATTTAAGCAAAACTCAGAAAAATAATTTTTAGGTTTAAAAATTGATGTTAGTTGGGAAGTATGATTAAGTTTAAAAATATTTGATAGATAAATTTTATCAATTAAAATATCATTTTTAGTTTTAATAGAAAAAAAATCATTTTTTATTTCTATATCTCTTGTTAATTCTAAAATCCTTTTTTCCTTAGTTTTATAAAAGGGTAAACATGCATTTTCAATTTTATCTATAGATATTGATTCTAAATTAGAGATATCATTAGTTAAAAATTCAATATCAAATATATATCCTTTTGTATAATTATATAGTAAAGTCCATGTTAATCTATTTATATTAATATTATAAGCTTTATTAAACTTATGTAAATCAAAAAAATCTATTTTTAACTGCGATATATAAAAATGATTATCATTTTTAGTCAATGGCCATGATCCATATTTCCCTGTGAACCTATCCATAGTAAATTGATAATTAAATTCCGATAATAATAAAAATCTTATTTTTATAGATTTTGTCTGTGTACTAAAGTTTGTTCTAATTGATAATAAATTATGGATAATGTTATCCATAGAATCATCAGATAGATTAAAACTATTTATTATTATTAATCTTAAAGTATTATCATCTTTAAAATTTTCTATGAATTTTTCATGATTTGTAAGGTTTTTGTTATCATCAATTTTATTTTTTATAAGTGGATTGTTAGATAAAAAAATATTAAAGTCTAAAAATTCTTCACTTGATATATTAATATTATTAAAATGATAAAAATACTTTAATAAAGTTTCTTCAACTTCAAAATCATTACCATTTAAAACAGTAATAAGTCTATTTTGAATATTATTTATTACATCTTTAATCATTTTTATAAATTAAATAAAACTTTAAGTCCTTCTCTTTCATTTTTATAAGCATCTTCCATATCGCTAATAAATTTTTCATTTTTACCATCATCTTGATTGTATTGAACTAATTTTATTTCTGCCCAGAATTTATTAACAAAACTTATTACAGTTAAATTACTATTACTTTTATCTGATTTTTTATCAATTATTCCAGTTACATACATTATTTCTGTAATTTGTTTTAAATGTTTTTTTATTGTTTGATTTAAATCAATTTTAACATTATTAATTTCATTAATATAAGATAATAAGTTATTAAAAATATCATCTTCTGAGTATGCACTAGTAGAATCGCCATGTAGAGCCATAGTTGCAACAATAGATCTTCCCACAACACCAATGTTTAAAGTTGTTTTTTCATCAACAAACTTACTAAATGAATCAGTGCTTCGTGAATCAAAAATTTGTTCAACTGAATTTCTAGTAATCATCCTATTATTAGGTGTTATTTCAGGAGATATTTCATTAACTAATTTTGAACAAAAATTTTGTATAAATGCTGGATGTTTTCCAGATTTATTAACAATATCTCCTATTAAATATTCATCTTCAAATTCAAGATTTAAATATTCATTTAAGCCCGTTGTTATGAGATCTCTAGCCTCATCTTCATTAAACAAATCTAACCTTCTGCTTTCTCCAAGAGCTACAAATGGATTTTTAGAAAATTCTAAATTCACATTAGTATTTTCATTTATATAATTATACAATGTCATAAATCCAGAAAGAATAAATCTAATATTGCCGCAGTTTTTATGTAAATCTCTCATGTGATTTAATATATGATAATTAGGCTCAAAATTATTTAGTTTATAAAATTCATCGCATTCATTTATAAATTGATCAAATTCATCTAATATAATACAGTAAGAATTATTTTTATTAATTAATAAGAAATCATTCACTTTATTGTATAAATCCACAAAATTTTCTGTATTAGACAAATCTACACCAATTTTTTCATACCAGCGCTTAGCCCAATTAAAACCTTCATTAAATTTTATATCTTTATGACTTCCAATTACATGTTGAACAGTTTCCCTGTAAACAACAGTACCTTTAATTTTTAATATATTTTCTAGTTCTATACAAATTGAGCTCTTACCTATTCTCCTCCCTCCATAAAGATTGTAATTATTTGGTTTTAATAACTCATTAATAATTATATTTCTACCGATAAATATCCCATTATCTTTACTTACTTCAGAATTTGAGCGAAATGGATTTATTTCAACGATGTTATAATTGCTTATCAGTTTATGTATTAAAAGATGAATATCATCCTCTTTCCTTTTAGTTTTTAGGAGTTTAGCAATTGAATTATTATTTAATAATAGAACATTATTAAATTCTCTGGTTTTATTAATTTTAGAAATTTTGCTGTTATTATTGTGATAGTTTGTTTCAATAATTATTAAATCGAATAAATCATATTGGTCGTACTCAACCATTTTTAAGCTTTTTAATTTATCGTATAGTAATCCAGTTAATGCATTTATATTGTTTTTATTTGCTTGGCTTTGATGAATAGTTACAATAATAACTTCTTTTTTTGTAATATTTGAAAGCCTATCATAAAATCTAGTTTTAACAAAAGGTATATTTAATTCATCAATTTTTAGTAAAAAACATCCAGATTCATTGTTTTCAAAATCTCCTTTTTCTTTTTTCTTAAGTGTAATAAGATTGAAATAAAGACAGAATTCGTATATGAAATTCTTGAATTTTTTAATATCTTTTTCTTTAGCAGGTTTATCAAGTTTAAATAATGCACCTGAACTTGTTAACATAGAATGATATGAATGGATTAAATCAGTTGTTTTAACCATATCTAAGTAAGGATATTGATCAATATTCTCTTGTATCTTTTTTAAATTTGTTCTATCTGCAATTATGTTTACATTTTTCAAATCAACCAATGTATCATCTGGGTTTTCATTAAATAACTTTAAATCATATAAACTTAAATCTTTGATTTTATCAAACAATTTTTCAGCATAAATAATTTGTTCAAGATTTTTAATTTTTAAAAAATTATCTATATAAGATATCCATGGTTCAATTTTACTCAAATATTTACTATATTTTAATTTTTCCTGAAGGCTTAAATTCGAATGATCATTATTAATCTTTTGTTCCCAGTTTGCCTTTTCTTTTTTAATGTTCTCAGACATTTCAGCAAGTATCTTCTTATCATTTTCATCATCAGTAGTTTGTTTATGTCTTATTTTTTTATATAATTCACGGGATGATTTGAATCTGCATGAATTTATATAAGACTCATACTCTTTTAAATGATTTTCATTTGTAAAAATATTTTTCAAATCTGTTAATGAATCCTTTTCGTATTTAATCTTATTTTTATATTCATTAATTATACTCGTATCTAAATTATTTTTATAAGTATCAGTTATATGTGATGAAAGTATTTCTTTAGAATTATAATCATCAAATGTATAGATACCATTATCTTCTTCTAATAGTTGTTTATAAAATGTTTCACATATAATGTCAAATGTTAATTCTTTACTTCTATTTGAATATAATAAATCAATCAATTCAAAATTATATAAAATCATAGTTTTATTCTTAGCTAAATCGTTTAAAAAATCATTTTTATCATAATTTTCTATGTTTAGTTCATTTAGAGTATTTAAAAGATTACTTTCATTGAATTTTAAGCAATTATCATATAAAACATTATCAGTACTTTCTTTAAAAATAAAATTATCATATTTTGCAAAACTTTGAATTAAGGTGCTAATGTAGTTAATAAAAGAATCTCTCCAAATCATAAAGTCATCGTTTAATCTTTGTTTTATATTTGTTTCTAAATTTTTAAAAGATGATAATGATTGGCTAGTAGCTTTTATCCATATATCTTCAGATGAAAATTTATTTTTAAAATATTCTAGTTCACTTTTAAGTATATGAACTTTATCATTTTCAGAATTATTTAAAATTTTCTTATAATGGTTTTGGTATATATAATTAATCATAGCTTTTATATGATCTTTAATTGTTTTGTAATAAGTTCGTTCGATAAAAGTATTTTCAGTATTTGAAATATTTTGTTTATTTATTTTAAAAATTAATTCTATATCTTGTGTATATTGATTTATATCACTTCTATTTTTTTTAATTTCTAATTTTTTACTACCTAATAATATGTTTTTTATTTTTGTTAAATTATTAAGAAGATTAAAATTCCCGGAACTATGCATTTCAATTAAAGTATCAATTTCATTATTTAGGAATTTATCTTTATTTATGGAGTATATTTTTATGCAAATTAAAATAAACAATGCATCATTTGATTTATATAATTGTCTTTCAAGTAATAATTTCAATATTTTATTTAAAATATAAATAGATTCATTATTTTTAAAATTCATAGTTAGAATTTCATTCATAAACTCTTTTGAATTAATTTTATTCATATCATTCTTAAATGAAGTATAGATTGATAATAATTTGTATGATGAATTTGTTATTTTATTTTGATGTAAAAAATTTAAAAGGTTAGATGAATAATTCTTTTTATTAGTTAACTCATTTATTTTTGAATTGCTTTCTTCTTTTATTTTTTGATTTTCATTATTTGTATTTTTCTTAGATTTATTCAATGTTTCTATTTTAGAAGAAATATCTATAAGATTATCAAAATTTGAAAGATTAATGTTAGTGAAATTAATTTTATTATCATTAATGAAATTTTTATTAATATCTCTAAAATAATCGTTAGAATTATCAATTATTTTACTAATATCATTAATTTTTATAGATTTATCGATTGGTTCTAAAATATTGGGTAAAATGCAATTTTTTTGATTTAACTTTATTATATCAATAGATTTATTATATTTATCAATTTTAGTATTGTATTGGTTTAACTCCTTAGTAAGCTTATTAGTTAGCTTATCATATTTATTTTTAATAGAGTTTGACAATTTATCTAGCGATTCTATTACTAACGAAATATCCTTATACTTTACCGTATTATTTATAATACTAAGAGTTTTATCATTACCATCAATTTCAAGGTAATAAGAAATTTCAAATATTGATTTTAAAGCATTATTTATATCAGTTTTTAAAAATTCTGTATATTGAGTATTAAAATCCAGCTTATGAAGAAATCCGTGTAATTTCGATAATTTATCTTTAGACAGAGTAAAGATATTAAAAGCAAATTTTCTGTCTATTTTCTCAATAATATCAAGGAGTTTTTTTAATTTCTCTTTTGTATAATTAATTTTTTTTAATGAATCAATATATAATAATTCAAGTTGGTTTAAATCATAATCATTTTTTAAATGATTAAATTTGAAATTAATTATTGAACTATGCTTAGAGTCAGTAGTTTTAGTTGAAATAAGATTAAGGTCATATTCTGAATTGATTTCAATAATGATATTTTTTATTTCTGTCTTATTTAATTTTTTGAATGAATTATTTTTTTTAATTATATTATTTTTAAATATCATGAAGATTATCAAATTGTATATAATTTGATTGTATAAATAAAGTATATAATTACTTTCTGATAGAGAAATATTAGAATATTCTTTTTTAATAAGCTCTTTTTTAATTGATAGAGTATTTTCTTTGTAATTATTTTTAAAAGATAGATAATCGTCTTCAGATATTGACTCTACTTTCATGATATCTTCTTCTAAAGTGCAAATTGATAAATGTTCTAATGTAATAGAATCAAAAAATGTATTAATAAAATGATCATAATTTTCAATATTTTTATTATTATTAATTTGATTATATATGTGAATATAGTTTTTAATTAAATTAAGTGAATTAGGACAATCATTTTTTAAAAAATCATTAACTTTATTTATATCAAATACCTTGTCTAGGGAATATTTTTTAGCTGTTTTAATTTTATTTAGGTTGTGATTTTCTATTTCATTAAAATCTATTGCTATATTTAATAATGGAAGAACTATTAAAAAATCAAAGCTTTTATTGTTAGAAAACGTTTCTTCAATAAAACTCATTATTTTATTTTCATTTATAATACTATAGTTATCTTTTTTTAAGGCATTTTTTTTATTTATATTTAATTTCTTTGATACATATTTAATATCTTCTTGATAGAATGCAAATAATTGAAATAAATTATCTTTTATAAAATTTTCTAGAGCTGTAACTGGTAACAAATTCATAGTATCTAGCATTTTTATAAATACTTTATCTGGTACATTTTTATAATCATTGTTATATAATCTTGATTTTTTTAGGTCTAATGTGTTTTTAATTGAAAAAGCATTTGGAAGATTTTTGGCATCTATATTTGCATCTTCTTTAAATTTTTTAATGTTAATATCTGTATTTTTGATGATTTTATTAAAAATATGTAAGTCTTTTCTTATGCTTCTTATATAATAAGCGAACTTTTTACTTTTAGTAAAACTGCCTGAGTATAAAATATTACATGTAAGAATTGAGGTGTTTTGTTTTTCTTCAATTGGTATAGAAACTTTAGGCATCTAAAAATCTCCGTAATTTACTTGTAAGCATATTAGATTAAGTTCATTTCTCCACATTTTTACTACTTTATCTCTATCATCAAGAACAAATTCAACATCCCATGTATTTTTAACCTTATTGAGGTATATTTCTTTTTTAACAATATCATCAGATCTATAATCTTTATTCTCTCGAAGAAATATTTCTGTATAATTAATCTTATTAACTTTTAGCCACTTTAAAGTAATATCTTTGAATTTCTCATGTCGTCCTGATACTATAATTATATCATAATTATTATTATTAAAAAAATTTACGATATTTTTGATTGGTACATTGACACTATCAGATAAACAATCTTCAGTTTTAAATGGGTCTCTTTTAAATAAAGCTAATGTTTTATCAAGATCGCATATTATGGCTTTTTTCATTTTATTTTTCTAAACCAAATGACTTATCAGCCGATGATAAAGCTTGTTGTAATTTAGTTGCAATTGTTTTAGTTCTAGATAAAGCATCTTCAATTGTAAACTCATTATATAGATCAATGTTTTTAATATCTGTTTTTGAAACTGGGTAAAATATTATTTTGTCTTCTTTTATTTTCTTTAATTTATCATCAAATGATAAATTGTTAAGCTCTTTATTGTCATTAACATTAATAATCAGTTTATTTCCAATTGTTTGCTGAATATTTGGTATTGATTTTTTATCAAGATTCTTTTTATGTATTATATCATCATTAAATATTTCAATGCTTCTATCTCTTAAATTATCAAAATCTGTATTAGATAGATGATTCCAAGATTTTTTATATTCTAAAGGGATAAAATGTTCAAGTGATATTTCATCAAAAACATTTAAATCTCTTAATTTTTTTGAATTTAAAAAATCTTGAACTATATATATTAAAATTAAAGAAGTAGAATTGTTTGTTGAATAAAAATACTTTAAAGATTTTAAGGTTGCCTTTTTAATATCATTGAAATAATCGGTAATATTAGGGGTTTCTTTTATAATTTCTAATAATTTTTTATCATTGCTTTGACTATAAATATTAGCAATACGACGAAAATCTGATCTGTATACCTGTGATTTAATATTTAGTATGTGTGCTGAAATGACGTATTTAATAGCTACTGATATATCGTTTAGCATTAATTCATAATTATCTGGCGTTTTTTTTAGCTTTATATACCTTAGATAAATAGGGAAAAATAAAAAAGAAAATTGTTTAAATTGTTTCCATACTAAGTAAGTAATTTTAACAGTAGTTTTAGATTTTGACTGAAGTTTATTCCCTGATGTTGGTAGCTTAAATTTATCCCATAGTTTATCACTATAAATACAATCCATTGCCTCGATATATGTTTTTATATTACTAAATACTTTTTTTGAGAATTCAGAAGTTGACCTGAAATTATTTTTACTGTTTATAATTATATTAGAATAATTACTTTCTAAGTTTTTATTTTTAATATCATTTATACAAATTTTAAAATTTTCATAGAACTTATCTTTTGGTTCTTTTATTCCTATTGTATAAAAATAATAAGAAAGAATATTTTCATCTAGGCTTGCTTTTTTAGTTTTTCCAAAATATTTTAATTGGTATAAAGATTTAAGATTTTTAAACCATTTTTTTTCAATATTATCTTCTTCTGGTTTATTTAAATAAATCAAGTAATTTTTAAATTTATCAGCATTTGATAGTGGTCTACCTCTATCATTTATTCCTTCGAAAATAATGTTGAATTGTGATTTATCAAATAATTCAATATGAATTATTTCTATTTTATTGAAAATGTAATCGTACAGACTATTTAATTTTTTATATTTTTCATTTATATGTTTCTTTATTCCTTCTCTTGTAATATTTATTGAAGAATCTAGTAGTTCATGAGATTTTAAAAACGGTGCATCATCAGAAATTTTTATATTTGCATACTGTATATCTTTTTCATTTAAGTATGCTTGAAATACTTCATCGTTTCCATCATCTAGTTTGAGCCTGTTTAATAAATATTTATCAAAGTTTTCTTTATTTAAACAAAATTTCTTTATTTCTGAGAAATCAACACAGTTATCTGGAATATTTTGCCAATATAAAGATAGCTCTTTTAATAAGATAAAAAAACTCGTTAATCTTTGCTGACCATCTAGAATTAACACCTTATTACCTGTAAAATGTGAAGTATAGAATAAGCCTAAATAATAATTGTTGTTAAATTCAGATTCTTTAGATTCAAATATATCATTTATAAATTCTGTACAATTATTTTTTTGCCATGAATATGATCTTTGATACTTAGGTATTTGCAAGTATTTTTCATTTAAAAAAGACTTGATTGTTAAAGGTTCTGTTTCTTTAACAATTTTTATTTCACTAGTTTGTTCCTCATTATTATTTTTGCTCATAATAAAATTTTATAAATTTTTTATTCCCTACTTTATAATTTGTAATTTTGAAATTCATATCTAATAAGTTAATAATAAATATTTTATTATTAAAGTTTGGTTTTACTATATTTAGGAATTCTTTGTAACCACTAATAAATTCATCAATAGTTATAGCAGTATGGTCATAGTTAAATTTATTTTTAAAATCTTTATCCATCAAGACTACAACAAAATTATTTATTTTTTCTAAGAAAGAATATTTAAAAATGTAAGTAAAAAAAATTTGATCTATTCCAATTATATTATTACGGCCTGTCTTTATAAAACTATATTGATTTTTATTTTTTAATAAATTTATAGTTGAAAGCTTTTTAATTATACTGTTGTTTAGTGGATATGCTATTGAAACATTATCATTTTTTTTATCATTTATATAATTATAAATATCTAATTCTGCATTATTATTTAAATAAGAAAAAGCTTCATTTGATAGGAAATTAGATTCAGATAGTATTCCAGAATTATCTATTTTAAGTGTTTTAAACTTCATTGAATATGTTTAATTAATTTTTTTCCAATTATTTCAATAATACCAACAACTAATGCATTACCCATTAAAAAGGCCCTTTTAGTTGATAATATTTCTCCATTTATTCCAAATTTAGTGAAATTATCAGGAAACATGTTTAGTCTTTCAAGTTCTAATGGTGTTAATCTACGATATTTTCCATTATTTTTAATAAGATGTTTTGTTCTAGATGGTGAATTTCCACCTTCAGCTGTTATAATAGTCCTTGATGGTTTGTTAATATCATCTGTTAAATTCATAGAACCCTCAGAGAAAATATATTTAAATCCATTTTTGTCGGTTCTAGGTATTTGTTTAGCACCTTTATGAAAGGCCCATCCTTTTTCACTATCTTCTGCTATTTTTTTATCAACAAAAAATTCATCTGGTACATCAATATTTTTAATTAATATATCTTTTAAAACTGTTTTTTTATTATCATAAACTGAATCAACATTATAGCTTGTAAATTTTCTATTAATCATAATACCGGAGTTTTCAAAAGGTGATTTATTATTCTTGTTATTTTTATTAAAATTTTTTGTTAGATCTTCAAGATTACCATTAATTTCAGATTTATGAAAAATCGTTCTGTAAACTGAAGTGCATGGAAAAGCGTTAGCAAGCACCCCATCATTATCAATCCAAGTTTTTTCATTCTTTATCATTTTTTTATAAAGGTTTGTAGATTTGTGGTAAGCTAAAAAAAATACTCTTCTTCTTCTTTGAGGCATACCGTAATCTGCAGCATTTATTATTCTCCATTCAACCCCATATCCTAAATCAGATAATGAAGCAAGCATGATAGCAAAATCACGTCCTCTTTGAGTCGCTGGAGATTTTAGTAAGCGGTCAACATTTTCCAAAAGTAAATATTTTGGTTTTTTACTCTTTTTTTCTCTTAAAATTTTCTCAATATTCCACCAAAGTACTCCTTTTTTACCTTTCAGTCCTCCAGATAGTTTTAAAGTATTGGCAACAGAGTAATCTTGGCAAGGAAAACCTCCCACAAGCATATCGTGATCTGGGATATCTTTGGTTTCAACTTTGTTTATATCTTTGTTAGAATGGTTTTTGTTTCCAAATTTAAATGAATATACATCAGAAGCATGTTGAATTTTTGTCATTGGTTCCCATTGATTGCTCCATATAACCTCAAAATTAGATTTTTCAAGACCTAATCTAAAGCCACCAACACCAGCAAATAGCTCAATAACTTTTATTTTAGAATTTAACCCATTGGTCATCTTTTAAATTCCTTAAATATTTATCTACTTCTCTTATTTTTCCAATTTCATATGCATGATTTATATGTTCTTTAAATACAGATAGTCTAATTAATAAAGGACCTGTAAATCTTATTGAAGGTATTTTTGGTCGAGAATTTCCATAAGATACAACTATATTGCCATCATTTGAATTATTTTCTATAGATTTTGGATTTGTTAATATTCTACTATACAAATCAAACCACTTTATAGTAACAGGATGTATAAAACTATTATCATCAACAAATTTTATTAATTTATCTAGAATATCTTTTTGGCTTTGTTCTTCCATTTCTTCCATACACTTACAATACATTATTACATCTTTACACTCAGGACAAATCTTCATTTTCTCTACAATTTTATTAAGGGGAGTTAAAACTCCCCTTAATTTACTTATTTTTAACTTATTTTTGACTCTTTTTTGGAAATTTCAAAACAGGACCAATATGCCAACCAGGTGAAAACTCAGCAGGATAATTTCCTTCACTATCATGATATGAGTTAGCAAAATCTATACACTCTGCAACAGTTTTAAAACTATAGCGATCATCTTCGTTGATAAAAACAGTATAGATAATCTTATCTTTACCATTTTTAACATACTCCCTACCTTTTTGTATATAAATATACTTACTATTTCTAACAATAGCTCGTTTCTTCCAATTATTAGCATTTAATTCTTTAGCTATATATTTATGTTGCAAACCATATATTAAGCTATGAGCAGGACTAAGACCATAAGATGTTATTTTAGCCATTTTTATCCTCCTTTTTGCTCACATTATACATTATACCTCCAATATGAGGTTTAAAAAAATAATGGATAGTATATTCAGGCTTGGTATCAAGTTTAAGCTCTTTTAAGAGTTTAGCAGGATCTTGTCTTTTTTTCCAATGTCCACCTACAATTTGAACCGCAGTTATCTTTTTTTTCTTTTTCATTTTATCTCCTTTGGAGATTATAGAGGAATGCATGAAGCAAAGGCTTTAGCACATATTT
>CETH01121451.1_pt1 | contig 15042 bp, 14 predicted proteins | sample 361461 | NCBI WGS metagenome assembly CETH01 (sample SAMEA2622695, study PRJEB7988) | marine metagenome | isolation source: saline water (ENVO:00002010), including
ATTATCACACTGCGTATCATGTAATGGGTACTAAGTGGGTAGATGCTGGAGACAACCCAACCAATGCAAACTTAGCGACTGCTAACAAGTGGGCTGCTACTTATAATGTTGATTTGATCCCTGCTGTTCAAATCACTGTTAACACACCATTGGATACAACAACTATCTCTTAATCTATACTTGGATTGGAGAGAAGTCGAAAAGCCCTCATCATTTATTTGGTGGGGGTTTTTTATGACGCTACAATATAGAGGAAATGTATTTTAAGGATTGTGGCTGCAACAATAATTGCCACGTTAAAGTCTGCAACAGCTAATAGCTATGTGACTTTAGCTGAAGCAAACACTTTTTTTGAAACCGTTCCAGATTCAACGACTTGGGATAATAAAACAGATGATCAAAAAAATCGAGCATTAATATCTGCGTGTAGTGAATTAGATAATCTTAATTTTTATGGTTATAGATGTGACGAAGAGCAAGCATTGAAATGGCCTCGAAATAACTATGAAGTTGATGGAGTGTCATTTTCTTGCACGTCAATACCTTTAGCTGTTAAGAAAGCTCAATATCTTTTAGCGAGGGAGTTAGCAAATGATCCAGAATTAATAACAGGGAATAAAGGTAGTGCTGGAGTCGCTAAGAAAATTAAAGTAGGTGATTTAGAAATTGAAAATTCAGAGCAAAGTCTATCGACAGGTCCGATGAATAATTTAACGGAAAGTCTTCCTTGGTTACAACCCTTGTTAGGAGCGTATTATTCTGGCGGCGTAGGCAGCTATCAAGTTCCACTTTCTAGAGGTTAATTATGGCTGGTGTTTACGACACAATGATTAAAAATGCAGCCAAACAAGCTGTAAAACAGTTGGGGGAAGGTTTAGATATTAAGGTTACTTATTCTGCAATAACAAAAGGCAGTTATAACGTTGAGACAGGAAAACAATTTTCATCAACTACAACTTATTCAGACATAAACGTACCAATGTCTTCTATTGAGTCAGTAGAAGATGCAGGAAGAGAAACGAGAAGAGCAAAAATATATATTTCTCCGAATTTAATTAATAATCATCAACCTACATTTGAAGATGAGATTACGTTAAGTTATGGGGGAAGTGATTTAGTTGCTCAGATTATTGATATTAGTACGTTAAAAGGTGGTCAGCCTTATTTATTTACTTTAACGGTGACATTCTGATGGCTAGAAGAGCTGCTAGAGGGAAGGGAAGAACTTCTTATACAGAGATGAAGGCAAAGGATTTTGCCGACATGATTAGAAAAGATATGGAACAAATAATAGATGCAGATTTGAATGGATTTGTTCGTGCTGTTGTTAATGATTTAACGTCAGATGGCATGAAAAATGGTGTTAGTCCTGTTTTAACTGGTTTTTTTGCGTCTAGTTGGAAAGCCGATACTAAGATTATTCAGAAAAAAGATGAAAGAAAGAATTTTCCTGAATGGGCAAAGATAAGAACAGTAAAGAGTAGAGGAGCAGGTTTGTCTAAAGCGAGAGGTGGTGATGGTACAGATGCTAATAGAGAGGCTTATCAGGAAAGGATAAGAGGTAGCAGCAGTACTGTTTTGGCTCCTGGTCAAAGACCTTTGATTAAGCAAAGGTATCCCGTAGAAGCTAAATTCACAAGAAATCAAAAAGTTTACATAGGAAATGCAACTAAATATTCTTCGTATGCCCTTGTGTCTCGTAAATCTAAGATTCCAGATTATCTCGTAGGAACAACTCCTGGGAAAAGTATGAAAGCTAAAATAGATAGGTTTTTCTCAGATAAGCGTCCTGATATTAGAATTGGAGGGTCTTCTCAAATTATTCCTAATACTGATCCCAAAAAGCCAGAAAGACGTATTGGGTACATTAAGTATCCTTATCAGGACTAGTAATGACACTTGTAAAAGTTCGAGCTGCTTTTGAAAAAGCAATTACTGATGCAGTTGCAGATGTTGATCCATCTGTAAAGATGGTTTACGACAATACGTCTTATACAAATCCTGGCAAAACGATTAAATATATAACAATATCCGTTGATTTTGGGCAAGCAGTTTTGCAATCGCAAGGAAATAGTAGTTCATATTATTCTGGTTCTATTCAATGTAATGTGTATGTTCCAAAGCTAAAAGGAACATCGGTATTATCAAAACTTAGTGAAGCTGTAGTAACGGGCATGACTTCTGTAAATGATAGTACTTATCAGGATGTATATAGTTGTACACCAAAGACAAGAAATTTTGGGGGACCAGGAATGTTTGATACAGAAGATGAATCACATTTTATAGGAGTATTAATATGTGAATTTTCGGCAAACGCTTAGTATAGTATTAGTATTAATTAATAACATTTTTTATGGTTAGAGCCATTGAACTCCTTCGTAGCAAGTTTGGTGTCAGTCAATTATATCAATATGATGTTACTAAAGAGGGTAAAACTGTTTTCACAGTGTATTGGAATCCATTGACGATTGCGGAAAGAGAATCAATTCAAAAAAAGACAAACATTAATGATTCTAATGATTTTGCGTTAGCTTTAATGATACAAAAAGCCTTAGATAAGGATGGAAAAAGATTATTTCAAGATGGGGATAAAGCTGCGTTAAGACGAGAAGTTGAAGCTGCTATTTTGCAGGACATCCAATTAGCGATGCTTGAATCGGGTACTGATAAGGAGGTGGAAGAAGTTCAGGCTGATTTGAAAAGCTGATAAATTATCTTATTTTATGTTTGCTTTAGCAAAAGAATTAGGGATGACTGTCTCTCGTTTAGCAAGTGAATTGACGATGGAAGAAGTCATGGGATGGTCAGCTTATTTTGCTTTAAAAAATGAAGAAGATGAAAGAGAAAGAGATAAAATTCAACGAGGTGGTGCGACTAGGCGGTAAAGCAGGTAAACTAGAAAAATAGTTTGGGGTGGAGGGAAAATAAGTGGCTGATCAGGGTTATTCAAGGACTCTTACGTTTGTTGTCAATGATAAACAGATAAAAAGAGCAACTGATAGGTTATTTCAAAGTTTAGATAAAATTGAAAAGAAAATAGATCAAGTAGTTGGCAAATATAACAGGGAAGTCCAAGTTACATATTCCGCTTCTGAAAGAGTTGCAAAATCAGTTAATACACAATTAGTAGCTTGGAAAGCAGTTCAAGAAACAGCGAAAATTGCTAGTGGTCTTGTTGCGGCTATGTATACAGGTCTTATTGCTGTAAAAGGTGGAGTCGAAGGGTTGGTGAAATGGTGGCAGCAGTTAAACGAGACAATAGGCCAGACGCTACAAAGGCAGAGAAAACCTTTAAATGAATTAAATGCATTTGTCTCAAAATTAAGGTCTGAGATGGAGGGTTATCATTCCTCTAGTGAAAAAGCGAAAAATACAGCGTTGCAACTTGCCAGTGTTATCAAGGTACAAGTAAAGGAACAGGCGGCATTAAATAATTTAGTTAATCAAGGTTTAGGCAAAGTTTCTTCAGGAATAGTTACTGGAAGAAATAGAGCTTTTGGAAGAAGGTATGTCGGGACACCAGACGAAGAAGCTGCGAAGATGCGAAATCGTGCAATTAACGAAAGAAGATCAAGAGCTATTGATGCACGTTTTTGGAGAATGAAAAAGGCTAATCAAAAACTAGAAAAAGCTTCTGCAACAGAATTACTACGACTAGAAAAGGAAAGAACGAATCAAATACAAACGCAAATAAATAGTAGGTTAAGAGGAGATCCCACTGCTTATGCTCCTGGTGCTGTAGGGCCAAGACAGTCTCTATATAACAGATTAGGTTTTGGTGCTGCGGCAGATCCTCAAGGTGTGTTTGCAAATAGTCGAGGTATTGGTGGACGAAGGGCCAATGCAGTTAGCAGTGGACTGATTGGAGGTTTCTTTCCTCTTCTCTTTGGGCAAGGTGGCATGGCGGCTGGTGCTGGTGCTGCTGGAGGTGCAGCAGGTGGCGCATTAGGAGGAGCTTTTGGTTTTGCTGGATCGATTGCTGCAACTGCTATTGCACAAAAGATACAAGAAGCAATAGATTATAGAAAAGCTATTGATAAGTTAAACAAATCAATTCGTTTGACAGGGGGAGATTCTGAGTTTTCGGTTCGTAGTATGAATGCTCTTGCTAAACAGTTAAACGTAACAAAAGAAGAAGCATTACAAGCTGCTCAGAGTTTTGAGGCTTTTGGGGCTGCTGCCAGAATTAATTTAATACAGGTTTTTGGAGATGAGGCTACTTTTAATAGTTTGAAAAATATAAGAAAAACACTTGATGTGCTTCAAAATATTAATCTAATTGAGAAAAGAATAGGAAAAGAAAGAGCCAATCAAGCTTTATATATTGGATTGGCAAGAGGAGGTTTGGCTGCTCAAAGACAAATTTTAGAAGATATGTTCAACTTGGAAGAAGAAGAAGCAAAAGAAAAAGGAGGAAAATTAAAGGGAAGGCGTAAATTCATGGCGACTCTTTCTAGTATGGGGCAAACTTTACTAGGGCAAGGAGGGAAAAGAAATCCATATATTGCAAAGTTACAAGAAGAAAATATAGATGATGCTGTTTCGGATGTTTTAAGCAAGCAAGCTGCTGCTACGAGAACATTTAACGAAGAGTTAAGACGTTTAGGTTCTCAAGAGATAGTCGAAAAAATAGCAGGTCCGAGAGATGCTTTGGAAGAATTAATGGACCCTTTAAATCAATTAGTTGGTTTGTCTCAATCTGTAGGAGACTCTTTTTCTGAATCTTTTAGGGGAATAATAAGTGGGTCGATGACAGCGCAAGAGGCATTAGCGAATCTATTCCGAAGGACAGCAGATCATTTTGCCGACATGGCGGCACGAATGATTGCGGAGCAAATAAAAATGCAAATCATGGGGATTGGTTTGAAGCTTCTCCAACCTCAAGGTTTAGCTCCTTTTAGAGGAGCTAATACTGGTGGGACAGATATATATGGAAGAGATTATGATGCTCCTGCTTTTGGATTACCTTCTCGTCGAAGTTTTGCCGATGGAGGAAGACCACCAGTAGGTAGAGCTTCAATAGTTGGAGAACGTGGGCCAGAATTATTCGTACCAGATTCAGCAGGAACAATAATTCCAAATCATGCAGTGGGAGGAGCAAACGTAGTTGTTAATGTTGATGCCACTGGAACAGCAGTTCAAGGTGATTCAGGGCAAGCTGAGCAACTTGGAAGTATGCTGGCAGAAGCAGTACAAGCTGAATTAGTTAAACAACAAAGACCAGGAGGAATCCTAGCTAGATCACGCTAATGACAGAAACATTCCCATCTATAAAACCAATCTACGGTGTTCGTAAAAGTTCAGCACCAATAAAACGTGTGGTACGTTTTGCAGACGGATATGAACAAAGAGTTCTATTTGGTTTACATAAGAACCAAAATCCTAAGAGCTATTCTTTAACTTTTAAAGTATCTGAAACAGATGCAGATACAATAGAAAATTTCTTAGAAGCAAGAGGGTTAGATCAAGAATGTTTTAACTACACACCAGAGGGAGAATCAGCAGGGAAATTTGTCTGTGATTCTTGGAGCAAATCAATACCTTACTTAAATAGAGCAACGATACAAGCAACATTTAGACAAGTCTTTGAAGCAGATAGCTAATGGCAATAGAAGCATGGTCAGCTAGTACAAATCAATCGGTAGGCGATGTCAGGCGACCTACTACCGCCAAACAAAACGATAGTGGCTTGATGTATAAGGTTGCAGCTATTGTTGATTCGAATAATCGTTCTACTGGTTCAGCAGAACCTTTATGGCCTGTCACAATTGGGTTAACGATTCAAGATGGAGATGTTACTTGGTTAGCGATTAGTGCTGTAGCAGGTGAACTTTCTAAACTTGCTCCAGATGCAATTATTGAGTTATTCGAAGTAAAGCTTGATTCTGCTTTACATGGTAATCAATCCACCATGATACATAGGTTTCATGCTGGCATGAACGAAGATTTAACTGGAAATATTATATGGCAAGGTAATTATTATTTAAGATATCCAGTTCAAGCAACAGGATTTGCTTTTCAAAAAGGTCAGTTACCTAGACCACAGATAACAGTAAGTAATGTAGAATCTTTGATGTCTTCTGTAATGCAGGAAGTAAATAAAGATGTTGCTTTTGGTAGTGATTTAACAGGTGCAAAAGTAACAAGAATTAGAACATTTATGCAGTATTTAGATGCTGCTACTTGGAATAACAATATACCTAATACTGCTATATCTGGAACATTTTCATCAACTGGATCTCTTGTTCAAGTATTCATAACTGGAACAAACCCTGGTTTTAGCAAAGGAGATTTTATTGTTTTTGATGGTACATCTGGTACAGATCTTTTAGATGGTAAACATGAGTTATATAGTGTTTCTCAGTCTGGCAATACCTACTACTTATTCTTTAATGTTTCTCCTTCTGCTGGTGGATTTCAAAATCAAGAAACTTGCACTGTTAAATTAGCCAACCCTTATGGAGAAGCATCTCCTATAGAGTTTCCTAGAGAAATCTATTACATAGATAGAAAAACACTAGAAAATAGAGATTTAGTGACGTTTGAACTAGCCAGCGTTATTGATTTAGCAGGGGTAAGAGTACCAAAAAGACAATGTACTAGAGTTCTATTTCCTTCAATTGGAACATTCGTATAATTATGTGGAAAGAGAAGGCATTACAACATGCTATAGAACAAGACCCTAAAGAATCTGTGGGGTTACTTGTTAATATTAGAGGCAAAAAATCTTATTTTCCTTGTAAAAATTTAGCTGAAAATGCTGAACAATGCTTTATTTTAGATCCAAAAGATTACGTTAAAGCTGAAGAATTAGGACAAGTAGTTGCTGTCATACACTCTCATCCCTCAGGGCCGCCTACTCCAAGTGAATCGGATAAGATCAGTTGCGAGGCTGGTGATTTGCCTTGGCATATTGTTAGTCCTAAGACAAAAGAATGGGATTATTACGAGCCAGTAGGGTACAAAGCCCCTCTTAAAGGCAGAACTTGGCATTGGGGTGTTACAGATTGCTATACGCTTGTTCAGGACTGGTATAGAGAAGTAAAAGGTATTGAATTAATTGATGGAGATAGACCTTTATCCCCTGAAGCTTTTCTTGAAAACCCAGTTTATGATGGAAATAAGACAGGTGATGATTTCTTAAAGTCAGCAGGTTTTAGACCTTTGTCTTCTGAAGAGCGTTTAGAAAATGGAGATGTACTACTAATGAATAGAGGCAGTAAAGGCCTTAACCATGTCGCTATCTTTTTAAACGGGGAAGTTTTACATCATTTATCTAGGCGTTTAAGTTGTCAGGAACCTTATTCCGAATGGTTGTTAAAATGTACGGGAGGAAGGTATAGGTATGCTCAAGACAATTAAACTATACGGATCTCTTAAAGAGATTACTGGATACGGAGAATTAGAAGCTCATGTGACCAATACAGGTGACTGTATGAGTTTTCTTTTAATGAATTGGCCTGAACTTAGAGGTCATATGAGAGATCAATATTATCAAGTTTTAACTGATGGAAATGAAGTAGGAGAAGAACAGCTTGATTATCCATTTGCTAAAGAAATAAAGATTGTACCTGTTATAACTGGAGCAGGAGAAAATTTTGGACGTATTCTACTGGGAGCAATACTGATTGGAGCTGCTGTTGCTTCTGGGGGAACGACTTTAGGGTTAGGAGGATTTAGTGCTTGGGGAGGTGTACCTTTTGCAGCAGGTATGGGGGGATCAGCTTTATGGGCAGCAGCAGGAAATATAGGATTAGCTCTTGCTATAGGCGGTGTAGCAAACATACTATTTCCTCCCTCTAAAGATGAGAATGAAAGTGATCCACGCGTATCATTTGCTTTTGGTGGAACGCCTAACGTGGCTAGAGCAGGTACAACGCATCCAATCGTTTATGGAGAAATTTTTACAGGGTCTACAGTAATAAGTGCGTCAGTTCAAACAGAGGAGGTACAAGCATGACTAAGCCAATAAGAGGTTCTCTATTTGGACTATTTGGTGGTAAACCTAAGAAACCAAGAAGAGACCCAGACAATTTAAACAGTCGGCAATATATAACTGTTCAGGAACTAATTTCTGAAGGAGAAATAGAAGGTTGGGCAACAGCCGAAAGAGAAAGAAAAGCAGCTTTAGATGCAGATGCGAATGCTACTGGATGGGGTAGGGGTGAAGTTAATTACAACACAGCAGCTTTAAAAGATGTTTTCTTAGATAACACTCCTGTTTTACATAAAGATGCTGACTCTACGAATCCAGAAGGTAAACATATAAATTATCCCGATGTTACCTTTACCCCTCGTTTTGGAACGTCAAATCAAACTCATGTACCAGGGATAGAAAGTACTGCTACAGATATTGTTGTTCCTTCTCATACTGCTGTTACAACTACTCAATCTGTTTCTTCTACAATAAATTTAGGAGCACCTATTCCAGATTCCGACTTAAACATTGGTGCAGATGCGGCAAGGGTAACAATTGAATTTCCTCAATTATTTGAAACAAATGATAAAGGAGATTTATTAGGAAGGTCGGTAGAAATAGAGATCACTGTTCACTACACGGATAAAAACAACCAGACGGGGGGAGAAAGAACTTATTTAGAAGACACTATTTCGGGCAGAACGAATGATGCATATCAAAGGGCATATAGAGTAGATTTCACTCAAGAATCTCTCGGTATAGCAATAGATGAAGGATCTGTAATTGTAAAAGTTAAACGTATAACACAGGATAATAGTTCAAATGAAGAAATAAGAGATGATTTTAAAGTAAAACAAGTGCAAGCACTAGAAGATGATCATTCTAGTTACCCCGATAGTGCTTATGGTGTATTAACTTTAGATAGTAAGGTAGTTAGTAGTGTACCAAGTAGGAAATATAGAATAAGAGGAATTAAAATTAGGATTCCAGGTGCAGGTGCTTCTAATTCTGGAACGCCTACTGTTGATAGTGAAACAGGAAGAATAATTTATCCAACTAATTATATATTTAATGGAACGATGGGCGCAGCTCAATGGTGTGCTTGTCCTGCAATGGTTTTATTAGATTTATTAACCAGTATTCGTTATGGTCTAGGAGAACAAATTGCTCCTGATTACGATCCAGATAATCCTTTAGATAGTGACTTATTCGCAAATATAGATTTATATAGTTTTGTGGAAGCTTCTAAATATTCAAATGCTTTAGTATCCGATGGTTTCGGGTCTACAGAACCACGCTTTAGTTGTAATGTTAATATTTTATCGGCGAAAGAAGCTTTTAATTTAATAGAAGAATTAAGTAGTGTTATGCGTTGTATGCCTATATGGGCAGCAGGTAGAGTAACAATTTCTCAGGACAAACCAACTGATGCAAGTTTTCTTTTTAGCCTTGCAAATGTAACAGAAGAAGGGTTTTCTTATAGTGGATCGTCTTTAAAAACTAGGCACTCTGCTGTATCCGTAAGTTATTACAATATGGATAGTAGAGAGATAGATTTCGAACTTGTAGAAGATACAGTTTTGAAGGGTAAATTTGGTTATTTAAAGAGAGACGTAAAAGCATTTGCATGTACTAGTAGAGGTCAAGCACAAAGACTAGGCAAAGCTATTTTATTTTCAGAACAACAAGAGACTGAGGTTGTTGCTTTTACAACATCTATAGAAAATGGAGTAGCAATTAGACCTGGTTCTATTATTGAGATAAATGATCCAGTTCGTAGTGGGGCGAGAAGGTCTGGTCGTATAAAAAGTGCGACAACAACTGCAATAACTGTTGATGGGGATCAGGATTTAGGCTCTTTTGGAGGAGGAAATAAAAAAGTAAAAGTTCTTTTAGCTAATAATGTTGTCGAAGAAAGAACTGTGACAGGTATCAATAATGGGGTTATATCGTTAGGTTCTGCATTAAGTGAGACTCCTGCTGTTAATTCAATTTGGTTCTTAACAAGTGACACTTTAGAACCTCAAAAATTTAGAGTTATAACTGTAGAAGAACAAGATGGTATCACTTATAAAATTACTGCGTTATCTTATAAATCTGGAAAATATGCAAATATAGAAGAAAATTTAGATCTTCCTGCTAGAACAACAACCCTGCTAGTGGCTCCAGGTAATCCACCAACTAGTTACACTTGTGACCCTGTTAATGATGAAAAACTTGTAGTTATAAACGGCGTTGCAATATCTAGATTATTTGTTTCTTGGGGAGCAGTTTCAGGGGTTAATCAATATTTAGTTCAGTATAAGTATGAAAATAATAATTTTGAAGATGTTATTACTTATAGTCCTAATTTTCATATAGATAATAGTATTGCTGGAAACTATTTCTTTAAAATATACTCTTATAACTCAAATTTAGAATTATCATCTACTGCTTTAGAATTTAATGTTGCAGCTCAAGGTAAGACAGCAGTTCCAGCAGACGTAACAGGTTTAACAGGGGAACCAGTAGGAGGAAAACAAATAAGACTTAGATGGAACAGATCTACCGATGCAGATGTTCTACATGGAGGACGTGTTTATGTTCGACACTCCAGAAAAACAGATGGTACGGGTTCGTTTAATGATTCTGTTGATCTAGTTGCTGCTTTAGCAGGTAACACAAGTGAGGCATTGGTTCCTATTCTTGAAGGAGAATATATAGTGAAGTTTCAAGATGATGGTGGACGATTCTCGGCAGGTGAAGCAAGTGTAATCATTGATTTGCCAGATGCAGAACAAGAACAATCTTTACCTGTAACAAGAGAGGAGCTACTAAGTTCTCCGTTCTCAGGAAATAAGAGCAATGTAACTTTAGCTAGTGGAGTATTGAAGCTTACAAGTACATCTTTTACTAGTCCTGCCACGCAAAAAACAGGAACTTATACGTTTGCAAATGTATTTGATTTAGGTCAAGTGATGACCCTGACTTTAAGAAGGCATGTTCAAAGTGTAGGAGTTATCGAAGGAACGGATACTATGGATACCTGGCCCAGTGTAGACGGCAGGGATGGATGGGATGGAGACCCCGCTAATGATACTGACTGTCAGATATATGTAAGAACCAGTAACACTGGATCGTCAGATAGTGATTTTTCAGACAATTGGAATATTTTTGTTAATGGAGAGTATAAGGCTAGGTATTTTCAGTTCAAAGCTGTCTTAATAACGTACAAAACAAATCAAAATGTCAATGTTTCTCAGTTAGGCTACACTGCCTCTCTTCCTTCGAGGACAGAGCAAAGCACAACAACAATTCAATCAGGTGTATCCGATGATTTCGGGTCTGCGGGTACAGATGGAAAAACAATTACCTTTGATAACCCATTTTTTGTAGGAACAAGTACTTTAGGCAATCTAAATAATTTCCTGCCTTCAATTGGTATAACGGCTCAGGATATGGCTGCTGGTGACTATTTTACGATTTCACATCCTTCAAGTGATGCGGATAAAGGTAAGAAATTTACGATTAAGTTTATGAATAGCTCTAGTGGTACTACTGCTTTAAATAGAAAGTTTACCTATCAAGCTGTAGGTTTCGGCAGAGGAGTATAGAATAACGTAAAACAACAAGAATAATGTCTCAAGTCAATGGTTATTCTGTCCCTGACGCATCTGGACAAGTAGTAAGGCTAGATATAGAAGCGACACTCAAAGCAATCGCTACCTGTAATAGCTTTAGTAGTGATACAGCGTTAGATTCTTATGCCGAAAAGTTTATGCTCTTCGGAAACACTAGCAGTAATAAATTACACATACATGATGGTACAAGCTTTAGAGAAGTTGGAGATATTACTCAAGATAATTTAGGACTATTACTTAAATCAGGTGGAACGTTAACAGGAGCTTTACTTGCTGATGATTCAGCTACACATACTGCTCCAGCTATAAGTTTTGATGGTAATTCAGATACAGGTTTTTATAGAGATGCAGCTAATACAATTGGAATTTCTACTGCTGGAGTAGAGAGGATTATTATAGATGAGCATGGCATAACATTAAGATCACAAGAGGATATAAGGTTTGGTGACGCAGATAGCAGTAACTATGTGGCATTGCAGTCTCCTGCTACCGTTTCCAGTAATGTTACTTTCAGTCTTCCAGCAGCAGATGGTAATGACGGAGATGTTTTAAAAACAAATGGATCAGGAGCTTTATCTTTTGGGGCAATTCAAGGTGTCCCTACTGGTTCTGTCTTTTGTATGGCAACATCTACCGTTCCAGCAGGATATTTAGAATGTGATGGTTCCGAGCATGAAAAAGACGGCACTTACAATGCTTTGTTTCTTGTTATTGGAACGACTTGGGGAGAAAACGGTACAAAATTTAAGCTTCCAGATTTAAGAGGTGAGTTTGTTAGAGGTTGGGATCACGGAAAAGGAACTGATAGTGGAAGAGCTGTAGGTTCAGGTGGTCATCAATCTGACCAAAACAAATCACATAACCACGATTTCTTTCCTTCTTCTAGTTCTGGCCAGCCTGCTGGATGGGGTGGCGACAACGCTTCTTTCGCTGGTGACACTGGAACAGAATCAAGCGTTCACGATGTCGCGGGAAAAATCGCAACATCAGGAGGAACAGAAACAAGACCTAGAAACTTTGCAATGATGTATGTAATAAAAACTTAACTCTTGGTAAACTATAGAAAAAAGTGGTAGTTCGATGGCAATCAATCCAGGTGCTTATGATTTAAAAATCCAAAGGAGAGCCGATTACAGTACTCGTCTTGTTTTCAAGAATGAAGTTGAAGTAAAAACTAGCTCGGTAAATACTGTTACGAATGTTTTTACAGTTACAGGTCATGGATACTCAAATGGAGATGGTGTTCAATATTTAGCTGGTACTGGATCAGCAATAGGAGGTTTAACAAACGAAACTATTTATTATGTAAGAGATAAAACCGACGATACTTTTAAACTAGAAGCATCAGTTGGTGGATCGGTTATTGCTTTAACAAGTCAAGGAAATGATAAGCAAAAGTTCAAAGCAGACACGGACATGACAGGTAATTTAGTAATTTCACAGGTTTGGGACGCAGCTAGGACAAGTAAAGCGGCTGATTTTACTGTTACTTATACAGATCCTAGTAATGGAATTATTACTTTATCTTTGACTGATACTCAAACAGCAACTTTGACTGGAGAAGAATATAGATATGATGTACTTGTAAGCGACGGATCAGGACTGAAGGAGTATTATCTAGAAGGAGTGATCTACATGTCCCAAGGGTATAGCAGCTAATGACTTCAAACACAGTAGGTAGTAGTTCAGCTACTCAAATAATTGAAATAGTCCAAAGAGGACCGCAAGGAGCTGCTGGTTTACCTGATGGGAACAAGGGTGATGTAACTGTCTCAAGTAATGGAACTGCTGTTGCTATAAATGCAGGGGTTATCGTTGATGCTGATATAAATGCTGATGCCGAAATTGCTGTTAGTAAATTAGCAGATGGATCTGCAAGGCAATTACTTCAAACAAATTCAGCAGGAACAGGAGTTGAATGGGCAAGCAATATTGATGTACAAGGGACTTTAGATGTAACAGGTGCCGCAACATTTGATAGTTCCGTTAGTGCTACAACTTTTACAGGTGCATTAAGTGGGAATAGCACCACAGCAACAACGTTTCAAACGGCAAGAGATATCAACGGAGTTTCGTTTGATGGCTCTGCTGATATAACAATCACAGCAGCAGCAGGAACACTTACAGGGGATACATTAAAAAATACAGTTGTTACTTCAAGCCTTACATCAGTTGGGACATTAGGAAGCTTAACCGTAACTAATAATGTAAGTTCAGGTGGTATTACTGGAGATGCTGTTGTTACTTCTGGTTCGTCAACAAGTGATACTCAAGTTTATTCAGCAAAAAGATCCGATGAACTTTATTTCAATAAAGGCACTTTAGAAGAAATCACTAGCGGTGAGACTTGGGCTGCTAACGACAATGCAGTTGCTACTACGGCTGCTTTAGATGCTCGAATTATAGATTTAGTTGATGATGTTGGTGGTTTTGTTCCTATTGCTAATGAAACAAGTTTTCCTAATGCGAACCCTGATGTAAATAATGGAGCTGGAACGATTGTCTCTATTTCAGATGCAGGTGGCGTTGTTGTTGATGGATCTGGTGTCAGTACAACTGGTAGGACAGTAGGCGGTTCAACAGTAACAATTAATGGTATCGCTTCTAATCTTCATAACACGACTATAGCGGCTGATCATGGAATGCTGGTTGAGACAACAACAACCTTAAATACCTATACGTTCCATCGTTTAGTCCCAAAAGCAACGGAAGTAACTACGGTTGCAAGCAAGGCAACTGAGATAGGAAGACTTGGAACAACAGCAGCTATAGAAGATTTAGGCATTTTGGGCACAACTGCAATTGTGTCTGATATGGATACTCTTGCTGATATTTCAAGCAATATCACAACAGTCGCAGACATATCAAGCAACGTGACGACGGTTGCAGGTAATACTACAAATATCAATACAGTTGCAGGTGCTTCAAGTAACGTAACTAGTGTTGCTGGAAGCATTGCAAACGTTAATACTGTTGCGACAAATATCTCTAGTGTTAATGATTTTTCAGCTAAATATCGTATTGCTTCAAGTGCTCCTGCTTCTAATAATGACGATGGAGATTTATACTATGACACTTCAACAAATCTCTTATATGTTTATAACGGAAGTAGTTGGGATGTTGCGACTGCATTAAACAATAGCGGCGGCAATGTTACTGGTGACACTACATTTAATGCTCATATTCTTTTAGAAGATTATAAAAGGATAAAACTTGGTTCTAGTGATAATTTTGAAATTTACCATCATGCAGGCGGGGGGACACATTTTGTACGTTCAGTAGCTGATGCCGCAAATGGTGATCTGAATATAGACAACAGTGTTGGGAATAGTATATTTATTAAATCTGGGAGTGACATAAATATACAGCCCAAGGCAGGTGAGGATGGGATCCAAGTAATTGGTGACGGAGCCGTAGAACTTTATTGTGACAGCTCTAAGAAGTTAGAGACGACGAGTGATGGATGTACTATTAACGGAAATTTACTTTTAGACGGAGGTTCAG
>CETH01184144.1_pt1 | contig 14975 bp, 15 predicted proteins | sample 361461 | NCBI WGS metagenome assembly CETH01 (sample SAMEA2622695, study PRJEB7988) | marine metagenome | isolation source: saline water (ENVO:00002010), including
GTGAATAATGAGATAGGCGTTGTTCAAAACTTGAAAGAAATATCAAGAATAATAAAAAAATATCAAAGTGACTATAATTGTGAAATTCTTTTTCATTCTGATGCAGTGCAAGCTCCGGGAAAACTATCATTAAATGTAGAAGAATTAGGTGTCGACCTTTTGAGTATTTCAGGTCATAAAATTTATGCTCCTAAAGGTGTTGGCTTGCTTTATAAAAAGAATGGCATTGACATTCAACCACTTATTAGCGGTGGAGGCCAAGAAAATCAAATGAGATCTGGAACCGAAAATGTACCATATATTGTTGCATTCGCTGAAGCGCTTAGGCTTTCTGAGGACGAAAGGCTTGAAAATCAACAAAAAATGAAAAAAATGTCAGATCTATTAATTTCAGAAATTACCAGTCGCGTAAAAAACTATAAATTAAATAGCTCAAGAGATATTTGTGTCCCAAACATTATCAACCTAAGTTTTCCAGGTTTTGACGGTGAATCAATTATTTTAGGACTTAACTTTAAGGGGATTTATGTCTCAAGTGGTAGTGCATGTAGTTCAGCGTCAATTGAACCATCGCACGTTTTATCTGCCTTAGGTCTTACAGATGAAGAATCATTATCGAGTATTAGAGTTTCACTTGGTAGGGATAACACAGAAGAGCACATACATGATTTTGTAAATGCATTAGAGGGCGTTTTGGCGCAACTTGCTTCTTATAAAAGATAAAAAATTTATGTATTATAAATAGATGGTTAAAGAAGAAAATATGAATAACTACAAATTTACTAATAATATAAGCGAAGAAAATAAACTTTTATACAAAGATAAGATTTCAAAATCGATAGAATATTTGAAAAATAATCTCTACGAATATGGACCTGGTCTAAAAAATTCTACTCTAAGTTACGTAGTTACTAAAATTGAATCTCAATCTTCAAATATTCTAAGAATATATTTTGAATTTAAGGAAGAAAAAAATATCAAATCAAAATCAGGTCTTGAATATATAGATATTGATAATAACGACGTTATACAGGTCAGAAGAATTATAAATAAACCTAAAGAAAACTTTCCTTGGCCAATATTCACTTTGGCAATTATTTCATTGCTAATTGCTGCAATTTTTGTTTCTTACAGAGTCTATTGGATGGATACAGATGGAGACAATTTATACTTAGCTGGAAGATCTTTATGGGTGAGATCTGATGAACCAGTTAAGCAAGAATTTATCACTTACATAGGAAATGATGTCAATGGAAATGAACAATACTGGGCTATATCACCGGCAAAGCAAGAGAATAATTTACTCTTTGTGAAATTGTCACTTATAAATTATGGTTCTGGTACTGTGAAAATTGTTATAGATGAGGACGCTTCCACCTTATACGATGATAAATCTATACAATATAAACCTATTAATCCTATAGAACGAACCTATTCATCAGAAAAAAGTGATAATTATTTAGTTAATGGATTTATACCTTTGTGGGGGCCAGTTCAACTAGATCCACAAGAACAAGTGACAGGTATGATGATTTTTGAAATTCCTAAATCATCTGTTGCAGAGCAACTCAAATGGGATGCTGGTGACTTAATAATGTTTGCATATTAAAGATTTTGCTTGAAAAAAATAAAAAAAATAACAAAATTTCTCCAGGAAGAAAACAGTATTTACTACTGAAGAAAAATAATCCTGATTCATTACTTCTTGTTAGGATGGGTGATTTTTATGAGGCATTTGGTGATGATGCCAAGAAGTTATCAGAAGTACTAGGAATAGCACTTACATCTAGAGATTCAGGAGGTGGTGTTAAAACTGATTTATCAGGTATTCCATATCATTCACTTGATAAACATTTACCAAAATTAGTTAATGCTGGTATAAAAATTGCTATTGCTGAGCAAACCAGTGATCCTAAAAAAACTAAAGGATTGGTTTCAAGGGAAGTAACTAAAATTATTACAGCAGGTACGGTTACCGATCCTGAATTATTGGATAAATTTTCAAATAATTATTTATTATCAATATCTAAATTTAATGAAATTTATGGTATAGCATATTTGGATATTTCTACTAGTGAATTTAAGGTTCTTGAAATTGGAAAAGATCAGTTGAATTCTGAGATATCGAAGATATCACCAAGAGAAATAATAACTGAAGATATAGAATCGCAAAATGAAGTTATAGAATTCAGTAAAATTGATGTCAGATTTTCAATTATTCAAAGACAGGATACAGAAAAAGCAAAATATAATATATTAAAGCATTTTGATAAAGAATTTCTTTCAGATATCGGTTTAGATGGATTGACTGCAGGCATTAATGCTGTCGCCAATATAATATCATATGTAGCTGAAAATCAAATGGGTAACACTTCGCAAATTACTTCTATAGAGTTACATAAAGCTAATAATTACTTGCAATTAGACACTAAAGCAATTAACGATTTAGATCTTTTAGATAAAACGCATTCTAAAAATTCATTGTTTTCAATACTAAATTACACGAGTACATCTATGGGCGCTAGAAATTTGAAATCTTGGATAATTAGACCATTAATTGACCTGGAAAGTATTTTAAATAGACAAAATATAATTGAATTTTTGATTGATAAAAAGGAGGTTGTTTATACGCTTGAAATTTTATTGAAAAAAATACCTGATATAGAAAGACTTTCAAATAAGATTAGAGCTAAAACTGTTAATCCTCGTGACTTGATATCTATAAAAAATGGCATAAAAATACTTCCTGAAATATTAGAAGTATTTAAATATAATATTATCGATTCTAATTTTATATTAGGTAAAATTACAAGACTTGACGACCTTGTAACCCTAATCGAAAATTCTATAATAGATGATCCAAGTGTATTGGTAGGTGAAGGAAAAGTTATAAAGGAAGGTTATAACAAAGAATTTGATGATATTAGAAATATATCTAATGATGCTAGAATTTCTATTGCTAAACTTGAATCTAGGTATAAGGATAGAACTGGTATTAAGAACTTAAGAATTGGATATAACAGAGTATTTGGATATTTTATTGAAGTTTCTAACTCGAACAAAAAAAATGTACCAGAAGACTTTCAAGTTAGGCAAACATTAACAAATTCTGAAAGATATATTACCACCGAAATTAAGGACTTTGAATCTAAAATCTTAAATGCAAGAGATTTAATTTCAGATATTGAAAAAGAATTGTACCTTAATTTATGCGATGAGATTTCTTTCTATATAGAAAAAATTATAGATAATGCTAAAACTATTGGAAATTTAGATTCTATACTTTCTTTAGCTAATGCTTCATTCAAAAATAGATGGTCAAAACCACTTGTTAATTACGGTATGAAAATTAGTTTTCTAGAATCTAGCCATCCAATTATAGAGTCTACTATAGGTAAAAATAGGTTTATTAAAAATGACATAACATTGTCTAATGAAGAAGAACAAATATCAATAATTACGGGTCCTAATATGTCTGGGAAATCAACATATATACGGCAAGCAGCTCTTCTAGTGATTCTATCTCAAATAGGTTGCTTCATACCCGCAAAAAAATCAATAGTAGGAATTATAGATAAGATTTTTACACGCGCAGGATTATCAGATGATATTTCAGGCGGTAATTCTACTTTTATGATTGAGATGCTTGAAACGGCTTCTATTTTGAACCAATCAACTAACAGGTCATTAGCAATACTAGACGAGATAGGAAGGGGTACCTCTACTTATGATGGATTAGCAATTGCCACAGCAATAGTAGAATTTATTCATAATACACCTTCTGTTTCTTGTAAAACTTTATTTGCAACACATTATCATGAAATGACTGAAATATCTTCTTATTTACCTAGGGTTAACAATTTAAAAGTTAAAGTGTCGGAAGATATGGATGATGTGATTTTTCTTCACAAAATTGTCAAAGGTGCAGCAAATAAATCATATGGAGTACATGTTGCAAAACTTGCTGGAATTCCGGAAAACGTGATTATTAGAGCTAGTAAAATTCTTCAATCATTTGAAAATGAAACTAAAAATGAGAATGAGCATCAATTACCAATGGATATTTTTGTTACAAACAAAAATCAAATATCAGATGAATTAATAAATCAGATTAAAAATATTGATATTGAAAATATAACTCCTGTTGAAGCTATAAATAAGTTATATGATATAAAAAAATATATTAATAGACAGGAAGAATCATAAAAATGAATTTAGGTTATTTTAACATGCCGCTTCATCCTCCTGGATCTAATCATACTAAAACTTATAAGGATGATATTGATCAAATAGTTTTTCTTGACAAACTGGGCTATGATGAAGCGTGGATAGGGGAGCATTTTACTGCTGAGTGGGAAAATATACCTGCTCCTGATATTTTTATATCTTATCTTTTTGCTATAACTAAATCAATCAAACTTGGCACAGGAGTTAATTGTTTGCCAAATCACAATCCATTTGTACTTGCCCATAGGATAGCTCAAATTGATCATATGTCAAATGGCAGGTTTTTGTGGGGCATAGGATCTGGTGGATTTATTGGTGATCTAAAGTTGTTTAGGCATGACCTTGAATCAGGTACTAATAGGGAAATGACAAAAGAATCTCTAGATTTGATTTTTCAGATTTGGGAAGATCCAAAACCAGGAATCTATGAAAATAAATGGTGGTCCTTGGAAATACCAGAAGAGGATAAAGAAATAGGACTTAGAACTCACTTAAAGCCTTTTCAAAAACCATATCCACCAATAGGTGTGGCGGGGGTATCTCCTAATTCGAAAACATTGAAAATGGCAGGAGCCAATGAATGGTTGCCACTTAGTATAAATTTTGCTCATGTTAATATCTTAAAAACTCATTGGGAATCAATTGAAAAAGGTGCAAAAAAAGCTAACAAAATACCTAACAGATTAAATTGGAGGATTTCTAGGGAGATTATTGTATCTGAATCAAGAAAAGAAGCAGAGCAAGAAATAATCAAAGGAGTAATTTCAAGAGACTTTGAGGAGTATTTCTTAAAAATGCTTCCTAAGTATTCGTCTCTAGAAGTATTAAAAAACGACCCTAATATGCCTGACTCCGACGTAGATATTAAATACTTAATGAAAAATATATTCATTTACGGAACTCCTTCAGATGTTTTAGAAAAGATTGAAGAATTAAACTATTCAGTTGGAGGATTTGGAACTTTATTAGCTATGGGACATGAATGGAATAATGAATCTTTCTGGAAAAATTCTATGACACTATTAAAAAAAGAAATAATACCTAAGGTAACTTAAATGCAAATATCAAATATTATAGTTGGTGAACTATATACAAATTGTTATGTTATTTCAAATAATTCCGAATGTATAATTATTGATCCTGGGGCAGAGCCAGATAAAATTATAGACTTTTTAGAATCAATGAAACTTACTCCAAAGTTATTGATTTCTACTCATTATCATGCTGATCATGTAGGTGGAGTTAAGAATTTAGTCGAAAAATATGATGTCGAATTTGCTATAGGTAAAAATGATTTGAATTTCCTTGATGCTCAACCCGCTTGGGTATCTAATCTTATAAGTACTTATGAAAAACCCATATCTCCTAATATTTTATTATTAGGTGGAGAAACAATAAATTTATTAGATCTGGATATAAAAATTATTTCTACACCAGGTCACTCCCCAGGCAGCATATGTATTTATATAGAAAATAGTATTTTTACAGGTGATACATTATTTAAAAACGGTATTGGTAGAGGTGATTTACCTGGAGGAGATATTAATCAAGAGATCACTAGTATAAAAGATAAAATATTTCAACTACCAAATGATATTGATGTTTTTCCTGGGCATGGTCATAAAACCAAAATTATTAATGAGAAAAACGATAATATTCACCTAAAGTAGTAGTCTTATATCGTTTTTATATGTTTTATATACTAAATGAACAATGGACCAAAAATCAATGATACTATAGCCATTAATTTTAGTAGTATGTTTATAGCTGGACCTGATGTATCTTTGAAAGGATCTCCAACAGTATCACCTGTAACTGCTGCTGCATGAGTATCTGATCCTTTTCCTCCATAATTACCTAGCTCAACATATTTTTTGGCATTGTCCCAAGCTCCACCAGCATTAGCCATGAAAATCGCAAGCAAGAAGCCTGCTACAATTGAGCCTGCTAGCATACCGCCTAGTGCTTCAGCACCAAGTAATGCACCGATAATAATTGGAGCAATTATGGCTATTAGTCCAGGGATAATCATTGCTTTCAATGAACCAGCCGTACTAATTGCTACGGCTCTTGCAGCGTCAGGCTTTACACCTTTTTTCCCTTCTCGCAAACCAGGTATTTCTCTAAATTGTCTACGCACTTCTTCAATCATAGATCCTGCTGCTGAACCAACTGCTTGCATTGTTAATCCAGAAAAAATAAAAGGCAAGAGACCACCAATAATTGTTCCAATTAAAACTTCAGGATCCATTAAGTTTAAACTATTTATATTTGTAGTAAATCCATAAGCTACAAGTAATGCTAGCGCTGTTAAAACAGCAGAACCTATAGCAAAACCTTTACCAGTTGCTGCAGTAGTATTTCCTAAAGCATCAAGTGAATCTGTTCGCTTCCTAACTTCTGGTTTTAAGTGAGCTTGTTCAGCTATTCCACCAGCATTATCTGCTACAGGGCCATATGCATCAGTTGCAAGAGTTATACCAAGTGTGGAAAGCATTCCAACAGCAGCTAAACCTATTCCATATAGACCTGCTAATTCATTAGCAACATATATTCCGACAACTATTGCAAGAGTTGGAATTACAGTGCTATATAATCCAACTGCTATACCGGCAATGATTGTAGATGGATGTCCAGTCTCTGATTGCTTGGCAATCCACTTGACTGGGTTAAATTCAAACGAACCGATTTTTAAGCCTTCATAGGAAGTAAACCATTCTGTAGATGTTCCTATAACCTGGCCAACTACTAGTCCCGTGACAACAACCCAAAATAAATCAAAGGTAAGTTCTGAAGAATTATTTATATAAATACCTGTACCTATAAGAGATAATGCTCCTGCCCCAAAAATTCCAAATCTTAATGTCCAAAGTAATTTGCCCATATCAGCATTATCACCAGTTCGAATTAAACCCATACCTAATACAGATGAAATTATTCCTATACCAGCTATCATTAATGGTAAAAGAGCCTTTGGGTCACTTATTACGTATGGTTGACTTGTTAAGCCATTTGAAGTAACAACAAAAAAAGCCAAAGATATTGTTGCAATGATTGATCCAACAAAGGATTCAAATAAATCTGCTCCCATTCCAGCTACATCTCCAACATTGTCACCTACATTATCTGCTATAACCGCTGGGTTTCTTGGGTCATCTTCATCAAGGCCTGCTTCAACTTTACCTACTAGATCTGCTCCAACGTCTGCCGCCTTGGTATAAATTCCTCCACCTACTCGAGCAAATAATGCAATAGAAGAAGCTCCAAATCCAAACCCTGCTATAGTGTTAGGATTTTCGAAAATTAGCCACAAAATACTTACTCCTAAAATTCCAATTCCTACAACTGTAAGACCCATAACTGCACCAGAACTAAATGCAACCTGTAGGGCTTTATTTAATCCGGTTTCTGCAGCTATTGCGGTTCTTGTATTACCCCTTACTGCAATGTTCATTCCTATAAAACCAGCTAACGCAGAACCTAAAGCTCCTGTAATGTACGCTATAGCTGTCCATGGACCTTGAGATGATAAAGCTCCTCCTGAATTTAGTTGATCAATTTTACTGTTTTCTAAAATATTATAATCAATGAATAAAGCTAGGATAATAAAAATAAAAATAACAAACACACTTAGTATCGTGTACTCTTTTCTTAAGAACGCAGAAGAACCTTCTTTAATTAATTCACCAATTTCATTAACTGTAGAATTAGCTACTTTTTGTCTTGTAATCCTTAGGGCTAGTATTGAAGCAATTATTATTCCAAAAACTCCAGCAAAAATTGGGAGGTATAAATTTTCCATGTATTCTTTGACTCCTGTATAAGGTAAATTAAATTGAACTATTTATAATTTTGTAACATTTATTAAATATATGCAACATATTGAATGTTAGAAAAAATGAAAGATTCTGCCTTCATTTTCTCATTTGATCAAATTTATTTACAAATTTACTACATGTATCCATGATATTTTCGCTTTTGGTTATAGCGCTCGCTATACATAAGGAATCTGCACCTACATCTAATAATTCAGAGCAATTCTGTAAATTAATTCCTCCAATTGCGACAATACTTTTTGATGTTTGTTCTCTTACTTTTTTTAAGGTTTCTATACCTGCTGGTCTAGTGTCGGTTTTGGTATTTGTTTCGAACATGCTTCCAACTGCAATGTAATCTGAACCATTGTTTTCTGATATTTTAGCTTCATGAAAAGTAGCATTTGATGAACCTATTATTTTTTTTGAGGATAAAATTTCTCGGGCTTTGATTATACTCATATCTTTTTGTCCTATGTGGACTCCGTCTGCGTTTATGTTTTTAGCTATCTTAACATAATCATTTAAGATAAAAATTTTATTATATGAGTTGATTATTTTTTGAATTTCATCTGCGGTTCTTGAAATTTCTTCACTTGTTGAAATTTTATCTCGAAGTTGTATGATATTTGCTCCAGCATCTAAAACTTGTTTAACTACATATATTATATCCCTGCCAAGTGTGTGCTCGGGATCAACTATTACATAAATACCTGATATTCGATTATTTGCTGACATATAAATTGATTTTTTATTATCAATTTATTATACATCTACTAATATTCATAATAAATATTTATATGTAGAATAGTTTTTAAAAATGAGGTGAAAAATGTCAGTAAATTGGCCTAATGAAAAAGAACTGCTGTCTTGGATTGAAAATGATTTGAGAAATTGGGGTAAATGGGGAAACTCTGATCAAAAGGGCACATTGAATTTTATAGATTCAAAAAAAACTTTATCTTCAATAAAATTAGTCCAAGAAGGTTTTACTGTTTCCTGTTCTGGTGAAGTAGATTTTAATAATTCAATCGGTACTCCAAAAACACCACAACATTTTATGATATCTGCCGGAGATAATTACCGTGAAAATGAAAATAATGGTCGCCAAGTTGCTATGGACTATTTTGGAATGGTATTTCATGGTCATTCAGTTACTCATATTGATAGTCTTTCTCATTTTTTCTGGAATGGAAGAACTTTCAATGGTCGACCCTCTAATGTAGTGACAACATCTGATGGTGCAACAGAGTTTGATGTTATGCCCTCTACTAAAGGGATAGTATCTAAAGGAGTACTAATAGATGTTCCTTACATAAGAAATGTAGAATATCTTGAAAGAGGCGATGGTGTTACTTTAGAGGACATAAAAATCGCTATAGATAAATTTGACCTTGATATATCTGAAGGAGATATACTTCTATTAAGAACAGGGCAGATGGGGCAAATCAAAAAATATGGATCAGTTGATGTATGGGATAAAGGCTCAAGTGGCCCTTCACCTGAAATATTGCCATTTATATATGAAAAAAAGATTGCTTCAGTAGGTTCAGATACAGGTAATGATATACTACCAAACCCCTATGATAAATTTACTAACCCTTTTCATCAAGTGGGTATAGTTGCTATGGGGTTATGGATTCTTGATAACTTATGTTTGGATGAATTAGCTGAAGAATGTATTAAAAGGCAAAGATGGGAATTTTGTATAACAGTAAATCCACTAAAACTTCCTTCCGTTACAGGTTCCCCTGTAAACCCTATAGCGATTTTTTAATCATTTACCCTAGCAAAAGTTTTTCTATGAATTTCACAAGGACCGTTTTTCTTAAGAGCTAACAAATGATTTTTGGTTCCATATCCTTTATTAGATATGAAGTCGTATTCGTTATATTTTTCATGTAGTTTTATCATTAGATTATCTCTTGATACTTTTGCTAAAATTGATGCACTTGCAACTGATTCGCTTTTTTCATCCGCCTTTGTGACACATGTTTGGTCAATATTTAATTTTTCTAATCTTACAGCGTCTATTATAAGATGGTCTGGTTTTATTGATAAATTATTAACAGCCCTAATCATGGCTAACTTAACGGAGTAAACGATTCCATGTTCATCTATTTCTTCAGGGGAACTAGAACCTATGGCATAACTTCTGCACCAATTTCTTAGCCAATCAAAAGATTTTATACGTTTTTTTACAGATAATTTTTTACTATCATTAACTAAAAACTTTTTTAAACTTGGTACTGCGCCTGGAAGTATTACAGCGCAAGCAACTACAGGTCCTGCTAATGTTCCTCTTCCAACCTCATCTATTCCAGCAATTGTTTTATAATTTTTTTCAAGTAAATTTTTTTCAATTGAAAAGTTTGGCAAATTAACCTTGTTTTTCATTATAATGAAGTATTTGTAAGTATAGGTTCAGTTTTATTAGAATCATTTTCAAGTGGGTACTCAATTATTCCCCCGCCAATCACTTCGGAATCTTTATAAAAAACGACTGCCTGACCAGGTGTAATAGCCCTAACTGGGTTGTCAAAATTAATGATTGCTTCTTTTTTTCCATGAGGAATTACTTCTGCAGGTGAATCTGCACCGTTGTACCTTATTCTTACACTTGCTCTAATATGTTTATTAGGTGATATTTCAGATATCCAATTAACTTTGTTACAGAATAATCTTTTTTTCATAAGTTCTTCAGCATAGCCTACAGTAACTTCATTAGTTTCAGAGTTTATTTTTGTTACATAAATAGGGCGATTAGAAATATTTTCAATAGGCAAACCTTTTCTTTGACCAATTGTAAATGAGTGTATACCCTTATGTTTTCCTACTACTTTTCCATTGTTTATTATAGAACCACCTATATTTTTAGTTATTTTAGGCTCTACAAATTTTTTATAATCTCCGCTTGGTATAAAGCATATATCTTGTGAATCAGGTTTATCAGCTACAGATAGGTTGAGGTTTTTTGCTATTTCTCTGATCTCGTCTTTAGAATACTTTCCAACTGGTAATAGCAGTCTTTTCATTTTTTCTTGATTTAAGTTGAAAAGAACGTATGACTGGTCTTTTGATATATCCTTTGCTTTTACTAGTTTATTACCTTTTTTAGATCTTCTAATTTGAGCATAATGGCCTGTGGCTAAATAATCAGCATCCATTAACTCTGATCTCTTAAGTAAGAAGTCAAATTTCAATCTATCGTTACAGGCTAGGCATGGATGAGGGGTCCTACCTTTTTCATATTCGCTTACAAAATAATTAATTACATGTTGCTCAAATTCTTTTTCAAAATTTAGGAAATAATGCTTAGCATTGATTTGCCTGCATACTTTTCTAGCATCCTCTACATCTTCTATGGAGCAACAAGATTTGTTTAACTTTGCAAATGACTCATTTTTAGCAGCAAACAGTCTCATAGTAACACCAACTACCTCGTATCCATCTTCTGCTAACAATCCAGCAGCTACAGATGAATCCACTCCACCGCTCATAGCAACGACAACTCTTTTTTTCTTTTTATATGATGGCATAACGTCTATAAGTTATTAATTATGTATATTAATTTACACAATATTTTGTATTTATATTTATAATTATATTAATAATATGATAGAAAAAGATATAAAAAAACAATATGAAAACATCGCTAAGTTGGCAGTTGATGTTGCATCAGATAGACTTGGTTCAGATATAGTTTTATTAGATACAAGTGATGTTAGCTCTTTTTCTGATTACTTTGTAATTATTTCGGCAGAAACAGATAGGCATGTTGATTCTATAGCAAATGATATAACTAGGGCAATTAGAGGTGAAAAAATTCATAGAACCCACAAAGAAGGGTCTGGAAGCGGTGGCTGGATGATATTAGAATTTTCAGGCCTAGTTGTTCATATATTCAAGAAAAATATAAGACAATATTACGATCTTGAAGGTTTATGGAATAGGGCTAAAGAAATATTAAGGTTGCAGTAATTATTCGGTTACCCATTCATCATTAGATCTTGAATAATTACATAATTCTTCCTTGTCAAAAAATAAATCGACTTCTCTTTTAGCATCTTGGTCATTAGCTGATCCATGAATAATATTTCTACCTAAATCTATTGCGAAATCACCCCTTATTGTTCCAGGTGGTGAATCAACAGGGTTAGTAGCACCCATTGTTTTTCTTGTTATTGAAATTGCGTTATTTCCTTCCAAAACTAATGCTACAACCGGAGAAGAAGTTATAAATTTTACCAATCCTCCAAAAAAAGGCTTATCTTTATGTTCAGCGTAATGTTTTCCTGCAAGCTCGTCATTTATTTGAATAAACTTTATTCCAACGATTTTCAATCCTGTCTTTTCTAATCTTCCAATTACATCGCCTATGAGACCTCTTTGGACTCCATCTGGCTTAACTAAGACAAGTGTTTTTTCATTCGGCATTTTATAATCCTTTTGTTGACTTTGGTGAACTTATAGTTGGTTCTCTTGAATAAATAGGTTTTATTTCATTATATTCTTTATATCTTCCGTCCATAAACATATTTTTGGCTAAATTATTGAATGTTTTAGGGTCTCTAACTATTTTTTCTAGTAATATTGATTTTTTCGATAGATTGGTACCATTTTTTTCATAGAAATATTCTCCACAAAACATATCTTCTTTACCTGAAGTTTCAATAAGTTTTTCAAATGTACATACTCCGCTAGTTATCTCGTTAATATTATATTTTTTCCAACTAACTTCATTACGCCCCGCAGAAATTATAGAAGTTATATTAATATTATTTTCAATTTTTTGACGAAAAGGTTCTAACTGTATATCATGGGTTGGAACTCCAATCACAGGTAAGTTATTTGGAGTAGCTAATCCCAAAGCAGTACTTATTCCTACTCTAACAGAACTAAATCCTCCTGGTCCTAGAGCAACTGCTAAGTGAGTTATATCTGATGCTTTTGCCTGAATTTTACTTAATAAATTTCTCAAGTTTTTTGTTAGTTCAACACCATGGTTATACTGAGATTCCCAGTTATAAAAATAAGACTCCTCAAGGTTTGTTATCCCAATGCTTGCAAATTTAGTTGAAGTGTCAATACTTACTAAAATCATAATTTATTAAATTCTCCATTTATTTCATCTATTTCCATATCTTTATAGTTATGGATAATAATTTTTCTGTAATTATCATTTTCACAATGACTGAGATACATTTCAATTGATGGAGATGGTAATATATTTTTAGCTATTTCTGGCCATTCTATTATTACTATTCCATTTTCTAATTTTTCATCAATATTTAGATCAATGGCTTCTAGTTCATTTTTTATACGATATAAATCACAATGATAAATTTTAATTTTACTTTCATACTCATGAATAAGAACAAAGGTTGGACTTTTTGTAGTTTGAGGTGATTCCAATCCTTCTGATATTCCTTCAACTAACTTAGTTTTACCAGCTCCCAGATCACCATTAAGAAAAACTATATCTCCTACTGTTAGGTATTTTGATACTATTTTTCCTAACAATTTTGTTTCTAGATCTGATTTTGAAGTTATTTGAATTTTATCCATTATTTTAGATGATCCCATCCTTGATGATTACTTGTATATGTTTTTTTATTTTTATCTAAAATTGTAATTTTTGGGTTAGAGCTTTTCTTAACTATTTCTCCAATAATCTTTCCTTTTGGATTGAATTGTTTATTAAATGAAGAAATTTTTTCAATATTACCTATAATTATAAGTTCGTAATCCTCTCCACCATATAGTGAAAATTGTCTTTGTTTTTCCAAATTATAATTACATAAATTTTCATCTATTGGTATTTGATCTAAAAATATTCTAATATCAACTTTACTTTCAATTGATATTTTTTCTAAATCTGTATATAAACCATCACTTATATCCATTGCACATGTAATCTTTTCATTAATGATATTTTGAGAAATATCTAATCTAGGATATGGCCTAAAATGTTTTTCAATTAATTTTTTTGAGTATTTATCTTCTATATTCTTCCCTTTTTGAAGTAAATCTAATCCTCCAGCAGAACCACCTAACTCTCCTGTAACATACACACAATCCCCAGACTTTGCATTATTTCTAGATAAAAAGTTTTTATCTCTTATATGCCCTATAATCGCGATGTTAATAAAAATATTTTTAGAACTAACTATATCTCCCCCTATTACCTCGCAATTGAAAATATTTAATGCTTCATTTATACCCATGTTGAATTCTAAATATTTCTCTTTTGGGTAATCTTTTGAAATACCCATAGTTACTAAAGCGTAATCTGGGATACCTCCCATTGCTGCTATGTCGCTTAAGTTTGAAACTGCACATTTCCAACCTATATCAAGCCAATTACTATTATTTGAATCGAAATGAACTCCATCAACCATAGCGTCAGTTGCAAAAACACTTATTTCAGAAAAATTTGAAAATACTGCAGCATCATCACCTATATGTCTAAGTATTTTTTTGTGTTTGCTGGTCTCATTATCTTTGTTTAAGTTTTGTATAAACGTGATAAAGCTTTGTTCATTTTTAATATTTAGTTTTTTACCCATTATTAAATTATAAATGCTAACTTTTTTTTAAACTAATCAAATACAATTAAATTTTAGTATGAGAAGGATAAAAACATGCCGATAGTAAATATATCATTATATTCTGGTAGGACAACTGAACAAAAATCTAAAATTGCCAAAGCAGTTACTAAAGCGATTTCAGATTCAGCAGGGGTTAATGATTCGGATACAATAGTTTTATTTCACGATATAGAAAAAACTAATTGGGCTAATGCTGGTAATCTTGTTTCAGAGGAATAAAATTATAATATAATGATTTTCATGGAGCGCTAGCTCAACTGGCAGAGCAATTGACTCTTAATCAATAGGTTCCGGGTTCGAGTCCCGGGCGCTTCACCAATCT
>CETH01082777.1_pt1 | contig 14971 bp, 7 predicted proteins | sample 361461 | NCBI WGS metagenome assembly CETH01 (sample SAMEA2622695, study PRJEB7988) | marine metagenome | isolation source: saline water (ENVO:00002010), including
TCCTCGGCCCCCTGTGACGATGTATCGCTAATCTGAGAAGGCTGTTCAGGTTGTCGCTTGGTGAATAATACGATTAGGAATCTAATGACTGCACTCAACAGCCTCATTGAACTAAGGAAGACAATTAGTATAGCGATTAAGAAGACGGGCCAAACCACGCTCAGAACCGAAATGATCAGTGATTCTGGTTCTTCCTCGATAACCTGTTCATCATAGGAGAATGAAACCAAATGCATTGAGCTCCAATTCTTTCCAGTAAGGAGAAATGCATCACGGTCTGGAATGTATGCAATCCCATTTAGGACAGCATTTGGGTCATCCGACTCGCCGTGAGATAATGAAGAGGCGTCGATAGTGTACAAGACATCTCCTGATGATTTGTCGATAGCAACAATCAGATCGCTGCCCCATACATTTGCATAAACGACTTCTCCGACGCACTCGAGTTCATTCAGCAGGTCGACTTCAGACCCACCGTCGCTTACAGTGATGGTAGAAATTATAGTAAAGTCCGATGGATTTCTGATTGTTAAATCGGAACTTCCGTTTGACATCACGAGATGGGTGCCATCATAGCACAACCCCCAGCCCTCTCCAGAGTAACTTAAATTGGCCACTAAATCAAAAGATTCGATATCGAAAATCAGGGCGATTTCTTGTTTCCAAGTAAGCATATAGATGCTATCATTGACGATTGTAATGCCTTCGCCGAAATAGGATTCGTTAAGCATCTTAATTCGTAGGACCTCTCCACTATCCGGATCTACTTGTCTAAGGCTGGATTGCCCATACAGGCCGGTGCTCTCGTAGAGGAAGTCATTATGCATCTCAAGACCCTGTGTGAAGGCAGATTGGTCGTGCGTATGCGTCGAAATTATGGTTATCTCAGCTGTTGTTATCTGAGCAGTAGCGGTTGATGAGAAAGTGATGATGAGGGCGCCGAGCATTAGGGCGCAAAGGCGGCTAATGTCAGAGAATCCGCGGCCCATGTACGAACGATGCTCCATCGATGTTAAAATAGGTCTTTGAGCGCAATGTGATTGGTTACAACACGGAGTGTTGAGTATGAATTCAGGCTTTGGCAACATGTCCCGGAGAGTTTCGGTATTTTTGGTACTGTGCATGGTCATGGCCAGTATCTCTCCTTTGGCGTTGGCCGAATCCGGCCAGGAAGATATTGATCCTACGGTCATGTCTGGCGATTTATCCGACTTTACTCCCTCTATTGAGGGCAAGCGGTACATGTTCACAAACGATTCTGAACCAGTATTCTCGGCCACTGGCCACCTAAAGATGGAATGGAGGGATGCGGGCTATCCGGGACTGGTGATGCCGTTCTCTCCCGGTTATCTCAGCGCGAAGTCTAGTGTACGTTCGTGTGCTAACGCTTGGAGCCAAGGAGATACAGGAAACATCTCTACCGCTAGCGGCACAGTTGGAGTGACTGCTCAGAAGATTTCTGCCAACTCTGTGATTCTAGTTGAGAACGGGCAAATTATCTCATCAACTACTCTCAATGATATTGCTTCGACATGGGAATCAACGATATTTCCAACAGTTACTACCTACTTCGGCACCCCTCCAGATATTGACAACAACTGTCAGATTGAGTTGGTCTTCATCGCAGTAGATGGAGGAGGAGGGGTTGGAGGATACTTCTCGCCCGGACTGTCATCCGTTAGAGAATCAGTGTTCATCGATGTTGATGATCTAAGTTGGAGGAACACAATCCTAGCTCATGAGTTTGAGCATCTACTGCACAATGCAAGAGATCCTTACGAGTACCTTTGGATTGATGAGGGCGCAGCGGATATGGCAGCATACCTGTGCTTCGGAGTAACCAGCACCCTGACTGGTCATGCCAATGCTTGGTCTCAGGATAGTAGCCTCAGTGTGAGATGGTGGAACGGCAGGATAGCTGACTACGGGGCCGGATTCATGTTCATGATGTACTTGGCCGATAAACTGGGAGGAGGAATTGCCATCCAGAGATTGGTAGCAGATACAACCACAGGCGGCGCTTCGATTGAGAACCTAGCCCAGAATCCTGAGCCTGGATCAACTCCGATTGGCACAACCATGAGTGAGATTTTCGCTAATTTCAGTATTGCAGTTGCACTCGACAGTGCGCAAGGTGCATTCGGGTTCTCAAACCTAGATTTGACCTCGGGTTGCATTGCCGCTTACATTTGCAAGGCTCAGATGAGTGGTTATAATGACCAGTGGGTGAATGATTGGAATAGCTCTAGTCAGAGTTTCGAAGGCTGGGGAATGAGGGCCTACAAGTTCACACAGGGCTCAGGAGCTCCACTCAATTTGATGGTTCAGCCTACTCAATTTGGATTTGAAGGAGTAATAATGGCTCGTGATTCTGTCACTGGAACATGGACCATGACCAATATGAGAGTGGATTCGGGGACTGGTGCAGCCACGGGCCTAGTACACGGATTTGGAAACTCAAGTGACGAAGTATGGCTACTGACTTGGTACGAATCTATGGTCAGCGACTGCGATTACAACTATGCTACTTGTGGAATTACAACTGGCTCTTATCCAACCGCATCGGCCACGGTCTACGCGGGCTTAATTACTGATCCGGCTGAAGTTTACATCGATACCATTACTCCGTTCGATCGTGATGAGAACGGACTTGATGACAGTGTGCAAGTTGATCTCGAAGTACAGTCAAATGCTTTCTTTGAGATACTAGAAGTTACTGTCGAGGCTTATGTGAACAACACCCTGGCTGACACGGTTATCTTCGATGTAACAGCAGGAAATAGTATCCCGTCCCCCAACAGCGTATGGTTTACACCTCCTGAGACCGGAGACTGGACATTCGGGGTGGAGATACGCGATGTCACTGGGCAACTAGTCGACCAAGCGTTTACACTGCCCCTATCTCTTGCGAATATGGAGCCAATAGCATCTGGGTCAGTATCAACTTCGATTACTCAGACTTGGCTTCCCGTAGATATGTTCGGTTCCGGATATGATTCATGGGGATTCGGACAATTGAACGGAACATTCAGTCACAATGATACGCCCGTTGGATATGTTTGGGATTTGGGAGATAACAACTCGTCCAGTCTGAAGAATCCGACTCACCCATACCTCAACGCAGGAGAATATGAGGTCGTACTAATCGTTCAAGATCAAGGCGGTTACTACTCCGAGTCTCAGAGTTGGAACATCACAGTTAGTGACATCTCTGACCCTGTTCCTGAAATTTCTGTAGACGGGGTTGTGATTAGTGATGAACTGATTCTACTTACGGACCAGAGAGTCCAATTCTCTGCAAGAGGTACGACAGACAATGTACCTCTGGAGGAATTGGTTTTCACATGGGACTGGGGAGATGGAGACATCGAATCGGCAAAGGGAATGGTGGAAGCTGGACATTCGTGGGTCGACGGGAGTGCAGACGGGATTATCTACACACTAACTCTGACTGTAGACGATGGAATTCACCAAGTCGAGCATTCGATTTACATCAAGGTACTAAATCGGCTACCCGAGCAAATCTTCGATGACCCTCTACAGACCAGTACCTTGACTCCTCTGGTGATGCCTACAATCTTTGAGGACTCGGATGGAATGATTGTAGAGTACAACTGGTTCTTCGAAGGAGGAGTCAATATGGGTGGTTCTGGAATGACTTTGACTTCCGACTTCTCTGCTACAGAATCGATATTGCAGAATCCAGTCGTAGGGTGGTTGGAACCAGGCCTGAAAAATGTGACTTTGGAGGTTACTGACGATGATGGGAACTCATCTACTGCACTACTCGTAGTTCAAGTATTCAACCAACGACCAGTAGCTGTATTCTCACGGCCTGCTGATGGAACAATAGACACCCAATACACATTTATCAGCCAGTCGTTCGACCCTGATGGAGACACTGCTCTACTACAGACCATTTGGGAAATATCCGATATGGACGAGCAGATTTACAATGTCTCCTCTGTCAGCCATACCTTCCTACAGCCTGGACTCTTCACTGTGAGCCTTACTGTGATTGATGACAGAGGGCTGGTATCCGCAACCAAGACTTACTCAATTAATATCGCCAACCCCTTGCCTGTACCTGATTTGGATTTCAGTTGTCCGGGAATCAATGGCACTGTATTGAGTGGAATCCCCCAAAACCAAGATGGTGTCGTATGGATGGTCCCTCAGACAGCAGAGGGTGATGCTTTCGTTTCTGCCGGAGATCCGATTCGATTCGATGGCTCTAGCAGTTATGATGCCGATCCGGAGTTCGTCGGTAGGACCTCTACTGACCAAGAGTCTTCGGAATGGAATGGTATTGTTTCTTGGATTTGGGACTTCGGAGATGCCAGTTCCACAGAATATGGGCCCGTAGTTTGGCATTCTTTCGAACTCCCTGGGACCTATACTGTGACACTGACTGTTGTTGACGGATTCGAAGGCGGTGAGACCAATTCAACAAGTATGACAGTATATGTCTCAAGGGCCCCGGTTATCCTGACTGATGATCCAATTTCGGCTGACTATGTCACAATTGGGGATCCTGTATTTCTGAATTCCAGTGCGATCGATGGCGACCTTATTGACGGTATTCAGGCTTGGATGGATTTGGATAACACAGACGATAGTGACGGAGATGGAGATTCTTCTAACGACAGAGACAGGCCGCTAACGGGCCCACTAACTGTGAGGTGGGATCTGAATGCTCTGCAGGATTCTGACTTGGATGGAGATACTCGTAACGACTGGCTTTGGGGGAATCAAACATGGAATCAAGCGGGAGAAATCAGAATCCTGATGGAAGTATGTGACGGAGTGGGCGTTTGCACTACAGAAGAATATGTAATCACTGTGCTCTCAATTCAGGAAGACGATCTTCCTAAGTCTCTCTCAGATTTGACTTGGAAGGATTTGATTCCGAATTCACAGAGTGCACTCTTGTTGGCCCTCATTGCGGCTGTCCTGATTCTGGGATGGTTGATTATGCGGGAAAAGGATGAGGAAGAGATGGATGCAGAGGACATGCTAGAGAACTATGATGTCGCCGAGGTAGAAGTAGAAGGTGGACTTCCTGGCATGGATCAACACCGCCCTCCTCCGCAACCAAAGTATCTGACAGTAGAAGAGCGAAGAAACAAGGAGTCAGGATATGTCCGACCGATTCGGACGAGGAGGCGCTGAGGTTGATTCACAGGCGTAAAGCGCGCATAGCAATCGCATTGAACGCCTCACTGCTCATGCCGATGCTTGCCGTTCTTGTGGCTGTGATCGCAACTCCAACTGTTTCTGCTGCTGGCTCTTGTGATGTCCCTGCCAGTAACCCTCCAGGAATGAATCAGTACTACGAAGAGCATTCTTTGGAAGACGATGGTTGGTGGGGAGATTGGGGTTTTGGGGGCGACAGGGATGACCTCAGGCCTCTCAGAAGCGACTTTAGTGTCGACATGATTATTTCCAACGATAGTGCAAACGCAGTAAGAATGGAGCTTATTCCTGGGTACCAATACACATTCTGTATAACCATGAGTCCGGATCCATCTGATGAGCCCGAGATGGGGGCCATTGGGGATGTTTATCTGATGAATGACATAAACTGGGACAGGTACTCAATCAGTTATGAAAACAGAGAATGGGACGATCTTGAGGAGATGGTGCGAGAGATTCCTGTAGAATGGCGAGACACTTTGGTTTGGTTACCTTACAGGGATGTGCATGCATATGAAGGAGTTTCAGAACAAGTTTTCTCAGTCGCAATAGACTCGACCGGTTCTGCTTGGTCGTCGGTTGGTTTGTTCGGCTCAGGTGAAACTCAGTATTTCTTGGTAGTCGACGGCTGGGATAATGAGAGATTTTCTGATAGAGGAGCCTCTGGAGGGGTCATGAATGTCGAAGTACTGGTCGATGTAGAAGAGAGAACTACTCTTCCTAATTTTATTGCCTACATTCTGATTTCGGCCTTGCCTATAGCTTGCATTATCGGGCCCCTGATTATCCATAGTAGATACATGAAGATGGGACTTTCAGAAAATGAAGATTCTAGGCAGATGCCATATCTCGACGATGAGAGTGATCAGAGGTCCGGAGACGATTGATTACTCGTATTCCAATAGTTTCCAAGCCATCTGTAGATCGGAGGCATTTATTCTGCCCATTCTGGATAGGTGGAATCCCTTCTCCATGGTGGCGTATACTAGGGCCTGTCCCAATATTGGAGCATGGATTCTGGTCCAGTCTCCGCCCCATCCTGAACCCATAATTGCGTAGTCATATTCTGTCTCCTTCAAGTCCCAAGAAGCTTCGAACAACCTCAGCCCGTCGGCTCTTCCGGATGTATTGTAGCAGAGTTTGACAATATCCCCCATATCTGAGGAGTCTTCGACATCTTGAATGATTTCCGAAGCAGAAGGAGGGTTCTCAACTGAATGCAAAGAAGCGATTATTTTGGTCTTACCTTTGGTGGCCTCAATCAGTGACTTTCGTGATTCGGCCACGATATCTACTTCCAAATCAATCCAGCTAACACCACTAGATATTGCACTGGATAGTACTTCGATACGTTCTGCCTCTTCTCCAGGGTAGTGTCCTCCTTGGCGCTCCGGCCTACAAGTCAGCACTACTGGGAGGTCAATTCCCTGCTTCAGGGATGCTAGGGCCGCATCTATGTCGACCGATTCCAGAGGCTGAGAAATGATCTCAGGCGGCTCGTACTTCGGCCCCCTAGAGTCATTAGAGTCTGCATCGGCACCGCTAGCAGTGGCATCCCTATCCTGTTCCCTGGCCCAAAGCAAATCAAGCCTGACCTCAACTAGATCCGCACCTGCAGCAGTGGCGACAGCGGCATCCTTGAGGACGTCGTCGACAGTGTAGCCTCTGAGAGTTACACATACCAGCGGACGGGACATTAGGCGCCCCATCTTGCGATTTGGTATAATCGTGTCGAGAGATATTGTTTCCATTGTTAACAATGGAAAAAACGGTAAAAATACATTATTTTATCGTGATTTAGAGTAGGATTGAATAACCTCCAGCGTACGGATTAGAATGTTGATGAGGGTTCCCTATAGGAACCCTCAGGAATTGTGATTTGATGGTAGACGACTATGATGCAGATAGCATTCAGGTGCTAGAGGGCCTAGAGGCCGTCAGAAAGCGACCTGGCATGTATCTGGGAGATCCTCATGACGGTTCTGCTCTGCATCACTGCATATGGGAAGTGGTCGACAATGCTGTCGATGAGCACCTTGCGGGTCACAATCCAACGGTCGAAGTTGACCTAAACCCAGATGGATCAATTACGGTTACTGATCACGGGAGGGGGATTCCCGTCAGTAAGCACGAGGAGGGAGTTAGCGCTGCTGAGGTCATCATGACCAAGTTGCATGCAGGCGGGAAGTTCGACAATGAGGCCTACAAAGTGGCCGGTGGCCTACATGGAGTAGGCGTGAGTGCCGTAAACGCAGTTTCAGAATCTCTGATTATGACCATTCATAGAGAAGGCAAGGAATGGCAACAGACCTACAACAAAGGAGTCCCCCAGGGCAAGCTAAAGTCGATAGGAAGCTCAGATAGGACTGGGACCATAATCTCGTTTAAGCCTGATTTGGAAGAAGTATTCAGCGACATCATAGAGTTTGACTTCGAGCAGATTAATACCAGGCTCAGGAGAACGGCATTCCTGAATGCAGGACTTCAGATTATCGCCAGAGATCTCAGAGGCGAGTCTGCTGTGGAAATCGAGCATAAGTACGATGGGGGCCTGAGGGAGTATGTAGAATCCATGAACAAGAACAAGGAAGTGGTTCACGAAGATGTGTTGCATGTACTTGGCAGCAAGCAGGGAGACAAGGGTGAGGTTCACGTGGAGGTTGCAATGCAGTGGACTGATGCTTACTCGGAGTCAATACATTGCTTCACCAATATAATTCACAATACGGACGGGGGGACTCATCTTTCTGGCCTGAAGAGCTCGCTGACGCGAACAGTGAATGGATATGCGCAGTCGAAAAACCTGCTCAAAAATGTGAAAGGACTGTCTGGAGATGATGTCAGAGAAGGTATTTCTGCTGTCATTTCGATCAAGCATCCGGATCCATCATTCAATGCGCAGACCAAAGCAAAATTGGTCACTAGCGAGGTGGCCGGGATAGTTGAGCAGATCGTGAATGACAAATTGGGCGAGTTCTTCGAAGAGAATCCCTCCGTTGCAAAGCAGATCGTCGAAAAGGCCCTTCTGGCCAGCAGGGCCAGGGAGGCTGCAAGGAAGGCACGTGATTTGACTAGACGAAAGGGCGTACTGGAAGGCGGTGGACTACCGGGACAGCTTGCAGATTGCCAGTCGAGAGACCCCGCTGAATGTGAGATATACATAGTCGAGGGAGAAAGTGCGGGCGGGTCTGCGAAAAACGCCAGAGACAGAAGAACGCAAGCAATACTCCCGCTCAGAGGTAAAATTCTGAATGTGGAGAGGCAGCAAAGAAACCTCACCAAGGTTTTCTCGAACGAGCAAATTCAGAGGATGATCAGGGCTCTTGGAGCAGGGGTTGGCAATGAAGAAGAGGCAGAGGGGGCCTTTGATCCCGAGAAGTTGAGATATGGCAAAATCATCATCATGACAGACGCTGATGTCGATGGGGCACACATCAGAACATTGATTCTGACCTTCATGTGGCGCTTTATGAGGCGTGCCATTATGAATGGAAATGTGTATATTGCCGCGCCCCCACTATTCTCCATCTCCAGGGGGAAGCATGTCGAATGGGTCCACAGTGAGAAAGAGCGAGATGCCACAATTAAGAGAATGCAGAAAGAATCCCCTACATCCAAGATAGATGTTCAGAGGTACAAGGGCCTCGGAGAAATGAATCCCGATCAGCTCTGGGAGACTACAATGGACCCCGAAGCCAGGGTTATGCTGAAGGTTGAAATCAAAGATGCTGAGGAAGCTGATTCACTGTTCAGCATACTCATGGGCGAGGACGTTCCTGACAGGCGTTCATTCATAGAGACTAATGCTTCGAAGGTTACGGCACTGGATGTGTGAACAATGAGTGAAGATTTACTGAGAAGGGACATCTCCGACGAGATGAAAGAAAGCTACATCAATTACGCGATGAGCGTGATTATTGGACGAGCCCTGCCGGATGTAAGGGACGGACTAAAGCCGGTCCACAGGAGGATCCTATGGGGTATGCACCAGGCAGGACACACCCATGAAAAGGGGTACAGTAAGTCAGCTAGGTCGGTTGGCGAAGTCATGGGGAAGTATCACCCCCATGGTGATCAGGCGCTATACGATACAATGGTCAGGATGGCACAGGAGTTCTCACTTAGGTACCCCCTTGTTGACGGACAAGGTAACTTTGGCTCGATTGACGGGGATCCACCGGCTGCAATGAGGTATACCGAGAGCAGGCTCGACCGCCTATCCCTGCACATGCTAGAAGATATCAACAAAAACACGATCGACATGGAGCCGAACTTTGACGAGAGTGAGATCGAACCCACAGTTTTGCCTTCCAGGCTTCCAAACCTACTCCTAAATGGGAGCGATGGCATTGCAGTTGGCATGGCAACGAAAATCCCGCCTCACAACCTCGGGGAGGTTGCTGCAGCGATAAAATTCCACATTGGAAGGGTGATTGAACAGAATAGAAAGATTGGTCTCGACAACCCCCCAAAAATAGACGCTCTCGAATATATGGAATATATGAGAGGACCTGACTTTCCAACGGGCGCCACCCTGTACGGCATCGATGGCATTGTAGATATGTACAGAACTGGGCATGGACGATTCCACATTAGATCTGATGTTGAGGTGATAGACGACTCCAGCGGCAAGAGGCTGGTAGTTCACTCAATTCCATATCAAGTGAAAAAGGCGCCAATGCTACAGGGAATAGCTGAACTTGTTCAGAAGGAATCCGTGAAAGGAATCAGGGACATCAGGGATGAGTCCAGTAAAGAGGGGATTAGGGTAGTCATCGAGATCAAGCAGAATGCTGACCCGCAGGCGGTATTGAATCAATTATACCAATCCAGCAGATTACAGGAGTCATACTCGGCGAATATGATGGGAATACTGAGGGGAGAGCCGGTACAGCTTGACCTATGTACCATATTGCACACTCATGTCAGGCACAGGGAGTCAATAATTGAGAGGCGGACGCAATTCGATTTGGAAAAGGCGGAAGCCAGGGCCCACATTCTCGACGGTTTGATCAAAGCACAGAAGAGGATGGATGAAATCATTGTAGTTGGCCGTAACTCGGACTCTAGAGACCAATTCGAAAAATACCTCAGAGGAGAGGAAAAATACCCGAAAATAAAGAAGTTTGACTTCTCAGAGAGGCAGTCCAAGGCTATCGCAGAGAGGAGGCTCTACCAACTGACCAAGCTAAACGTAAAGGAGGTCGCAGAGGAGCTTGAAAAACTGAAGGAAGCGATAAAGAATTTCAAAGGGATACTGGATAGTAGGGTAAAGCGCCTGAATATCATTGTCGAAGAGCTAGAAGAGGTAGTTGAGAGGCATGGCGACGACCGCAGAACAGAGATCAATCCGACACCGCTCTCGATGGACAGAGAAGATCTAGTTGCAGAGCAGTCTATCGTTATATCACTGACTCAGGACAACTATATGAGGCACCTGCCTGTTGAGTCTTTCCGTCTTCAGAACAGAGGGGGGAAGGGGCTCAAGGGAGTCTCCACGAAGGAGGAAGACGCACCCTCCAAGATAGTGACCTGCTTCTCCAAGGACAGGTTGCTAATTTTTACTGACATGGGGAGGGTGTATGGTCTCCGAGCATGGGAAACGCCGTCAGCTAGCAGGTACGGGAGAGGGACCCATGTTCGTAACTTGCTGGGAGGAATCAGGGAGGACGAGAAGGTGATATCGATTCTACCGATGAGCAGGGATCTGATTGAGAATCCAGAGGGGCACTTCCTGATATTCTCAACTCAGAATGGCAGGATAAAGAGGAGTCACCTATCTGAATACGTCAAGATAAACAGAAGCGGCAAGTATGCACTAAAATTCGCTGATGGCGAGGATGATGCTCTTGTTTCAGTAAGGCCCGCTACTGAGGGCGATCATGTCGTACTTGTCTCGGCCAGAGGCAATGCTTGCAGATTCATGCCTGCTGAAGAGAAGTCACGTACGGACCCAAACTCAGGAGACATCGTGACGACTCGTGTTGTCAGAGTACAGGGTAGAGTAAGTCAAGGCGTCTCTGGCATGAAGTTGCAAAAGGGCGATCGTGTAATCGGAATGATTGTAACAGACGATTTTGATACGAGTGTGCTAACTATCTCCAAGTTCGGAATGGCAAAGCGAAGCCGTTTAGGCTCCGGAGAGATGGTCCCTCTCCTCGATGAGGATGGTGCGCAGATGCTCGATGATGAAGGTGAAGGAGTCAGCCATAGAGATGGCTATAGGCGTACAAATCGAGGTACTAAGGGTGTTCGAACGATGTCCCTACGCGATGATGATCACATAGTAAGTGTCAGACAGATACCTGATTTAGACGATCAATTATTCATTCTTACTAAGACTGGAATGATGATTAGAATGACCTCAGGTCAGACCAAGGAGACTCTTGGTAAGGTCACTAAGGGGACTCGGATAATGGAATTACGCAATCGTGCTAGAACCGGATACGATGACGAGATAATCTTCGTAGCACGGTTACCTGCAGAACTGGTTGACTCGTCTGATGTCGATGAGGCGGACTTCGAAGAGGAATGAAACCGCTCGCCTTAAGCGAATGGTGTCAGTCGCTTGGTTACTGCGGCAGTCGCATAGCCTGGCCATTGCGCTGGATTGCTAATCCAGTGGTGTCTCACCTCGGGAGTTCGAATCTCCCCTGCCGCGCCACTTGATGGAGATAGGTTTCATTCGCCGGTTCCACTCAGCGACGGCATGGACTGGGGCTCGGCTCAGATTCCTGCCGGGCTCGTCTTGGTCGTTGTTCTAATCTGGCACTTCAGTAAGAAACCCTCCAATGAACGTGACTGGGTCGCCGAGAATGATAGGATTGCTTATGCCGAAAATGAAGGAGACGAGGTTCTATTGAGGAATGTTCGGGACTTCAATTGGAGGACTACTCGTGACTATGACGAACGATGGACTGAGTCGAGATTTAAGCCTAGCGAGGTCAGTAAGATATGGCTTATTCTGGAGTACTTCGATCCCAAAAGAAAACCGATTGCTCACACCCTTGTCAGCTTCGAGTTCAATGATGGGCGTAGACTTGCTTGTTCAATTGAAGTTAGGAGGGAAAAGGGCGAGTCTTACCATCCGATTCGTGGCATGCTGCGTCAGTACGAATTGCTTTATGTTTGGTCTACAGAAAGCGATTCTATAGGCGTCAGAGCCAGATGTAGGAGGAAGTCGAAGACTCATCTGTTCGAAGGAGTAGTCCTAGGAGAGGGGAATCATCAGCGCCTTCTAGAGTCGTTCCTTCGTAGGACTAACCGTCTCCACGATAGACCCGAGTGGTACAACACCATCACCAACACTTGCACCACTAACATAGTTGAGCATGTTAACGAAATATACCCTGGTAGGGTCCCTCGGGCTGTCTCGATTTTACTGCCTGGACTAAGTCCTAAACTGCTCGAAAGGAACAATCTGATTCATATCGATAAGAATCTGGACAATACCTTAGAGTCAAGCCTAATCGATCAGAAGTCGTTAGATTGGGATAATGAGACAGATTACGGAGACTGGATTCGGTCCGAATAGGTGGCAGCATTAACACGCCGAGTCCTGTGCCAAGGGTGTGCTTAGTCTGGAACCCATGGAACTCAAGGGACCCCTTAGGTGGTCTCTTCCTCCTTCGAAGAGTCATATGATCCGCTGGCTGGTCATGGCGTCTCAGTCATCGAAGAAATCGACATTACGATTCTCAAATGAACCGGGCCAGGATGTTTCTTCCATGGCAGAATGTCTAGAATTATTGGGGGCCGTTATAGAGCGAAATGAGAACGAATGGACTGTCAAGGGAGTAGGTAAGGAAGGATTCACAACTCCGAAACAGAATCTTGATTGTTGCAACTCAGGGACTGCTGCAAGATTCCTGATGGCAATCGCCGCAGGCATCGGCGAGGAGATCCATATTGACGGGGACGAGTCACTTCGGGAAAGAGATATGTCGGCATTGTCCGGAGTGTTGAGAGAATTGGGTTGCACGGTTTCTGGAGATTATCTTCCCCTCTCCGTTACTGGACCGTTGAAAACGAGTTCAGCGAGTCTTGACATTAGCACATCCAGCCAGCCCCTATCTGCAATGTTACTGGCCGCACCTCGATTTCCCTTTCCAATAAATTTGGAGATAATTGGAAAGGCAGTCAGTAGAGGATACTACGAGATGTCATTCGAAATTGCCAGGAGATGCGAATCTAAGAATAATTTCTCATCGAAGTCGATTGATATTGTCCCTTGGGAAGTGCTAGTTCCGGAAGTTGTAACTGTTCCAACGGAGGATAGCCTTCTGCCTATTGCTATGCTAATCTCAGAGCTTCATGATGTCAATTTAGAAATTGAAATGGCCGAGTCCAGTCCGGCTATTGTGAGTTTGGCTGAGCAGTCAGAAATCCTAGATCTTCGGGATGAGAGTGATTTGATATGCCCGGCTTCTGCACTAATGGCAATAGGCAAGGGAGGGCAGATTATCGGGGCCAATCATTCTCGTGGAAAGGAGTCAGACAGGCTCGATTCTACCGTCTATCTCCTCAGATGCTTCGGGATGCATGCTGAAGTCACACAGGAAGGATTGAAGATTCCTGGTGGACAGATACCCGAGTCTCCTTGCGATCCAGTAAAAACTCACCAAGATCATCGTCTAGCAATGACTGCTATGATACTGGCAAGCAAGTTCGGCGGAGAAATCTGCGAGCCTGAGATTTCCGCAGTCAGCGACCCTGGTTTCATATCGAGATTGCTTGAGTTGGGTGATTAGTTGTCTTATAGAGAGAATCTGAGTACACATCTACTACTAATTCTGGTTGCTGCGGTGTGGGGCTCGACTTGGGCTGTGGGTCGATTTCTGAGTTACGGTCTCGATGATGCAAACAGGGCCAGTATGGGGCCCGCTACCTCGGCTTGGTTGCGGTATGTCTTCGCGGTGATTGCATTCATGGCTTGGTGTTGGCTCTACAGGAATAAAGGAGGTCCGCGATTTCTACCTCAAGGAAACAAGGCCTGGAAATACACATTTTTGATGGCATTACTGGGAACCATGGGGTACCAACTTCTGTTTATGAATGGAATGAAGTGGACGGCTGCTGGAGATGCTTCTCTAATCATCCCAATGAATCCTGTTTTCACGGTACTTCTCGCCATCCCATTACTGGGTCAGAAATTGAGTTTAAGGATGGTTTTCGGCCTACTAATCGGCTTAGTCGGTGTCGCTACTGTAGTGGGATGGAGCCCGAATACGGAGATTCCATTCAACCATCGATTGATTGGGGCTGTGATGATTGCTCTTGCTGCCCTGACATGGGCTGCGACCAGTAACTTGACCAAGATGGCGCTAATTGATGGAACAATTGGGACATCGTTAGAAATCGTAGTATGGTATTCGATAGTCGGCTGGATCCTTCTCACCCCTTGGATGCTGGCCGAAGTATGGCAGTCTGGAATACCTATTCCCAATACTACCGAATGGATATCTGTGGCATATCTTGGGCTAATTTCCACTGTCCTCACCTATGCATGGTTCGCCAGAGGAATTGATAGGATCGGAGCTACGGCTGCAGCATCCTATGTTTTCCTTGTGCCTGTCTTTGGAGTTCTCAGTGGATGGTTATTACTTGATGAGAACATTGGACTATCGATGCTTATAGGATTCTGTCTGATTGTCTTTGGAGTCAGGGAAGTCCAGCGCGAGAGTGAAAGGCTGAGTGCTGATTGAGTGACTCATTCCGGCTTGCCTCATGGTTAAATAGAGAAGGTCGGTGGGCCGCGAAGTAGGTATCCGTATGG
>CETH01081471.1_pt1 | contig 14968 bp, 15 predicted proteins | sample 361461 | NCBI WGS metagenome assembly CETH01 (sample SAMEA2622695, study PRJEB7988) | marine metagenome | isolation source: saline water (ENVO:00002010), including
ACAGTGCCGGATTTTTACCGGACTTCGCTGCATCGCTGCACCGTACGTGCGCAATGATATCGGGGATGAGTCAATCAATATCGGTAAGTGACTGATTCTTCCCGTCCAGAAAAAGGAACTATGGATCTTCGAGGCACAGCAGTTAAGAGACGCGAAGACGATCATTTGTTGAGGGGCTCTGCCGCGTTCGTTGCCGATCTTGAATTCGATAACGCCGCCTACGTGCATTATCTAACTTCAACAAGTGCTCACGCTGAACTGCGTTCAGTTGATGTTTCGTCAGCTCTTTCTATGCCTGGGGTCATAGATATATTTACGAATTCGGATCTTGATATTGGACCGTACCCTTCAGCCAATCCGCTCTTCGATGAAGCCATGGTTCGCCCGCTTCTTGCGCATAAGCGGGTGAGATTCGTAGGAGAACCGATTGCAGCTATCATCGCGGATTCGCCTGCCTCCGCGCGAGACGCTGCAGAAATGATTGAAGTTGACTATGCGCCATTGCCTGCCGTCGTTGATCCGGAAACAGCTTTAGATGCCGAGATTTTGTTATTCGACAACACAACAGAGGGAAACGTGGTGTGTCGCATGGAGGCTGAGGGGCTGCTCGCCGACTTTGAGTCATGTGAGGTAGTGACCGAAGTACGAACTGTTAACAACCGGCTCGCTCCGGCACCGATTGAGACTCGGGTCGCGGCAGCGCAGTGGGGCGACGACGGGCGACTTCACTGTTACAACGCTGGGCAGGGTCCACACCCGGTTCGTGCCGTCATCGCTTCCATTCTGGAAATCGATAAGGAGCAATTGCGGGTTGTTTCTCGCGATGTAGGTGGAAGCTTCGGAGCGAAAGCTCGACCATCACCCGAGGAAGCAATTTTGGGTTGGATTGCTCGACGAGTTGAACGTCCGGTTGTTTGGGTTCCCAGCCGCAGTGACGACATGGTGGGTCTTGGGCACGGTAGGGGCCAAATTCAATATTGCCGGATAGGCGGGACGAAAGACGGTGAAATCCTCGCTTACCACCTGCACGTGGTTCAAGAAGCGGGTGCCTATCCGGCAGGCGGCGCGGGTCTACCCGCCAACGCCCGAGCCATGTTGACCGGGTGTTACGACATTCCTAGCGTCGGCTTTAGCGCTGTTTCAGTAGTGACCAACACCACTCCTACAGGCGCTTATAGGGGTGCGGGGCGGCCCGAGGCAGCAGCCGCTATTGAGCGCGCTGTTGACGCGTTCGCTCTGGAAATTGGGATGGACCCAGCAGAGGTTCGTAGACGCAACTTCTTACAACCAGCTGATTTCCCCCTCATAACAAAGACCGGATCTGCATATGACAGCGGTGCGTACGAGGCAAGTTTGGACGCCGCTATTTCAGCTAGCAACTACGAAGGTTTGCGAGATGAACAGGCGCGACGGCGCTCTCGCGGCGACAACCATCTCTTGGGTATTGGATTGGCGAGTTACGTCGAAAGAACCGCTGGAGCGGGCCGCTCAGAATACGGGGGAATTGAGTTGTTAGCTGGCGGGAAACTTTTAGCTCGGACCGGTTCCACGCCTTACGGCCAAGGTCATGAGACTGCCTGGGCGATGTTGATCGCCGATGCCACCGGAGTGGAGATGACTGATATCGAGGTTGTGTATGGCGACACTGACCAGGTTCCTCAAGGTGGTATCACCGGCGGTTCGAGATCCGTCCAGTTGGCTGGATCCGCTATCTGGGAGTCCTCTCTTGCTTTAGTGGAACAAGCAAAGAAGATTGCCGCTGAGCTTTTGGAAGCATCTGAAAGTGATCTGTCGTTAGATACCGGTAATGGATGGTTTCATGTTCTTGGAACGCCGGCTATAGGTGTTTCGTGGGTTGAGATCGCTGAATTTCTTGAACCCAAGAGTTCTGGGCCCCGGCTCTTACACGCTGAGGATGTATTTGACTCTGAGGGTCCTACCTTTCCATTTGGCACTCACGTCGCCGTTGTCGAAGTCGATACTGAAACAGGAGCAGTTCAACTCAGCCGCTTGGTGGCGTGCGACGATGCCGGGGTGATCTTGAACCCGTTGCTTGCCGATGGTCAAGTACACGGGGGGTTGGCTCAAGGAGCCGCTCAGGCTTTGATTGAAGAGTTCCGATATGACCCGGATGGCAATCCGCTGACCAGCAATTTCGCCGACTATCCAGTTATTTCTGCTACTGAACTTCCGATGTTTGAACGCGTGGTTTTAGAAACTCCCACTCATATCAATCCTTTAGGTGCGAAAGGAATCGGTGAGTCAGGAACAGTAGGAGCGACACCCGCGATCCAAAACGCTGTAATCGACGCCCTCAGTCACCTGGGAGTGAAGCACATCGATATGCCACTTACTCCAGAGAAGATTTGGCAGACAATCAGTTCCTTGGAACATTGATCACCATTGGGCTTGGGGATCTATACGCAGTACCGCTGTCATTTCTTCATGAAGCGCAGCAAAGTCGTGTGAACGGATTCCGGACCGTCCTGCAGACGGCGCTTCGGATCCAAAATCGATGTTGATGTCGTATTGCTTGAACAATCCGGTCGTTTGATCGATCCATAGTTGCTCTTGAGCGGCCAAAGGCATCGTAACGATTCCGTTCTCAATGAGGTGTTTATCGGAGCTAACGAAATATTCTCTGCCAAGTGGGGCTAGTTCCAGGATCGCTGGAGTTAAACGTTGTTGACCCCGCTCATCGGCGAGCAGCCGGCTCAATAATGAGGATCCGTGTTGCAAATGGAACTGTTCTTCGCCAAGGGCCCGTTCTGCTAAATGACTCAGGTCTTCCCAGGACGAACCCACAAGGGCGGACCAACGAATCTGCTCAGCAATGTCATGCAGGACATGTCGCACGAGGGCCCACGACCAGTCATGGCACAAAAGCTCGGCAATGTGCGCAGATCGGTATTCGGCTTCCTTTCTGCCATACGCGAGTTGGTCGACGTCATCTGACAACAGTGTGTACAGGGACCTGGCGTGACCGAGTTCGTCTTGGGCGATGGACGTGAGAGCTAGGTCTTCTTCTAGAAATGGCCCAATAGCTATCCACCACGCATGGTTTTGCCCGACGCACAGTTCGTCGTCGGCGAACGATAGGACCAAGTCGCGCCCTTCTGCATGCGGCATCATCGCGCTAACTCTCTTCGCCTGTGGATATGCGACGCAGTTCAGCAACTCGAAGACCGTCATTGTGCTTGTGGTCTCTGTCGGCCATTGCCAGTTCTTTCTCGTTGGCAGAGAGGACCGCTGTTCTTGGAACAACCCACATTTGTTCACCTTCGCCGCGCCGGCCGTAGGTTTCGCGGGCGTAGATCAGAGCCATCTCCTCATCGGGTGCGTCGAACGATCCTGCATGGGTGAAGGGATCCTTACCCTCGCGTTTCAGAAATACTTCATAGGTCTTCATGACAAGCTGACCTCGGATGAACTACCTAAACCAGTTGTGAGCAATTGATGAATTTCGTCGCCTAAGGAAGATACGTCGAGCGTTCCGTGAGGGCTAAACCATCGCGTGGTTCCATTTAAAAGCGATAGGACCAGGTTTGCGGCGAGAGCAACATCAATTTCCGACTGGAATTCACCACTGGTGCAACCCTGCTCTATGACCTCGCGAAAGGTCTGCTGGTATAGGTCGAACATTTCTACGGCTTCTTGTCGTTCCGATTCCGGCAGGAATCTGATCTCGTTCAGAAAGGTGCGGGCCTGATGTGGATCTTCGGTCAGTATTTGGAGATGGCCATGGATGAGGTGAGATAGCCGTTCAGTAGCTCTTCCAGGCATTTCTTTAACTTCATCAGCTAGCACTTGAAAACGTGAAGATGCTTCTCGTACCACGTCAACAAGCAACTCGTCTTTCGATACGACGTGGCTGTAGAGGGACGAGCCCATTAGACCAAGTTTCTTACCCAAGTCGCGCATTGATGTTCCGTGAAAGCCTTGTTCAGCAAACAGGACTCGCGCTGCTGCCACTACGTCAGATCTGTTCTTACGAGTCACGCGTTCGCTCCTTTTCGCGAACGAACAACCTCGATTGGATTTCTACAGTCGGGGCACCATTTCACAGATCTGCATGCGGTAGGTCCGACTTCGCTTCGATCTTGCAATGCCGTGTGTCCGCATACCGGGCAGGGAGTGGGTCCGGAACGAGGTCGAATGGCAATGGTGTATTCGTTAGCCAGGAATTGTCGCGCGTCGTCGCTAATGCGATCCGGCGTCCAGACCGGTGAGATACAGAACTGGACTTTTACCTCGTAACCAGCTGCTTGGGCTGCCTTAAGCACATCTTGCTCAATAGTGGCTAATGCTGGACAGCCCAAAATTGTTGGGATCAAATCGACGCGTATTCCTGAGAAGTCAGCTACTACACCTTCCAGAATGCCGAGCTGTTCAATGTTGAGGTCCGGATACTCCGGGTCTCTGACTGCAGCGACCGCTGTTCTGACTTCGTCTAAAGCTTCTTGGTTGAGAGTCATGTCGAAGCCGGTTGATTGGTCAGTGCATCTCGGACCCAGGCGGCGTTATTCCATGCATTTCGGGCGTCAGAGATACGGCGGGCGCTGTCTGGTCCGCCGTTACGCATCGTCTGCTTCAAGGGCTCCCAGTCAATCGGGCTGATTTTCCACTTTCCGTCAGTTTGATCTTTCTCTAAGCCTGGGTCGGGAATTGTGAAGCCGCAAGCCAACAGCTGCGGTACGAATTTCTGGACATAGCGGTCTCGTAAATCTTCGTTTCGTTCGGACTTGACATGCCATCTGAGGAGTTCATCATTTGGTCGTGAGTCAGGGCCAAAAAGTTGAACTGCAGGCAACCACCAACGGTCGATTGATTCCTGCATCATTTCGTGTTGAGTGTTGGAGCCGTGTGCCATTAGCAACATCATCTCTTCACCGTTGCGCATGTGAAATCCTTCTTCCGCTATCACTCGCCGAAGAATTCGCTTATAGGGACCGTAAGAGCAGTTCTTGAATACTGCTTGTTGGCTCGCGAGAGCAGCTGCGTCAACTAGATACGCCACCGCTATTTGGTCGGTCCAACTATGCACTCGGTAATGAAAAACGTTGTGGAAATGAGTTCTTCCTTCTAACAGGTCCACCATCATCTCTTCGCGAGTCTTAATCCCAAGATCGGCGGCCACCATGTAGAGCAGGTGAGCGTGTCCTATTTCATCTTGAGTTTTTGCCAGGGCCGTTAACTTTCGGTGCAGGCCCGGTGCTTTGGGAATCCAGTCTCGTTCGGTAAGTCCACCCATGTATTCACTGTTGGCGTGAAGTTCAATGAAACGAAAGACCGCTTGTCGATAGGGCTCTGGCATCTCGTCGTTGGGCTCAACTACACCTCCGGCGTCCAGAAATCCCTCAAATTCATCCATGTCTCGCCACGCCCGCATATCGTCATTATACAAACGAACGTTCGTTAGTGTTTTTGTAGCGATTGCTTAGTAATTGTTCCTGTTGACAGGGCCCACTCTTTAATGAGCTCGGCGTGGCGAGCTGTACTGTCCTTATAGTCACGGACATCGGCTGGCAACCTAGAGACTGAGCGAAGTAACTCTCCTAAAGCCTCGGGATGATCTGCTACCGACCTGATGGTTTGTCTCAATATTCTGATGGTGAAAATAATCGCATCGCTTCGGGCGAGTCGCCGCAAAGTTTGATACTCAACGCGTAGCCAGACCTGATCCGCCACGTTGTTCACTGTGACGTCATCGCGCATCGGTTGATGCCTTCGTTTGGGTTCTAGGCGCAAACTGGGGTCATCGGTGAGGGTCCGGTTTGCACGCCAAACAGGCTTTTCTGGTCGGAGCCGATCAAAGAAGGTTGACATTGTCTGTGACAGGTCACTGTCGTATCGAGGTACTGGTTCGTGGATGGTGTCAAGAGTTTTCCCGAACTTTGATGCCACATCCCACTGTGTAGGAATTGCGACAGCACAGGCCGTCATGGTCCAGCCGGAAGGTCGTTTCTCAAGCACACATACGTCTTCTTGGACGATTCGACGAATCGCCTCTATTAACGAAGCGGGCCGCTTGTCTATGTCAATTGATGCGAGGCCTGGTAAGTGCCGCAGGTGCTCGAGTACTTCTGCTGCAAGTTCTTCGCACGCTTGTGTCGCGCTCGGCTCACAATAAATGATGTTGTCTCGGTAGCGGTCGATAAGTTGACCAATCTCTTCCAACTCATTGGAGCGTTGCTCATCTAGCAGGAGCCAGTTAGCGAGCTCGAGCGGCTTGACTCCCATTCGCCACTTAAAGGGGTCAGGGTCAGATGAGATCAGACTCGCTGCGGTGATCGGTCCGTTGTTTAACATTCGTCCGATGCGCTCAGTTGGACGCAGCGCTTGAGGATTCGAAACACCGGATCTTTGGTAGCTTCCAACGCCGCCCATATTTCTTTTTCTTCCACGACATCTTCGGTCATTCCTGCCGCGAGGTTGGACACAACTGCTATGGAGCAGTACCTGAGACCTGCTTCTCTCGCGAGCGCTACTTCTGGGTATCCGGTCATTCCTACGACGTGGGCTCCCAGTTGAGCAAACATTCTTATTTCTGAAGGTGTTTCGAATCTCGGACCGTTGACACACACATAGGTTGCCGAGTCAGTTACCTGCTGCTCTTCGAGATCGGCGGCGTGTTTAAGTGTCTGTCTCAGTTCGGGGTCGTATACGGATGTCATATCCGTGTGCGTCACTTCGCCTGGTTGATCGAAGAAGGTGCAGTGTCGTCCTTGCGTGAATTCGATGAAATCATCAACGATAAATAGGGATCCGGGACCCCGGTCGAGAACAAGCGAACCTACGACGTTGACAGCGAATATTGAGCGAACTCCAAGGTCGGCCAGCGCCCTAACGTTTGCGCGGTAGTTGATTGCGTTAGGTGGTATTGAGTGGTCGCCCCCATGACGAGCAACGAACGCTACCTCGACTCCATCCCAGGTTCCGGTCGAAACCGTTGCTTCACCATATTGGGTATTGATGGTTTGGTCGTTTCGTTGAAGCAGACCTGGAAGTTCGTAGTAGCCGCTGCCCGCAATAATTCCAATCATGAGGCCATGGTTGCACGCGAGTGATGCTTAGTGGGCGAACTTTGGCTTGTCTGGTTATAGATGGTCAGGTACCAGAGTCTTTGGCGAGTCGCATTCCGCGAGTTTGAATTTCAGCAATCGCTCGCTCAAGATCAAAATTTGTGATGCAACGGTTGGCGACAACCTGTGTTCCTTGAACCCAAACATCCGTTACGTGTCGACCGCTGCCTGACCAGGCGACATGAGCGATAAGTTCGTCATTGTTGGTAACGGGCACGAAGGTTGGGTCATCAAGTTCGAGCCGAATGAAGTCCGCTTTCGCTCCGATTTGGAGGACTCCGGAGTCGTCGTTGCCGATCACTCGAGATCCTTCAGTTGTAGCCATTGTTAGAGCATCCCGGGGTGTCATCGTCGCTGCGTCTAGCGCCGTTACGCGAGCTAGCAGTGGCGCGAATTTTATTTCTTGCCAAAGATCTAGGTCGTCATTTGATGCCGGTCCATCAGTCGCGAGGCCGACTTGGATCCCTCTGGCTCGCATGGACACCACCGGAGCGGCCCCAGATGCGAGTTTCATATTGCTGACAGGGCAGTGCGCGACACCAACATTTTTTTGTGCATAGGTTTCGATGCCATTCTCATTAACCCAAACACTGTGGGCAGCTAGAACCCTGCCATCTAAAATTCCGTGTTCGGCTAGGAGTTCTATTGTTGATTTCCCGCCATGTTGGGCTTCTAACTCTGCTCCTTCGTGCCGCGTTTCACATACGTGGATATGCAACAGAGCGTCGAGGTCACGCGCTGCAGACGCGACCTCGGAACAGAGTTCGAGCGGCAGGTCATACGCCGAATGTGGACCAAAACCAACAGTGACGAGTGTCTCCGGATCATGGTGCCGGGCGTAGAAGTCAGCTATAGCTGCGATGCGACTGTCGGTAGCTCCAAAGCTGTCACCATGTAGCGCTGAGATTATTCCGGGTGTCATGACCAAGCGGATACCGACATCTTGTGCCGCTTCGACAAGTGCTTCCTCGAAAAGGTACATCTCGCAGGTGCTGGTTACACCTGACAAAAGCATTTCTGCTGCACCTAGCCGCATGCCCCACAACGCGTCTTCGGGCGTCATCTGACCCTCACGCGGCCACATCACTTTGGTGAGCCAGTCCATAAGCGGCAGACCATCGCCAGCTCCCCTGACCAAGGTCATTGGCGTGTGTGCGTGGCTATTCACTAGACCGGGCATCAATAGGCCCCCTAGTTGGTTCGTGGGTCCATCGTGCGGTGGTGCTTGGCTTTGTTCGCCTATCCAAGATATGCGTCCGTCTGTGACGTCGAGTGCTGCGTTCCTGAGGAGCAGGAAGTTGGCGTCACAAGTTATTGCGTAGTCAGCGAGGTATCGACTTGTGGTCACGAAAAACGTCCTGAGAAGAGTGCTTGGATTGAGTATGACGAATTAGTTGGTGCTTCTGACGTTAGAGAGTGACAAACTTCGTGTTGCATGTCCCTGTTTTTGCAACGAACGTTCGATTCCTTAGCCAACGGGTCCGCTTACGCTGCCTTAGCGGTCGCAATTTCTATGGTTTTTCGATCAACAGGGGTGTTGAACCTTGCCCAGGGACAATTGGCAATGTTTTCTACATATATAGCTTTGGTGTTTGCTACCGGACCGAGTCCATATATGAAGTTTTCATCCAATACTGACCTGGTGGGCGCAGCGTGGCCAGTGTGGGGCGCAATTCTCGGGGCAATCGTAATTTCTATGTTGATCGGGGCATTTACCGAACGGGTCATTATTCGACCGATTAGCGCGGACCCTGTTGCTGCGGTAGGAGCAACGCTGGGTTTGTATCTGCTCTTAGGTGCATTCGTGCGCAAACAATGGGGCGGGCGGACGATGTTCCTTGGTTCCCCATTTCCACAGACGGTTGATGATCGTTGGGATATAGGCGGCGCTCGGCTGTGGCATGACAGCGTGGGCATTACGTTGACGATGATCGCAGTTCTTGGACTTTTAGCTGTGTTGCAGCGTCGAACCAAGGTAGGTCTAGCGTTTCGGGCGGTTACCTCCAATCGCACCGGCTCAACGCTTGTTGGCATACGGGTTAGCCGAATACTTATGCTCGGTTGGGCACTCGCGGCGGGAATCGGAGCGTTGGCTGGCGGTTTGATCGCTGGCGAAATCAACGTTCGACCTGACATGATGGGTCGCCTCTTGGTATTCGGGCTGGCGGCCGCCACTCTCGGCGGTTTAAGAAGCCCAGCCCTGGCATTCGTTGGGGGCTATCTATTTGCGTTTCTTGAGACGATGTTGGGCGGCTATGTAAGTTTCGTTGACAGTCAAGTCACGTTGGTGTGGGCACTGTTGGTCCTGATCATTGTTCTGTTCGTGCGGCCTTCTGGCTTGATGCCTCGAACTGAAGCTTGGCAAAATCGATGATGGTTGACGGTTCTAAGAGGTCTCCTGCGAAGCGAACCGCCTGGGTCGTGTTGTCTTTGGCGATGGTTGGGGTAAGTCTTTGGGTCGCATTCAGAGCGGAACCGAAGATTGTTACTGATTTGACCAACGCGACCGCACTGACTCTCGCCTTCGCGGGGTTGGTCGTGTTGACGCATTACTTAGGCCTCCTTTCCTTAGGGCAGGGGGCGTTGGTCGGGGTCGGGGCGTATGCCGCTTTGCACGTTGTCAACGACCTAGGGGCACCTGTGCTTTGGATGCCTCTCGCTGGACTGCTAGCGGGGACATTAATCGGGGCAATTGTCGCAATTCCTTCGTTGCGTTTGCCCAAGGCGTATCTGGCACTTCTCACGCTTTCGATGGCTGTTGCTTATCCGATCATTCTGAAACAGGTCGACGGAAATTTACCTGTGACTCTTGATGGTGCTTTCGTCGCGCCGTCTTGGACGGGTATCCCAGAAAATGATGAACATATTTGGGAGTTTTTTCTAGTAGCCGCGTACGCATCAATAACGATCTTCTTGGTTCAGGGGCTTTTACGGGGTCCTGTCGGGCGCGCGTTTATAGCTAGTCGAGATGAGCCCGAGGCGGCCCGAGCGTTTGGTATTCCTGTGTACAGACTGCGTCTGTACGGAGTTGCGTTAAGTGGTGGTATGGCGGGGTTAGCGGGTGGACTCATGATGGTCCCCACTAACTTCAACGACTACACGCATTTCCCCGAAGAGTTATCAATCAAGATGTTCGCTTTAGCCATGGCATTTGGCGGGTCGCGTCTTATTTCCGCGATTCCCGGGGCACTTATTTTGATCTTCTTGCCGGTGTGGCTGTTGGACCGAAATTGGGTCGTTGAATACGGGTGGATCGGTTTAGTTAAATCCGAGGGATTTATTTATGCCGCGTTGCTTTTGCTGACGGCTTATTTGACAAAGGGCAGAGGGTTCATGTCTCTGTTTGAAAGGCGAAGTCCAAAGACTCTGACCACGCCTGCAAACAAACGAGTTACCTCTGTTGTTGGAGCTATGGTCGAACTCGAAACGCAGCTTGCTCATGTAGAGGGTTTAGTTGCGGATCAGCCGGACATCCGTTCGCGCCAGGATTCCAAAGATTGACCTAGTTGTTCAGCTCGTTGCACTGCCCAAATAGGCGGCGGAATTTCCTCGACGTTGTCGATGGCATCAAACATGGGGCCGAGATCTGACCAAATATGGCAACTGTTGAGGTTGTGAGCCATGCGGGATCGAATCTCGTCGGTGAAGTCGTTGTAAATGTTCGAGGTCTGAATCAAGGTCGTTGTCTGCGGCAACCATCTTTAACTGAGTAGCCAATCCGATGGCGCGTGGTCGCTGCCAGCGAATAGTTGGCTTTGGAATCGCTGCATCCCTTTGATCCAACGGTCGACGTCGTTCGCCTTTCGTTCTCTATAGGTCTGCACTTCGGGGTGTGGGAGAACAAGAAAACGTTCCTCCGACATGCATTCAATGACGGTGTCTGCGAGCTGTTCGGCCGTTAGTACACCGTCGCCGGCTGCGCTACCTGGGGTGCCTGTGTCTTGATCTAGCCGGTCGGGGCTGTTGGCGAGAATGTTTGTTTCGACCGCTTGGGGGCAAAGGACCGAGACTTTTATGCCTCGTTCGCCATAGGTGACGGCCAGGAACTCTCCTAGAGAGACTGCGGCGGCTTTCGTGATCGAATACTGCAACGACCCCAGTTGGGTGAGCAGACCGGCAGCTGAAGCTGTGTTCAAAAGGTAACCCCCTCCGTTTGCGACCATGACAGGGACAGAGGCCCTCGCTGCGTAAATGTGGGACATAACGTGCACTTCCCACATACGCTGAATTTCGTCATTCTCCGCCTCTAAACCACCTTGGGTTACGTAGCCGGCATTGGAGACGAAGATGTCGAGGGTTCCGTAGTCTTTGACTGTTTGGTTCACCAGGTCAACAATGCCAGCCTCGTTGGTGACGTCTAGTTCGACCGCAGTGCCGCCAATCTCTTGCGCGACACGGTCAGCGTTGTCGCCGTCTCTATCGACGACGACTACTCCCCGCGCACCTTCATTATGGAAGCGTTCAGCTAATGCTTCGCCGATTCCGCTTCCTCCACCCGTGATCACCGCAACTTTGTCTTTAATCTCCATGCCTGCAGAGTAACCATCGGTGATGCAGACTGCGCAGTCCACTGGCCGCACATGCCAGAGCAGCATCTTCATGGGCTCCTCGGCGAGAGTCACTAGTACTTTCGTGACTAGTCTCGTGGTAGATGCTGGGAGGCAATCAAATGGTCGCTCCACTAGAGGATGTAACTGTTATCGAGATAGATAACTGGATGGCTTCTCCAAGTGCAGGCGCCATTCTGGCTGACCTCGGCGCGAATGTGATCAAGGTTGAACCTCTCTCGGGCGACCCGATGCGCGACATGGGCCGACCTGCAAAAGTGTCAGAAGACAAGAAGGGCTTTGACTATCAGTTCGACGTTTCGAATCGGGGCAAAAGGTCTATCGCCGTAGATCTCGAATCAAGCTCCGGATTAGATGTCGTTCTGCGACTGGTCGCAACAGCAGATGTTTTTATGTGCAACTTGTTGAAACATCGTCAGGAACGATTTGGTTTGGACCCCGCCAACATCAAGAAGGTGAACAATCGAATCGTTCATGCGACTTTGACCGGATACGGCACCACAGGTCCTGAGGCACACCGACCGGGATATGACGTCACAGCGTTTTTTGGTCGATCAGGGCTATACGACGCAATGAGGGAGGGGGAATTGGGGACGGTTCCTATGGCTAGACCTGCTCAAGGCGATCACACCACTGGACTCGCATTTGTTGGAGCCATCTTGGCGGCGCTTCGGTTAGCTGAAAAGTCCGGGGAAGCTCAGACAGTTGAAACTTCTCTCTATGAGACCGCTATTTGGACTCAAGCCACCGACTATGCAATCACCGCAGTCGATCAGGCTCCGCTTCGGCCACGAGCCCGAGAGAACATGATCATCCCAACAGCAAATCGTTATCCATGTGGCGACGGGAAATGGGTTGTATTGAATATGCCAGAAGAAAAAGCGTGGCCGAAACTGTGCAAAGTAATCGAGCGCGAGGATCTAGTGTCTGATGAACGATTTCAGGACATCCGCGGCCGTTTTCAACACATGCCAGAAATCGTCGCGGCGATTGACGAGGCCCTATCTCACAAAAGCCGCGACGAGTGGGGCGAGATATTCGATTCCGAGGGGATTATTTGGGGTCCGGTACTGGGCCTTCATGAGGTGGCAACCGACTCTCAAGCCGAAGCGTTAGGCACATTTCCGCTCCTCGATAGCAATGAGATTGGTTCATATAGAACCGTTGCAGCTCCAATGCGATTCGCGGAGGCCGACGTTGGGCCTGGGGGCCCGGCGCCTAAATTGGGGCAACATACGCGCCAGGTTCTGTTTGACGCTGGCTTCGCCGGTGAAGAAATCGACAACTTGGTCGCAGACGGCGCTGTCGGCGAAATGCCTTGACTCCCTCCGCTGCATTGCAAGCAGATGGTACGACCTCGTCAAAATTTGATGTCGTCAGGGGCGACCATCTGGCTTTGCATAACCCATCCAAGTAAGCCCTTTTGATCCACCAAGGTTGTCATACAACATGCCAGATTGTTGGAAACTCGATGGACAGCTGAGTCAAATAAGACCCATTCGCTTGCCGGTGATCTCAAAAGTTGCAAAGTGACATCGCTATTTATGAACGGTTGGTCTTCATCCGAATTTTCCCATCCCACTGCAGCCCCGAGATCACAGAGGGTCGATATTTGCTGAAACTTTGATGGTGACTCTCCCGCTACTAGGGGGTGGTCTAGTCGAATCCAAATGAGACCTGGCCCAGGTTCCTCGGTTGAACCTCTAATCACCCGCAGTTCAACAGCGTCCGCGTTAAAGCCTGGCCTCGGATAATCAACATCGGGGTGAGCACCGGGGTTTGCTCGTTCCAAGGGAATTTCCGGGACCGATTCGCTACTCGCATGGATTCTTTCCGGCGGCGATAGCCATTGCGAGGTTGCTCTCGCCAGAACCTTTCCACGCTGAGAAATCGACGCTTCGACAACTGCCGTCCGCTTTCCATTCTTGATGATGCGACTTGAGGTCTCCAATACTTCAACCGGAACTCCGGAAAGTATTTCAACGGTCAATCTCGAACAAACTAAATCGTCTCGATTGAGCCGGTTCTCAATGACCCAGGCAAGCAAACCACAAATCGGACCGCCGTGCATTACCCCGTGACTCCAGGGGCCACGGGTGAGTTCAGTTGCTTGAATGTTGTCGTTACTTCGAACGAAGAGCGCTTCGGGATATTCGATGGGCGCGGGAGTGGACATCGAACCACGTTAGGGTGCGGGAATGCATCCGTTTCGCTTCGGCGTTCAGTTTTCGAAATCTACCTCAGGTGACACGTACAGAGAGACTGTTCGAAAAATTGAAGATCTTGGCTACAGCACAGTGTTTTGTCCCGACCATTTTGATGATCAGTGGGCGCCAACGGTCGCCCTGACGGTTGCCGCGGAAACTACGAAGAGCCTGCGGATAGCGACTCTGGTGTACGACGTTGACTACAGACACCCAGTGACGTTGGCCAAAGAGGTCGCCACTCTGGATCTCATCTCAGAGGGACGAGTGGAGTTCGGTATCGGCGCTGGATGGATGCAACAAGATTATGAGAGCGCAGGCATTCCATTTGATAAAGCCGGCGTCCGTATTGAACGAATGCTCGAAGCCGTTGAAGTAGTGAAAGGTTTATGGCGCAACGAGTCATTCAATTTCATCGGTAACCACTACTCCATCAACAACCTAGAAGGAACTCCCACTCCGTATCAGCCCGGTGGTCCTCCTGTCATCATTGGAGGAGGCGGCAAAAGAGTTCTAACAGCAGCGGCCCAGCAGGCAGACATAGTGGGACTGAACGCCTCACTACACGCAGGGTCCGTAGGTCCTGAAACAGCATTGTCAGCTCTGGGAAACCGATTCTTGGAGCGCCGCAACTGGGTCGAGGAAGCTGCCGGGCACCGTTTTGCTCAAATCGAACTGCAGATGAATACTTTCATGACTGCAGTAACCAACTCCACCTCCGATGCAGAGGAGATGTTCAACGGGATGGCACCTATGTTCGGTCTCACCCCAGAACAAGCCAAGACGATTCCGATGGTGCTCGCTGGAACTATCAACGATGTGTGCGAGCAGCTTGAGCGCTACCGCGATCTCTATGGAACAAGTTATTGGGTGATCCATGACGGCGAGATTGATGCCATGGCACCAGTAGTCGCGAAGATGTCTGGCGCATAATACGCAATTGGCCAAATGCTGCTTCGGTGTCGGTGCCCAGATCTAAGGTAAGTGGTGTGATTGAGGCGGTAGCGGTGTCGTTCGGTCGTGACGCCAACGAAAAACTCGTCGGCTTAGTTCGCGAAGTAAAGAAGCGAGATGTCTTTGCTCCGGTAACCGTAATCGTTCCATCAAATTATGT
>CETH01074278.1_pt1 | contig 14953 bp, 10 predicted proteins | sample 361461 | NCBI WGS metagenome assembly CETH01 (sample SAMEA2622695, study PRJEB7988) | marine metagenome | isolation source: saline water (ENVO:00002010), including
ACTCTTGTGGCGTGTACGTCCGGCTTTGGCTATAAGCCAATTCCACGAGGCGGGGGTCCCCAATCATCGCCTGAACTTCTGGCGGAGGCCTCATTGCCATCTCGTCTCGAGTCAAATCATGGTGAATCCTCACCTTGGTTAGAAGTGCTCTCCTAACTCTATCCCTATACGTTGCCGGGTCTAGCTTATCAGGACGCTGGTTGAATTTTGTTAGGTCGAACACGTGCCTCCAGTTCTCCTTCTCAGGAACTACCATCATGGCCACTAGTAGAAGAAGGGCCACATTGAGAACGACTAACCACTTCAGGAATTGGTTGGATGTAAGGAGAACTACCGTTCCCATTGTCTGAACAAATGGCTCCGAGAGAATCCCTGTCACGTGCCTGCTCTCATCAAAAACAACTTGGAAGTTGGTTGGATCGGATCTTATTGGCGCGTTGAGCTCTACATTGTCGAATTCCATCATGTCGTAGACTAGGAGCCTGAAGTACCTCTCATTCCCTCCCCAATCGTTGTTATTCAGAATCTCCTGGGTCCAGCAGTTGTTTCGAGTATAATCGCCAATAGCCGAGCAGTCTTGACTTAGGCCCTGATCCTTTGCAACTCCTAACTCCCACAGCATATTCGAGAACGCCTCATCATCAGCAACGAAAACTATGCTGCCCGTTACTTCCAACTCCCCAACTCCAGCTGAGAATGCTCCCCTGCCCTCGTCAGCAACCTTGTCGAGGACCTTTATTCCAGGGTAGTCGAACCTCATCATAAGCCTCAGATCTCCTGTTGCCGGATTAGCTGGGTTTGTCGGATCGCCATCTCCGGCTCTGTCAATAAAGGCCGAAGGAGAGGCCCTTCCCAGAGTCATTATTTTTCTGTGTCCTGGATCTTCAAGATCCTTGTCAGTAGCCTCAAACATCATTCCAGTTGGGCCTTTATACATAACTGGGAGCCTGCAATCATTCAAACCATCTGGGTTCTGAATTTGGAATGAGGTACAACCCTGCATTAGTGCCCCTGGAGACATGTCGTCTATGTCCTGATTTACTGGTGACGCGCTCCAGACGTTCCCCCAATCGATGAATTGCTCCGATTGTTCCGTGAAAACCCAATGCTGCTTGTCGTCTTTCAATGGGGCATCCATGTACCTGACGCCAAACAATATGGCCAGGTTATGGGCTTGCGTGTTATCAGCAGCAACAATCACCTTCCCTCCCTTTTCCGTAACAAAGCGGAAAATCTCATCCGCTTCCGTCTGATCTATTGGCTTCTCAGGTGCGATAATAGTCAGTAGTGTACGATGGGGATCTTTCCAGTCATTGACAAGCATTGGAGTAGACATTGTGTTAGCGACATAGTATCCTTCGTCCCTGTTCTCCACATATTCGCCTTCGAAACTCTCCCTCATATCGGATAGCTGACCTAGGCCGCTATCATCGTATGCCGAGTAATTTGTTGACTTTCCAATTACGAAGAACATGGGCAGAACTAGTAGCATAATTGATGTAATTACCAAGGCATACATTACATTTCTATTGAATCGAGCTTCGCCATCCACTTCTTCTGGCATCCTTCAAACCCCTCTTCAAGTTGGACCGTTGGCCCAAGCAACATCTGTCGGACAATCAAATCACGGTTATATGTTGCTGAACTAAGTTCATTTTTCTCGCCGGTATCACGTTTTGCTACCGATTTTCCTATTCTCCTTTCCTTCTGGGGAAGAATAGGGCGCCTAGCAACCCTGAGATGGCCACAATTGCGCCTGGAGCCGGTAGGTTAGACTCCACTGAGTCCTCAGTTTCGCTACTCCCCCCTCCTTGGTCGCTGGAACCTGAATCTCCCGATGGAGGCGGCTCAACCGTGACCCTCACCTCTCCCTCTGCGATTGCATTACCCCCTCCTGGCATTTCTCTCTTCGAGGTCACTGTTACCGTGATGTCACAATGCCTCTTGGGATGGCTCTCCGAGGCTGTTACTTTCAGGTTCGCATCCTTTTCCTTTCCTGCCTCGATGTTCCCGCTTAGTAGTGAGTCTAGGCCATTGTCGGTGGACAATAGAGGGCAGTCGTCCTTGACATCGACTTCCCCGACTCCGTCCTGCGCATTTCCTTTGTTTGTCACAGTGACCGTGAGGATGGTGTCTGAACCTGCATTCATGGGTCCGAATGGCTCAGTAATTTCTACTGCAAGATCGAAAATAGATGGAATCTCTAGGTCTCCTTCTCTGTTCTGAGAGGAAGATAGGGGATCAGGAACCCCCTGCCTCGCCGTAATCGTTGCTGTAATCGAGAACTTCTCCTTCTTTTCTGCATCATGGGATAGAACGTCAATTCCGCTTATCTTGAGATCGAATGAATCATTCGAACCAGCGGAAATAGTCTCTCCCTCGGGAGCCTCGTGCTCCCCACTGAAAGGAATATTGTATTCGAACTCAACGGTTATCTCGGTCAATCCAGAGTTTTCTACAAAGAACTCAACCTTAACAGATCCATCATCGGATAGAAGAAACGGGTTTGTTGAGTCTTCTCCGGGGTAGTTTATGCCCAATTCCCAAGAATCTAGCTCTTGTGCCGAAGTCGGGGTCGTCGCGAGCTGAGAGAATGTCAGGATAGCTCCTAGGATAATTGAGGCAAACCTCGAACCCATCAAACCACCAGTAAACCTCTACAAGCCCTCTTCGTTAAGACCTTCACCATCTTTCTTCGATATGGTGGGGAGAACCAAGTGTTCTGCACCGGCTTTACTGCTTTCCTGATTGACTCCGCGAGGTCTTCAACAGTTTCAGCACCACGCCAATTCGACAGGGCCCCCTCTGCTTCCTCAGAGTGTAGACTCGGAATGGACTCGAGACCAGTAGTCGCAACTCTTAGATTCTCAGGACCCTCACTCGGATCCCCTCTCCAAAGCACGGCAACCCCCGCTTCTGGGAAGTCCCATGAGTCTCTTTGTCTTAATTTCTGATAATCCCCGTGCCATTCCGAGGAATCTTCTGGGATTGTGATGTGAGTCACTAACTCCCCCTTTTCAAGGATATTTCTCTTCATTCCATCCAACTCAAAGAACTCACAAAGTGGAAGGGACCTAGTTCCTCCGGGCGAGGCCAGATGTATCGTTGCATCAAGGCACATCAGTACTGGGGCAAGATCTGCCTGGTATGTCGCAACGCACAGAGTGTTCTGATTGGGAATTACCCTGCAATCTGCACCCGTCCCGCAGTCGCATTTGTGACACCAGTCGATAGATTCTCGCCATGTTTCAGATTGATTGATCCAATAGCACCGGGTATCCAAGCAAATGTTGCCTCCAACTGTTCCAGATTTTCTGATCAGAACACTGGCAATGGAATTTGCCGCCTTGGCTAGAACTGGATGTGTGGACGCCCCCTCCGCCAACTCATCTATGCTTACCATCGCACCGATGTGCCCCTCACTCAACTCTCGTAATTCTGGAATTGAAGATAAAGAAATTACATGACTCTTTACATTGATGTGCCATTTGTAGTTGGGCAAGAGATCTGTACCTCCTGCAATCCAGTCGAAATCTTCCCCAGATTCAGAGAACTCTTTCGCCATCTCTATGGCTTCATCAAGGCTCTTTGGAGACAGTACCCTGAATGGTGGCATCTTCATTTCGAATCCCCCATGTGGCGCCTCTCAGTATGCTTCCAAGCACTACCTGCAAGTCGAGGAGAAGCCAGGTATTCTTCGTCAGGGGTCACTCTGACCTCCCACCTAGGGTCCACTTCATCAGGAGGGGTGGAGGGATCCAAACCGAATAGCGCTCCATTGTAGTAGTCCCCCCTCTCCTCGTCCAATCTTCTTTCCTTGTCCCTTAACTTATGCTCCTCGCCCCTCTTTTCGAGAATTTTTTGCAGATCCGAGTGCTCAAGTGACGGGCATCCAAGTTCTGTTGGATCTGAAATACCTTCAGACCTGCAACGCTTCTCAATCATTTTGAAAACCCTCTCTGGAGTCATTGGGAGTTCGGAAGTTCTGACTCCCACCGCATCGTAAACAGCATTGCAAACTGCTGGAAGAATTGGTAGGAGAGGCCCCTCTCCTGCTTCCTTTGCCCCAAAGGGACCTTCTGGGTCATTTGACTCGACTATTATCGGGACTACTTCTGGCATCTCATGAACACTCGGAATTTTGTAGTCAAGGAGATCAGGATTCATCAGATTCCCACTTCTGCCATATCGCATCTCTTCTGAGAGGACTTGCCCCATCCCCATATGGCAGGAGCCGATTATCTGACCCTTCACTGCCAGCGGGTTTAGGGCCTTACCACAATCATGCGCAGCCCACACTTTGTCCACCTTGGTCTGCCCCGTCTCTACGTCCACAGTCACTTCTGCTACGTATGCCGAGAATGAATATGCAGGTGCTAGACCAGCGGCTGCCCCCTTGTGGGTCCTTCCCATGGGTGGCGTCCTGTATGCTCCGGATGACACTAGAGCCCCCCGATCCTCTTGTGCCTTGTGCAGTGCCTCTAGGTATGAAACACCGACTGCAGGGTCACTCTTCAGGAAAATTCTACGGTCCCCGATCACCAGGCCCTTCCTTTCGGCACCTGTTATCTCCATTGTCGCATCAAGCAATTCGTCCCTGATCTGCATTGCTGCTGAGATTGCGGCATTGGCATTCATGAACGTGACTCTTGAGGAGTAAGATCCTAGGTCAACTGGAGAAGTATCCGAATCTCTGGATCTCACCCGAATCATGTCAAGAGGCAATCCCAATACCTCTGCGACCGATTGGGCGACAACTGTATCTGAACCCTGGCCAATGTCCGCAGCACCAGTATGAACCGTCACTCCCCCGTCCATGTCTACTTTCAGATGTACAGTTGCATGTGGGAATTTATTGGGATCCCAGTGTATGGGTAAACCACTCCCCGAGATGAAGAAACCACAACCTATCCCAATCCCCTTGCCCAAAGGTAGCTTTCTGAATTTCTCGTCCCAACCGCTCTCTTTCTTGACCCTCTCCAGACACTCCCTCATGCCAATACTGGTTACCCTAAATCCAGTAATTGTCGCCGAGTGTGGGGGAAGTAGATTTGCCAGACGAAGAGAAATCGGGTCAACACCAAGACTCTCGGCCAGGTCATCTAGCCCAACTTCTACTGCACATCTCGAGTTCACCGCTCCATGCCCTCTCATGGCACCACTGGCCGGTTTATTCGTCCACACCCTGGCTCCAGTGTAGTGGAAAGCACCAATCTCGTATGGTGCTGTGTGGAGGACTCCATTGTAGTAAGTGGTCACATGTCCGAAAGAGGCAAATGCCCCGCCATCAATTAGCGCATCAGTCTCAATCCCACAAATCCTGCCTTCCTTGTCAGCATGGAGGTTCATCTCAATCCTAGATGGGTGACGGCCCCTATTGACCCAGTAGACCTCCTCTCTATCGAAAGTGATTCTCACTGGTCTGCCCGATTTTCTCGCAAGAATTGCCGCACACATCTCATGGGGAAATGGATCCGATTTTCCTCCGAACCCCCCTCCGACAAATGTTCTATGCACATTGATTTGGTGCATTGGAATTTCCAAAACGTCAGCCAGTGCTCTGTGAAGGTAGTGTGGAACTTGTTGTGGTGTGTATAGAGTCAGTCTTCCGGATGGGTCCCAATTAGCAACCACTGCATGCGGCTCAGTGAAACCATGATTCACTCCTGCAAAAAGCCAATTTTTCTTGTGACTAGCGACAGAGGATTGAGACATCCCGGCAATGTCCCCGAACTCTTGGAAAACTCTCTTCTGTATGTTTGACTCTCCGATGTGGTAGTTGCCACGATCATGAATCGGCTCCTCACTGTCCTCAAGGCCCTTGCGCATGTCATGAATCGGCTCCAGAATCTCGTATTCCACTTCGATCAGCCTTTCCGCCTCCCTAGCAGTAGGCTCGTCGACTGCAGCGACGCAAGCGACCAGATCACCAGCATGGCGAACTTTCTCCACTGCCATTGCATGCTCATCCTTCGTAACCGGGAGTACTCCGAAGCGGTTCTTCGCGTCATCCCCCGTCGCAATTGCAATCACTCCAGGCAGATCAAGCGCTTTGGAGCAGTCTATCGAGAGGACCCTCGCATAGTGGTGAGGGGAGCGAACAATCCTTCCAATGAGCTCTCCTGCGAGACGTACATCGTCCCCGTAATGAGCCTGACCAGTAACTTTCCAAGAACTGTCCACTAATGCGGTCGGTTTTCCTATAATTTGGCCACTCACTAATTCGTCATGCCTGTGTGGGCCCCAGGGTTGCTTCAAGGACCCACCCTGTGAACTAGGAATCATTTCTGGATCAGTAGACTCAGAGAATCTGTTCTTTCCACCGGAACCAGGTCTAGAAAATGGGAGTTTTCCTGGTTGTTGCCTGTATCCGATAATCTCATCATCGCCCTCTGAAGATTCCTCATCTCCCTCTTTCTTGGACATACTAGTTCCCACCAAATCCTGGATGCGGGTCGCTCTTGGGGCTTGTTGAGTCTTCAACACAATCCCCCGATACAAGGATTTCAGATGCCGCTTTCACCGAGTCTACAATCTGCTGGAAACCAGTACACCGGCAGAGATTGCCTTCAATTGCACCCTTTATCTCCTCTTCATCGGGTTTCGGGTTGTCTGAAAGTAGAGCCGAAATCACAACTAGAAATCCGGGGGTGCAGAATCCGCATTGACTGCCTCCAAATTCCGCGAAGGTCTGCTGAATTGGATGTAGGTGATGCCCATCAGCCAATCCTTCAACCGTGGTAATTCCTGTACCATCAACTTCGATTGCTAGGGTTAGGCAGGACAACCTTGGCTCTCCATCGATGAGAACTGAACAGCATCCGCAAGTCCCCATGTCGCATCCACGCTTGGTCCCCAAACTACCAATCCTATCTCTAAGGACATCAAGCAGAATTGCATTGCTTTCGATGAAAATTGAAGACTCTTCTCCGTTCACGACGGCATTCCACTCGACCTCATCGGGATGGGGTAGCATCGGGAGTCGGAACTGCACCACATTATGACCAATCGAGTCCATCCTTTGAGCATTCGGTTACTTCCATTGCCTAGTTGAATTCATTGACGGCCTTCTTTACGACCTCTGACTCGGCTCTTTTTAGATGCTCACCGATGGTGCTCCTAGCTATTCCCAACTGATCCGCTAGTTGTTTCAGAGTGACTTCCGAGCCATCTTCGTAGTAACCTCTCCTAACTGCTAGCTCCAGAACCTCCCTCTGCTTTTCCGTTAGAAAATCATAGTCCTTCCCAGATCCGTTCTTTATTGTCTGGACACTTATGGTATCGGGCGGCATCACATTTCTGACGAATTCCAAGAAACTACGTATTGAGCTGGAAATTCCGAAGATCCTGAACTCCAATCCAGTTTTCGAGTCAATTCCATATGGCGGATATACATAGATGTTTGATAACTCAACTGCAGATAATGCCAGCGGGTGCGTGCAACGAATGCTGACAAGAACGCCGCTTTCGTCTTCCTCATGCCTCTCTAAAACCTCAAAACTTTCCAATTCTGAGATTTCCGAAAGTTCATGTCCCTCATTTATTTTTAACTCGACTAGTTGGGTAACTCCATCAGATTCTGTTGAGAGATGTCCAAGAACCTCTATTCTTTCACAGATTTCCATCAGAGTATCAATCTCGTCAATTCCGCTTAGGGAGGAGACCTTCCACCTGAGGAGAACTTTTCTCATGTCTCCACAAGTCCTTTTTTCTATTTAATTCCAACCTTAGTTCCAGTATGCTTCTCTGATGTCCTGATTCGACTCCATACAAATCTCGACATCAAATGGCCTCTGGGGCATCGCATTGCTTCCATTTAGGTGCTCAATAATTGGCTTGACATTACTCTCGTTTACAACGCCCCAGCCAACTTGTGTGCACGGAGCAATTGGGGATACCGGAGTTGTTCCCGATAGGGGGTCCCAAGTTGAGAATGAAGGATACCAAGCAGAGAGATTCAGCGCATCTCGTAGATCGTCATTCGTCAATGAGAAATTTGTTCCGTTTACGATAAGACCCATCCTTGAATCCGGATCCGCTCCAGCAGATGGGTCCCCAAATTCGAATCTCAGACTCTCTAGGACCTCCGAGAGGAGACCGGCAGTCCTAGGAGTGGCAAAAGAAGTCCCTGACGTCCAATGGTAGCCGTCGACGTCATCGTGATTGGGTAGGAACTGAGTCCAGTCTGCCGCAATGTCCGGGTACGAACCGCTCATCGTTTCCTTCTGATCATCGTCCTCCTCGGCGTAGCCGGAAATTCCAATGCTCCATGGGGGGCCCGCCGTGGAGTCTTGGATTGCCGGAGAAGGGGAGTTGTCAGCTGCCCCGGTGTGAATCTTCTTTTCTTGAACCACGGCCACTTTGGTTGCATCCTCAATCCCTGGAACTGGAACTGAGAGGATTGGTCCGAAACTCGTTGTAATGATGTCAACCAATGGTTGGTTCGCCGCTGCTAGAACTGCTGCATCGCTGAATCCCTCAACGAAGAAAATTACCGCATCAGGATTTGCATTGAGTACCGCTCCTGTAACTGCTGTTCCATGTCCGTCGCTGGGATCATCCAAAATTGGTATATCGGTATCATCGTCGGGGGTGGTCCCAATAATCCTGGTCCCTCTAAACCAAACAATATCTCCAGATTCTATGACGTCCCAGCAACTCTCCCTATCTGCCTCATACCTCTCTTGCCATGTTCCATTACTGGTGATATTGCAGACCATGTTAACCCCTAGTTGATCAAGAAGCCATTCGGGGTAAGACTCGTTCATGGAGAAGTGATTGTGATACACGTTGATCCCCGTGTCAACTGGAGCAACGACGCTAAAGGAACCGAATCCTTCGATGACCTCGGTTTCTGTTTCCACTTCCTTTTCCTGCCCACCAAGGCACCCCACAAGGGATGCAGATAGCATCAGCGCGGCAATGAGGACAGAGGCTTTCTTCACAGTGCCCCGCAATTGACCACGAATTTCATACTTAGGTTGGGCTGATTGCCCTCTCTAATGAAAGAATTTCTGCGCAAACGGCTATTGCAATCTCTTCAGGCGAGTCTGCGCCTATTTCCAAACCAATGGGGCACCTAACAGATTCCAGGATCCTCTTTTCGATTCCTCTTTCAATCCCAGACCTCTCGAATTCCGACCACTTTTTCTTTGAGCCAATAGCACCAATCCTGGGTCTCTTAGTACCTCCTAAGATTCCAAGTATGCCTATCAGTAAGTCCTCATCGACCCCCCAGTCATGACTCAGAAGGAGTATGTCGGAGAATCTTCGAAGAGACCCCTCATCCTCTTGACCAAGAAATTCGCCTACCGGGCAACATATTACTCCCTCAGCATTAGGGAACCTTTCGGAATTACTGTAATCCTCTCTGATATCGAAAACACTGTATTCCCAATCCAGATTATCACAAACCTTTGCCAGGGCGAAACCAACATGGCCCCCTCCTGCAATCAAGATGTGAGGCCTCGGGTCAATCACTTCCATCGACACAGTCACGCGCCCCCCACATAGGCTGTCCAAGGCTGTCACCTCTTTTCCCTTCCCATCCTTGTGCAACAAGAAAACCTCCACAGAACCGCCCTTCTTCCTATTCGAACCATCCTCTGAAGCTAGCATATCTTCCAGTTTTTGACTCACCCTCATCTCAAGTCCAGCACCGCCCACCGTCCCGACTCTAGAACCAGATGAACTGATAGCGAGCTTTGCACCTGGCTTTCCAGGAACGCTGCCTTGCGCCTCGATTACTGATGCAATTGCAACCCTCTCGCCACCTCTCAACCTCTCTAGTGCCCAAGACAATACGGCAATGCTCACACCCGCCTGACTGGGCACTCTGCCTTTGGAGTTACTATTGCTAGCCCAATGCCACGTCCAGCATCATCATAATGGTGAAACCAATCATTACTCCCATTGTTGCAATGTCTCCATTTTTCCCCCTATGGGCCTCAGGTACCAACTCTTCTACGACTACGAAAATCATAGCGCCAGCAGCGAATGCAAGAGCATAGGGCAGAATCGGGTCGACGTAAAGTATGGTCGCCGCACCCAATACGGCTGCAATTGGCTCCACCATTGCAGATAATTGGCCCCACCAGAAACTCTCTTTCTTCGTCATACCTTCTCTTCTTAGTGGGACCGACACTGCAGCTCCCTCTGGGAAGTTCTGAATCCCTATTCCAATCGACAACGCGATTGCTGCTCCCAGACCATCACCAGTTGAAGCAGCCCCAAAGGCAACCCCTACTGCCAGCCCTTCGGGTACGTTGTGCAGTGTTATAGCGGAAATCAGAAGTTTGCTCCTATGCCAACTGGTCTTGACTCCTTCAGTTTCTTCCGGAGGGGCTCCCGGGTGAAGGTGAGGGAGGTAGGCATCGATCAACCTCATGCATACGCCACCCATTACGAATCCGAATGCAGCTGGAAGTACCTTCGCAAGACCTTCTCCATCTGTTTGATCGATTGCGGGACCTAGAAGCCCGAAGCAGCTCGCTGCAATCATCACCCCTGCAGCGAAACCCAGCATTCCATCGAGTGCTTTTCTGTTTATTTCGTGGAAGAAAAATACCAGGCCCGCTCCAGCTGCTGTCATGAACCAGGTGAACATACCTGCAATCAAAGCCTGCTCAATAGGGCTGAAACCATCGAGCAACTCTTCAGGATTCATGGCTCTGGGTTGAAATTGCACTTTTCAATTTTCTTCAATAATAGAATCTAATTTTAGACCCAACTCTTCAATATCTGAGGGCGTGTCAATGTTTAGGTGTAGGGCCTCGTCAATTACTTCGAATCTGATAGGGTCAACGATTTGTCTCAAAGGCGAATCCTCGGGACTCTCCCTCACTCTTCCAACGTCTGTAGGCGATAATAGCAGAGGGTGACCTCCCCTACCATCTCGCATTGGACAGCAACTCTCTTTTGAGCCGATTAGTCGTTCGAGTGTGGAATTTGAGAAACCCGGCCTATCTACCGGCACTACAAGCAATCTGTAGTTGTGCCCCTTTGAGTGATCAATACTTGAAATTCCGACCTTAAGGGAACCCGTCCGTCCTTTCTTAGGCTCTGTATTTTCAACTACATTAGAACCGGGGAGTTTGGCGGAAATCTCTGCAATGTTAGTCTTGTTTGCCACCACGGTGACATCGACCCCCATGTTCGAAACCCTTTCCGACAACCATCCCACTAGGGTGCTGTTTCCAATGCGGATTAGCGCTTTGTCCCTCCCTAGTCTAATGCTAGAACCAGCTGCAAGAATTACGCACTCAACCCGGGGCAACTCCATGGAGCCCCGTTACCCAGCTTCGTAATAGTGCTATACTAATCCGTCTAGTAATCCACTGAGATAAGTCATGTAAGAAAGATAGGTGAGAATCATCAATGAACCAACAGCTCTTGAGAAGTCCTTACCCCTAAGAAATGCAATAACCACGAAACCAGAAGTCGCGATTACTACCATGATGTCTCTAGTGAATTCGCTATCGACGACAATTCCACCTCCGAAAATGCTAGCAATGCCAATTATTCCCATGATATTCATTACATTGGAGCCGAGAACGTTTCCTACGGCCACTCCTCCTTGGCCCCTCAGACCTGCGACCACCGTTACAGCAAGCTCTGGCAATGATGTTCCTAGAGCAACAATTGTCAGTCCTATCACTGCCTCCGAGACGCCGAACGTCTCTGCAATGTTAGTCGATCCATCGACCAGCAGTATTGCTCCAGACCATATCATCGCCCCCCCAATTATGCAAGCAGGTATTGCGACAGACATTTTCCTCGGAAGCCAAGAGTCTTCGAACTCATACTCGTCATCTCCAGCTATTGCTTTCGAATATGTGTAGTAATAGTACGCGATTAGACAACATAGCATAACAACCCCTCCAGATAGGGGTACCTCCCCTCCAAAAACGAAAACAGCCATGAAAGATGTAGCCACTATTACTGCTACTGAATCTCTCCTGACGTCCTCTCCGCCTTCGGACTTCGCACCCAGCAATGCTGCCGTTCCGAGTACAAGCATTACATTGGCAACATTGGATCCGAGTACACCTCCAATTGCTATGTCGGGGGCATCATTTCCAATAGCCTCTATTGCGACAGCCAACTCAGGCAACGAAGTCCCCACCGCCACTACTGTGAACCCAACAACCAGGGGGGAGACACTAAGATTCTGTGAAATCCTGGTCGCCCCTTGGACCAATGCTTCCCCTCCCCCCATTAGTAATGCGAAACCAGAAAGAACGAACAGAACGTCTACTAAGGTCCCATCCATATCCCATTCCCCGAACATTTCACAAATTACTCTTTGCTAAGTCTGCTATGCAATCTCATCAAGTGCACGCCCTCTCAATATGCCTGACAACTACTCCTACGCTGGGAATAGTGTGATCCTCCAGAGTGGGTGAAAATGGGACTGGCGTATCCAAGGCCCCAATTACAATTGGTGGGGACTCCATTCTCCAGAACGACTCTTCAACAATTCTGCTTGATACAGTGTGCCCGAATCCTCCCGTCCATTGCGACTCTTGCAGAACGATCAGGCGCCCTGTCCTCAATACCGAATTGATACAGGTCTCGGAATCAAACGGAACAAGTGTTCTAAGATCCACTACCTCAACCTCGGTTCCCTTTTTGGATGCCTCTCTAGCCGCATCAAGAGCAACATGCACCATCGCCCCCCATGTGACAATTGTGATGTCCTTTCCCCCACGAACTATTCGAGCAGATCCAATGGAACTATTGCCACTTTCAAGCCTCTTCTCGACGGATTCCGTGTCTACTACTTGGTTGATTGACTTGCCCCAGCCAGTCATCCCCCCCCTTAGTCCGTATAACCCAATGTGCTCAAGGTAAACCACCGGATCAGGAAGATGATGCGACTCGATCAGTAGATCATAGGCATCTTGTGGATTACTTGGAGAGACGATAACCAGGCCCGGGTCATTTGTTAGCCACGACTCAATCATATTCGCGTGGAACGGCCCACTTCGGGTCTTTGCACCGAGTGGGATTCTGACAGTTAGGGGCACTTCAGCACCCCACCTCCATCTTAGTTGGGCTGCATTGTTTACCAGCGGATTCATTGCCAGTGAAGCAAAACCACCGAACTGAATTTCTGCTAGGGGGAGCATTCCACCCAAGGCAGCCCCTGTTGCTGAATGAATGATTATCGCCTCGGATAGTGGCATATCGAGGAGTTTCGGTTGGTGCCCCTTCGCCTTCAGCCCCAGATTCATTCCGAAAGCCCCAGCGACTTCCATATCTTCTCCCATGAATAACATCCGTTCTCCAAATTTTTCAGCCAGAGTCGCCATTGCATTCTGTATTGATCTACTGAATGTCCATGAGTTTGGAGCATCCGAGAACTCGATCCCGTATTCTCCAGGCATTAGAGCCGCTTCTAGGGCATCGCCCTCTCGATCGATTCTGCTTAGTTGATGCTCATGGCTTGTTGCATCAAAAAGTGAGGTCACCCCCCTAACTACCGAATTACCCTCGGGCCAATCCATTTCCTCCAATTCATTCCTGGCCGCATTGATACCCTCCTCTTCTTCCTGAAGTATCCGATTCAGCATCTGTTCCCCCACTCCTAATTTGATTAGCAATTCTCTGTGGTTTGGCAGGGGGTCTTTCTCAGACCAGTATCGCAGCAAATCTCGATCAACGTAACCGGGAGGATTCCCACTTGAAGATCCTAGATACAGGTCGTCGTGATGATGTGCATGACCACAACCCCTCATTGTTTCAACGTGAATCAGAGTGGCCCCACAACCTGCCATGGCGAACTCTCTAGCTACTGCCGAGGATGCGTAGAACATCCCGGGATCAGATCCATCAATGCTCCATGCGGGGATTCCCATTGCATGCCCTTTGTCACCGAAAGTCTCTGCTCCGGATTGTGCTGAATTGAACGTGTCGAGAGCGATCTGATTATTCTGAATCATAAAGCAAATTGGAAGTCCGCGTACTCCAGCGAAATTCATCGCTTCCCAGAACTCTCCACTACTGCTACAACCCTCTCCAACCGGGGCTAGATGAAACCTCTTCACACCTAGCTGTTTTGCAGCCAATGCCACACCAGTTGTTGTTGCACTTGCAATTGGAAGGGGCGCTGTTGGAGGCAGCACCCTCTTCTCCCAGTTACCAATGTGTAGGTCACGCCCCCCACTTCCCTCGATTCCTCCATCCATGTAAGACTCCGCCTTCCCCATTTGAGCTGCAAGAACTTCAATCGGAGTCTGCCCCATAGCTAGAGCAAGCCCCATATCCCGAATCATCGGTGCTACCACGTCTGCATTTTGACGCTCTCCTTCGGGAAGATCAATCGCTCTATTCATTGCACTAGCACATGCCGCTACTCCTTCTTGCCAAGTTGATCTGAAACCCTTTCCTCCGAAAGTACCGCCATCTGGAGTAGGCAATCCGGATGCGAATAGATCTTTCAACTGTTCATCAACTAATCTCGTTCTAATCATCCATCTCTGCCATTGCAACCTATATTCCACTGTTATTGAGTGGTAATGGGCAATCCTCCTCAGGCAAAGGGTAACATCGACCAGGAATCTCACCATCCTCCTTTCTAGGAAAGCCTCACCTGTTCTTCTAGGGATGATTTCGGTTTTGCTCAAAGATGAGAGATCCGGTCCAAGGAGTCGTTCTGACAACCTTATTTCTAATTCAGAAACTAGCAATTCCGCGAATCCGTGAAAACTCTCCCCATCAAGGTAATTTGGAATCTTCAGATTGGCCCAGCAGTCAGAAACCGCATCCAGATGCCCATCGTGTCTTTCCGCAATGAATTCCAACAATTCCTCTCTGATGTCCCCAGAAGAAACTCTCTGAGGGAACTCTAACGGAATTTCTGGCTTCCAACCAGACCCCCAAATCTTAGGCAATAGAGATTGAGGTTCATCATCAGAGGACGGGTCACGTGCCGTTTCTTCCTCTGCAGAAA
>CETH01156382.1_pt1 | contig 14946 bp, 12 predicted proteins | sample 361461 | NCBI WGS metagenome assembly CETH01 (sample SAMEA2622695, study PRJEB7988) | marine metagenome | isolation source: saline water (ENVO:00002010), including
CTTTTAATAATAATCCAATAGCTATAAATCCAGTTATTACAAATATCGTAGTTACATGAATAGCCGTTAAGGAAGTGTTTTTGAGCCTGGTAGCTATCCAATGTCCCAAAGAACGACCATAATCAGACAAGTCTAAAAATTGATGCTTCTTAGGTAATTTTGACATTTTAAAAAGGTATTTAACTTAGGTGTTAAAATGACATGCAAATATACTGTTTCTGGAGTTCCACCTCAGTTTACACCTCACTAAAAAAAGACCCCTAGTGTTTATAGGGGTTTTCAGCTATAGTAGCAGAGAGGATGGGATTCGAACCCACGATACGCTATTAACGTATACACGCTTTCCAAGCGTGCGCCTTAAGCCACTCGGCCACCTCTCTAATTATATTAAATAAACAAAACTAAACACTATCTGTTTTTTAATTTAAAAATTTCATTTATATGATTGATGCTTGTCTCACAACATCCTCCTAGAATAGTTGCACCTAATGACTTAAATTTTTTCACAAAATTCGCAAATTTTTTTGGCGTTAAATCTTTTCTTTTACCCAAAAACTCAGTTGGATTTTTTGATATACTTTTTGAATAAATATTATTATAACCTGTTTTTGGATTAGTAAGTTTAAATCCATTAAGTTTAAAGCCAAAAGGTAATCCAAAGCTTTTAAGTTCTTCAAGATTTAATTCAAAATTTTCTGGAGAAACACATGACAACATTAAACCCATTAAATTATCATGATCAATTTTATGAATTATATCTGAAATTTTTTCACTACTTGGCAACCTTGTCCCCTCTGAAACGTGAGCACCTATTAAATAGGGTTTGTTAAATATTTTTATAGCCCGAATAGCCTGTCGAATTTCATTGACACTGCTCAAAACATCCAAATAAAAAAAATCAACATATGGATCAATAATCTTAGCTTGGTCATAAAAATTATCATGAATTTCTTGACTATCCCTTAAGTCAGCTTGATATACAAAATTTTGCGGAGGTAAGCCTCCAGCTACCAAAATACCATTACCTAGTGTTTTGGCTTTTTGAGCAATTTCTCCAGCTTTAATATTTAGATACTCGAACTTTTCTTCAATATTATTTTCACGAAGTCTAATCCTTTTTGTGCTAAATGTTGTAGTAACAATTACTTCTGCTCCTGCATTTATAAAATCCAAATGTGTATCTAAAACGAGTTGATGATAATTTTTATCTAAAAGTGCACTTGCACTCCATAAAGTTCCTTTTGATTTAAGCCCACGAGAAAGTAACTCTTGACCCATTCCACCATCTAAAATTCTTACTTCTTTAAAAAAATTTTTATCCATTTTCATTCATCTTTTTTGGGAAATTACTGAAATTTAAATGCAGAAAAAGCATTTCTAGTTGTTACACTGGCCACATCTTTCTCAGAAATTCCATAAACATCAGAAAGTTTAAGTAAAATATTTTTTAAATATGAACTTTCGTTTCTCTTTCCCCTATAAGGTGCAGGGGCTAAATATGGACTATCTGTTTCTAATACAATGTTTTCTATTGGAATTTTTTGTAAAACCTTCTCAAGATCATTGTTTTTAAAAGTAATAACACCTCCTATTCCTAATTTGAAATTCAAATCAATCGCCCTTTGAGCATAATTGAAATCTCCTGTAAAACAATGAAAAATGCCCGTTAAATCATCACCTTTATGTTGTTCTATTATTTCAAATACTTCATCAAAAGCCTCTCTACAATGAATTACAATAGGTAAGCTATAAGATTTTGCTAAAAGAATTTGTTTCTCAAAAGCTTTTTGTTGCTCAACCAAATACTTTTTATCTCTATATAAATCTATTCCTATCTCACCAATTGCAAAAAATTTATCTTCTGAAAGTAATTCCTCAACAATTATTAGTTCTTCTTCGAAATTTTCTTTAACATAATTAGGATGAAGTCCCATCATTAAATAAATATAATTGGGGAAATTCTTCTTTAGTTCAAACATCCTTTTATGATAAGAAGAATCAATAGAAGGAATAAAAAAATGATTTATACCGACATCAATAGCTCTTTTAATTACTTCCTCTCTATCATGATCAAAATCTTTTAAATAAATGTGGGTATGGGTATCTATTAATTGCATAATTTAAACTAATATAATTCCAAATATTTTTTTTGCTTCTTATTATTCTAAAATTTTAATTTACTTTACATCTTTACTTTTCAAATGATAAAAAAGTTTTTAGATAAAAGTGGCTATTTTGGAATAAATTTAAAAAAAACAAAGAGTCAACATTTAACTTGTAATTTAAAAATTAATGGGAACAAAGGTCTTTTTCTAATTGATACTGGTGCTTCAAATAGTTGCATAAATAAAAAAGAAAAGGAAATCTTTAATCAAGTTGACAAAAACAAAGAAATTGAGGGTGCAGGTGCTGGAAAAGGAAAACTAAATCTAAAAATGACTAAAAAAAGTATGGTTGAATATGGATCTAGAAAAATTGGAAGCTTTTCTTTTCTCCTTTTGGATATGGATCACATTAATGAAACTATGATAAAAAGTGGAGCAAATTCAATAAACGGAATTATTGGAGCAGATTTTTTAAAAAAAACGAAGGCAATTATTTGTTATAAACCCTTAACTCTTTTTTTAAAGGCCTAATGACTTTTCTATTTTGTTTGACATCAAATGTTCAATCGGATTCTCCAGTGCTTCTTTGATTGCAACTAAAAATCCGACTGATTCCTTTCCATCAATTATTCGATGATCATATGACAGTGCCAAATACATCATAGGTCTAATCTCTACTTTTCCGTCAACAGCAACTGGACGTTGAATAATATTATGCATACCTAAAATACCAGATTGGGGAGGATTAATTATCGGTGTTGACAACATAGATCCAAAAACACCACCATTAGAAATTGTGAAAGTTCCTCCAGTCATATCGTCCACAGTTATTTCACCATCTCGGGCACGAATCGCTAAACGTTTTATTTCTGACTCTATTTCACTAAAAGAAAGTAATTCAGCATTTCTAACTACAGGGACCATTAAACCCTTAGGCCCAGATACAGCAACACTAATATCACAATATTCATATGCTATTTTATGATCTCCATCAATCATTGAATTTACATCAGGAAAAAGATTTAAAGCGCGAACTACAGCTTTGGTAAAAAAGCTCATAAAACCAAGGCCTACGCCATGTTTTTCTTCAAATTTTTCTTTATATTTTTTTCTTAAATCAAAAATTGAACTCATGTCAGCTTCATTAAAAGTGGTCAGCATCGCTGTTTCATTTTTTACAGAAACTAATCTTTCCGCTACTTTTCTTCTTAGCATCGAAAGCTTTTCTCTTTTATCAGAACGATTTCCTTCCTTAGATGGAGAGCCCATAGATGGGACTGCTTTAATAACATCTTCTTTGATTATTCTTCCATCACGCCCTGTCCCCTTTATTTGACTCAAATCTATCCCCTTTTCAGAACTTATTTTTTTTGCAGATGGAGATGGAGATCCTGATGCATAAATATCTTTTTTTGACATTTCATCATTCTTCTCGTTTGTAACTTTTTGTGTCGGCTCTTCTTTTGTCTTGTCTGATGTTTTTTCTCCAGATGGTTTGCCTTCAGTATCAATAAGACATACAACAGCACCTACTTCTACTGTGTCTCCCTCTTCAGCCTTGAGAGTGACTGTTCCACTAACCTCTGCAGGAAGTTCCAAGGTGGCTTTATCTGAGTCTACTTCTGCAATAGCTTGGTCTTTTTCAACATAATCTCCATCTGAAATCAGCCACTGGGCAATTTCAACCTCTGTGATTGATTCTCCAGGAGAAGGGACTTTCATTTCTAGAACCATAGCTTAAAATTTAAATCAAATTTAATTTATTTATCTCTTTCATCAATTCTTTCGAAAAACTTTTTCAATAACCTTATTATGTCTTTTTTGGAATCTTACTGAACTTCCAGATGCAGGAGAGTCAGAAAATGGCCTGCTAACGATTCTAAAAGTTAATGCTTTTTCAAAATGAAGAAGCAAATAACTTAGTGCACCCATATTTTTAGGCTCTTCTTGTGCCCATACAATATCATTGGTTTTACTGTATAAACTCAATTGATGATTAATTTGATCTTTTGGTAGTGGAAAAATTTGTTCAACTCTGACAATAGCTACATCCATTCTGTTTTTTTCTTCTCGAGCTTTGATTAAATCATAATAAAATTTCCCAGTGCAAAAGACCAGAGTTTTTGACTTGTCAGGTGAAACTTTCTCATCTGGAATCAATAATTCAAATTTCCCTTTAGTAAAATCATCTTTTTTAGAAACTGCAAGAGGATGCCTCAACAAGCTTTTTGGGGTAAAAACTATAAGTGGTTTTCTGTAATTTACAATTGTTTGTCTTCTTAGCAAATGAAATAAATTTGATGGAGTTGTACAATTAGCTACAATCATATTATCTTCTGCACAAAGTTGCAAGTATCTTTCCATTCTCGCAGATGAATGCTCCGCCCCCTGACCTTCATAGCCATGAGGTAAAAAAAGAACTATTCCATTTTGTAATTTCCACTTATCCTCAGCTGCAGAAATATATTGATCTAAAATAATTTGGGCTCCATTACTAAAATCTCCAAATTGTGCTTCCCATATTGTAAGCGTCTTTGGGCTTGCCATGGCATATCCATAATCAAAACCTAAAACTCCATATTCTGAAAGTAAAGAGTTATAAATTGAAAAATTTCCTTTAATATCAGAATCAAGATTATCTAGAAGAATAATTTCTTCTTCAGAATCCTCTGCTTTTAAAATAGCATGTCTGTGAGAAAATGTTCCTCTTTCAACATCTTGACCCGATATTCTAACATTATAACCTTCCATTAACAGTGAACCATATGCCAACATTTCTCCCATTGCCCAATCAATTTTATCAGTATCAAAAAACATTGTTTTTCTATCATCAATTAATTTTATAATCTTTCTTAAAAAATTTTTCTCCTGTGGAAGTGATGATACTACTTTAGCAATATGCTCTAATTTTGAGATAGGAATCTTTGTTTCAAACTCCCTGCTCATGATTTTTTCATTAACTCTTTCAAATTCCTTCCATTCATCTCCCATAAAATCAGTAACCATAGTTTCCTTTACTTTTGAGGAATCTTCAAAAGCTTTATCAAGCATTGCTCTATATTCTTTTTCAATTCCCGACAAATACTCTTGATCAATAACTCCTTCACTTAACAAAACTTCAGAATATATTTGTTTAGGATTTTTATGCTTAGCAATAGCTTTGTAAAGTTTGGGTTGAGTGAAACGAGGCTCATCCCCTTCATTATGACCATACTTTCTATATCCCAGCAAATCAATAAAAACATCCTGATTAAATTCCATCCTATATTCAAGTGCAAAATGAGCTGCATGAATAACAGCTTCAACATCATCTGCGTTAACGTGAAAAATAGGGCATAAAGTAACCTTTCCTACATCCGTGCAATAAGTACTTGTCCGTGCATCAAGATAATTAGTGGTAAATCCAATTTGATTATTTACTACTATATGAATTGTCCCTCCTGTTTTATAACCTTTTAAGCCAGCCATTTGAACAATTTCATACGGAAGTCCTTGGCCTGCGATGGCTGCATCCCCATGAACTATGATAGAAAGTACTTTAGATAAATTCCCAGAAAAGTCATCTTCTTGTTTAGCTCTAGTTATTCCCTGTACAATAGCTCCAACGGTTTCCAAATGAGATGGATTTGGAGCAATGTTGAGATTGATTTTTTTCCCTGAATTGGTATCTCTTTTACATGTCCATCCCATGTGATATTTTACATCTCCGTCAAAAATCATTTCTTCATCATAATCCTTGCCTTGAAATTCATTAAAAATATCTTTAGCAGATTTCCCAAAAATATTAATTAGAGTGTTTAATCTTCCACGATGCGCCATTCCCATGACAAATTCTTCTACTCCCTTTTCAGCAGCTAACTCAATTATTGAATCAATAGCAGGGATCAAGGACTCTCCTCCTTCTAGTGAAAAACGTTTCTGACCTACAAATTTAGTATGTAAAAAATTTTCAAAACCAACGGCCTGGTTCAATTTTGAAAGAATATGTTTTTTTTGATCTGCCGAAAATTTTGGATGATTTGTATTTACATTGAGTTTTTTTTGTATCCAATTAACCTTTGAAGGGTTTCTTATATACATATATTCAATTCCAATTGAATCACAATAAATTTGCTGAAGATGATCAATGATTTCAGATAATGTTGATGATCCAATACCCATTATTTCTCCAGCACTGAAAACAGTTGCTAAATCTTTTTCCTCTAATCCAAAATTCTGAAAATCTAAAGTTGGAGTGTATGTTCTTCTTTCTCTGACTGGATTTGTTTTTGTGAATAAATGTCCTCTATTTCTGTAGGCATCTATTAACTTTACTACTTGGAATTCCTTTTTAATATTTTCTGGAACTTGGTTATCAGTTTCCAAATGGGAACTTCCGTTCTCCTGCCCAAAATCAAACCCTTGAAAAAAAGCTCTCCAGCTAGGTTCAACAGTGTCAGGATACTTAAGGTATTGGTCATAAAGTTCAGCGAAATAGGCCGTATTAGCTGAATTTAAAAAAGAATACTTATCCATTTGGCAAAGTCTTTACAGCTTGCTAAAACAAAATTACACTTTTTGATAAAAGACTTTTGAATTTTATTGATAAAAAATATTTGATTCTATAACCTTTCAAATACACCAGCGATTCCCTGACCTCCACCTACACAAGCAGTTACCATTCCAAACTTCTGTTTCTTTCTTTTCATATCGTTGAGTAACTGAATTGTCAATTTTGCCCCTGTACAACCCAAAGGATGACCCATTGCTATTGCTCCGCCATTTAAATTTACTGTTTCAGGATCTAAACCAGCTTCTTGAATTACAGCCAAAGACTGAACGGCAAACGCTTCATTAAGCTCAGTTTGTTCTATGTCTGAAAGTTTAAGACCTACCTGATTCAAAACTTTTGGAATTGCTACACACGGTCCAATACCCATATAAAGAGGATCTACACCACCAACTGCACAACCCAATAATTTAGCAATAGGTTGAAGCCCTAATTCTGTAACCTTTTTCTCACTCATAACTAGAGTAAAAGCAGCTCCGTCAGATGTTTGAGATGAATTCCCAGCGGTAACAACTCCTCCTTTTTTAAAGGCTGGACGTAATTTTGCTAAACCGTCTAAAGTTGTATCTCTCCTAACGCCCTCATCAATCTCCACAACATGGCTTGATTCTACTCGCTTACCATTTTTAACAAAAACTTCATCAACTTTTATTGGAACTATTTCTTCATTGAAGAAACCTTTATCAATTGCATTTGCTGCTTTCATATGAGAAGAATATGAGAAACTATCTGCTTGTTCTCTTGAAATTTTATATTTACTTGACACAGCTTCAGCTGTAGCTCCCATGCTAACATGATAATTTATATTATCAATATTAGCCTTATAACTTGGGGAAAGCTTATAACCTGTCATTGGAAGTAAACTCATACTTTCAGTTCCTCCAGCAATATATATCTCTCCAAAACCAGCTTTAATTTTAGAAACAGCTAAAGCTATAGCCTCTAGTCCAGATGCACAATATCTATTAATTGTGATTCCTGGAACTTCCTTGCCTAAGGAGCGAGCGGCAATTAATCTTCCTATTTGAAGTCCTTGTTCTCCTTCGGGATTAGCACAACCAACAATTACATCATCAATAGTTGAAGGATCCAACTTTGGAACACTCTTAACTAGGTGCTTAACAACTTCTACAGCCAAGTCATCAGATCTGAAATTTTTAAATCCTCCTCTTTTTGCCTTTGCAACTGCAGATCGGTATCCAGTTATAATGTATGCTTCCATTTTATAAAGTTTAATTTCTTAAGGGTTTATTGTTCATTAGTAAATATTGAATTCTATCAAGAGTTTTTTGATTCCCTAATAGGCTAACAAATGCTTCTCTTTCTAAATCTAATAAATATTGCTCAGAAACATATTGAGTTCCTGTTAAATCACCGCCGCAAATTACATAAGCAACTTTCTTAGCGATTTCAACGTCATAATCAGACATATATTCTCCTAAACGGAACTCATTGATTGCAGAATAAAGTACACTCAATCCATTACGCCCTAGAACTTGAATATCACCTTTTACAGAAGGGGCTATATAATTTTTGGATAATTCTATTACCTTTTCCTTAGCCATGGCAATATTTTGGGGCGTATTATAGCAAACAAAGTCGCGCTCAGGATTTAGATAATGTAAATCAAAAGCTTGATGCGCAGAAGTGGCAACATTTGCAGTAGCAATTGTTTTAAAATAGTCAATTAATGTTGGAATTTTAACATCTCCTTCAAAAAAAGACTCTGAAGCTCGTAAAGCAAATTCCTTTGTCCCTCCACCTGCTGGTAATAATCCTACTCCTACTTCAACAAGACCTATATAAGACTCGGCAGCATAAATTCCTGCATCACAGTGCATTGCAATTTCACAACCTCCACCAAAAACATATCCTTGGGTTGCAGCTACTACAGGGATTTTTGATGTTCTTATTCTCATCATCACCTGTTGAAAACCATCAACCATTTTTTGCAAATCATCAAATTTCTTTTGCATAGCAAACATTCCTACACCCATTAAATTAGCTCCTACACTAAACTGTTTTGCATTATTCCCTATTACAATCCCCTTCCATTTTCCTTCCTCAGCAATTGATATTGCTTCATCTATTGCTTTTATTATCCCATCACCTAGAGAATTGCTCTTGCTTCTAAATTCAAGACAAAGGACCCCATCTCCAATGTCGTGCACTGTACATTCACTGTTTTTAATTACAGGTTTATTTTTCCTATAAGTATCAAGTAAAATGATAGATTCTGATCCAGGGATAGCTTCATATTTTTCTGTTTGAAGATTAAAATATTTCTTTTCCCCATTCTCATAGACATAAAAAGCACTAGCATTTATTTTTTGCATTTTTTGGATCCAATCTGGCAGCTTTAGCCCTTCAGAAGATATCATTTCAAGGCCTTTTTCAAAGCCTATAAGGTCCCAATATTCAAAAGGACCATAATCCCAAAAATATCCTGAACGCATAGCATCATCTATTTGATAATACTGTTCAGAAATTTCAGGAACTCTTTCAATTACATAAGAGAATATGGAGGTAAAATATTCATTTAAAAATAAGTTTACTTTATCTTCTCCAAGGATCAGGTTTTGAATTCTTTTAGACATGGATTCAATCCCTTTAGCATTTTTTACAACTTCAAGTTTAGGGCGAATAGAAGGTCTATATTTAAGTGTTTTTAAATCTAAGGCATTAATAATAGTCCTGCCTTTATCATCTCTTTTATCAGTTTTCTCATAAAAACCCTTTTTTGTTTTATTCCCTAAAAAATTGTTCTCGATTAAAAATGTAAAAAATTTTGGTGTAGGAGTTTCCCCAACATTTTTAAAAAAAGCATCTCCCTTAGCATTTTCGACAACAAAATTTGTAACCTTATCACTAGTGTCAAGTCCAACCAAATCCTGAAGTCTATAAGATGCAGTATTTGGACGACCTATTAAAGTTCCTGTTATTGCATCTACTTCTTCAATAGTCATGTCATACTTCTGAGTCAATTCAAAAATTTTACAACCAGACATTACTCCTATTCTATTAGCAATAAAAGCTGTTGTGTCTTTACAAAGAACTGTTTGCTTTCCTAGAATATCGCTTCCAAATTCCATGAAAAAATCAATTATTTCAGGCTTGCTATCGTCTGAAGGAATAATTTCTAAAAGACGCATATATCTTGGTGGATTAAAAAAATGTGTCCCGCAAAAATGTTTCTTGAAATCATCTGATCTATCTTTTGCTAAAATTGAAATAGGAATGCTAGATGTGTTTGAAGTAACTAGACTTCCTGGCTTTCGATACTTTTCAACGCTTTCAAAAATTTTCCTTTTTATCTCTAAAAGCTCTACAACAACCTCAATTATCCAATCTGCTTCTGAAATTTTTTCAAAATCATCATCAAAATTTCCGGTTTTTATGTATTTGACAAAACCATTTTTGTATAAGGGAGAAGGTTTTGACTTAACAGCTTTTTCTAAAGCACCATCAGCTACTGAATTTCTCCCTTTTTTGTTTTTCAGATCTCTTGGAAGTATGTCAAGCATCAATACTTCTAACCCTACATTGGCTAGATGACATGCTATGCCTGAGCCCATAACTCCTGATCCTAAAACAGCAACTTTTTTAATTTTATATTTCATCGAAACAATCTTAGCAGTTTTATTCCTACAAATCTATTTAAAAAACTTATATGAATATTTTTTTTATACTTTTGATTGCATAATTAATATAAAAGTTAATATGAGTCAAGAGGTATTTGAACAATTTAAAGCAAAGGCAGAAAATGCTGAAGCAATTGGAGGTACAATAAAGTTTGTTGTTGATGGAAATCCAGTACATATTGATGGAACTGGAGAAACTAATAATGTTTCAACTGAAGACAAAGATGCTGATTGTACCATAACTGTTTCAAGAGAAGTTTTGGAAAAACTTAGGGATGGTGAAATTAATCCTATGATGGCAGTTATGAACGGTTCTGTTAAAATAGGAGGAGATATGGGTCTTGCTATGAAAATCCAATCACTCCTTTCATAAGCTTTAAAAAGTTTTAAAGTTTATGAAATAAGATTTTTTTCAATAAGTTTACTTTCCTTTATTAAAGTAAAATTTATCTAAGTTGAAAAAAGTCTTTAAAGTTTCCATTACTGTTTCCCTTACTGGATTCTTATTCGGATTTGATACTGTCGTCATATCAGGGGTAGACCAACAACTTCAAAATTTATGGGAAACATCCGATCTTTTTCACGGAACTTTTATTATGTCTATGGCTCTATGGGGAACAGTTATAGGTGCCATTTTTGCTGGATATCCAACGGATTATTTTGGCAGAAAAAAAACTCTTATAGTTATTGGCATTTTATATTTTATTTCAGCAATAGGTTCTGGACTAGCTCTTGATCCATTTAGTTTTTCTTTCTTTAGGTTTTTAGGAGGGCTTGGTGTCGGTGCTTCAACTGTTACAGCGCCAACATATATTTCTGAAATTTCACCCGCATCTAACAGAGGAAAATTAGTTGCACTTTATCAATTTAATCTTGTTTTCGGAATACTTATTGCTTTCATTTCAAATTTTTTATTAAAAGAAACTGGGGCTGAACCCTGGCGATGGATGGTTGGCATTGAAGCTCTCCCTGCTGCAATCTATTTACTTGCAATTTTTGGAATTCCTAAAAGTCCTAGGTGGTTGATTTTTAACCAAAAAGATTATATAAAAGCTGGGGAAATCCAAAAAGAAATGAATATGATGCCTTTTACAGAAAATGAAATTAAAAAAATTGTAGATTCGGAGAGTTCTTTCACAGAAAAACTATTCTCAGCTAAATATAAATTCCCTGTTCTTCTAGCTTTTTTACTTGCTTTTTTTAATCAACTATCAGGAATTAATGCTTTCTTATATTATGCTCCTAGAATTTTTGAAACAGCCGGCTTAAAAGAAAGTTCAGCGCTTCTTAGTAGTATAGGAATTGGTGTGACAAACTTAATATTTACTCTTTTAGGGCTTTATTTAATTGATCGTATAGGACGAAAGAAACTTATGTTTTTGGGATCCATAGGCTATATAGTTTCCCTATCAATGGTTGGATTTTCTTTTACAAATTCTTGGGAAGGACTTTTTGTTCCAGCATTTTTATTTTTATTTATTGCTTCACACGCAATTGGTCAAGGTGCTGTAATTTGGGTTTTTATTTCTGAAATTTTTCCAAACCACCTTAGAGCAAAAGGTCAAGCCTTTGGATCCTCTGTTCATTGGGTTTTAGCTGCAATAATTACATTGGTTATGCCTTCTGCACTGAAAGCTACTCCAAACCCAGGTTATTTATTCTTTTTCTTTGCTGTAATGATGGTTTTTCAATTACTTTTTGTAATTAAAATAATGCCCGAAACTAAAGGGGTTTCTCTTGAAGAACTGGGAAAAAAAATAAGTGGAAACAAATGAATAAAATAGTGTGCTTTGGAGAAGTTTTGTGGGACATATTCCCTAATAATAAAATAATTGGTGGAGCTCCATTTAACGTTGCGTATAGATTAAACAGTCTAGGAATGGAAGCTTCAATAATTAGTTCTATAGGGAACGATTCATCTGGAGAATTATTAATAAAAGAAATTGAAAAAAATCAAATAAATACTTCTTTGATTCAAAAGCATCCTTCTCTAAAAACAGGTGAGGTGAAAATTTCAATTGATGAAAAGGGATCTGCTAATTATAAAATATTATCTCCTGTTGCTTGGGACGAAATATCTACTACAAAATTGGGCTTCAATAAGGTTAAAAACTCTAACGCTTTTGTCTACGGAAGTCTATCATCGAGAAGTGAGCATTCAAAAAAAACTTTATTTGAATTGCTAAAAATTGCCAAATTTAAAGTTTTTGATGTAAACATAAGAGCTCCCCACTACTCTCTTGAAACAATAAAAGCATTGATAAATGAAGCAAATTTACTCAAGTGTAATGAAGAAGAACTTTTATTTTTATCTAAATCATATGGCTATAAAAAAAATGGTCTGAGAGAGAGAATAACTTTTCTGTCGGATAAAACAGAAACAACTAGTATCTGTGTTTCCAGAGGTGAAAATGGAGCGATTTTATATGAAAATGGAGGTTTTTATGAACATTTTGGATATAAAATTAAGGTTAAGGATACTGTTGGAGCAGGAGATTCATTCTTAGCTACATTGATTAGTTATCGAATGCAAAATTTTTCAATTGAAAAATCATTAGAACTTGCTTGTGCTATGGGTGCTTTAGTGTGTAAATATGATGGTGCAAATCCAAAAATTACGTCTGAATTATTAATGTCACTAACTAGATAATTAAGAGAAATTTATTAGCCTATTTTATACTTTTGTTTTCTTTTATTTGAATATAATATTCAATAAATTTGAGCTAACCAAATCAATTAAAATGAAAATACTCGTCTGCATAAGCCATGTTCCAGACACAACTTCTAAAATAAATTTTACGGACAATAACAAATCTTTTGACACCAATGGCATCCAATACATTATTAATCCAAATGATGAATTTGGTTTAACTAAAGCTGTTTGGATGAAGGAAAGTCATAAAGCTGAAGTTGTAGTTGCCTCAGTTGGTGAAGCTCCTTGTGAATCAACTCTAAGAAAATGTCTTGCCATTGGAGCAGATAGGGCAATAAGAGTAAATATGAACCCTTTAGATGGATTTTCTGTTGCTAAGCAAATAGTTCATATTTGTGAAAAAGAAAAATTTGACCTTATTATTGCTGGAAGGGAATCAATCGACTATAATGGTGGAATGGTTCCTGGAATAATTGCTGAATTAATAAATTATAATTATGTTGCTAATTGTATTTCTCTTGAAATTGATCAAAATAAAGCTACTGCAGCAAGAGAAATTGATGGAGGAAAAGAAATAATTTCTTCTGACCTTCCTTTAGTTATTGGCTCACAAAAAGGACTTGTTGAAGAAAAAGATTTAATTATTCCAAACATGCGTGGAATAATGCAGGCAAGACAAAAATCCCTTGAGGTTATAGAGCCAATAGAAGTAAATCCAAAAACTTTATCTAATAAATATGAAAAACCATCTCCAAAAGGAGAAGTTAAGATGATAGGCTCTGAAGAGATAGATAAACTTATAGATCTTTTACATAATGAAGCTAAAGTAATATAACACTAAAAAATATATAATGTCAGTAATAATTTATTCAGAATCAGAGAATGGAAAATTTAAAAAATCAGCTTTTGAACTGGCCTCATACGGGAGGGCTTTAGCAGATAAACTTGGGCTTTCTTTAATAGCCATTTCGATAAACAATAATGAGGTTGATCCAATATCTAATTTTGGCGTAGATAAATTAATCCAGGTAAATAATAAAGAATTAGAAAAGTTTCAAGTCAATAATTACTCAAAAATTATTTCAGAAATAGCTGCCAAAAATGATGTTAAAATTTTATTACTCAGTTCCAGTGCAGATTCAAAATATTTAGCTCCTATTCTTAGCGTTAAACTCTCTTCAGGATATGTTTCAAATGTAGTTGAATTACCTGAATCAACTAATCCATTAATAGTGAAACGTTCATGTTTTACCAACAAAGCATTCAGTTATGTTAATTTATCTGAAAAAATTAATTTGATCAGTTTGTCAAATAATTCTTACGGAGTTGTAGAAAATCCAAAAAAGATGGAAAAAGAAAATTTTTCTTTTTCAGCAGATAAGTCGTCATTAAAAATAGAGAAAATTGAAAAGGTCACTGGAAAAGTTACCATAGCTGACGCTGATGTTGTAGTCTCTGGTGGACGTGGTTTAAAAGGTCCTGAAAACTGGGCTCTAGTAGAAAATTTAGCAGATGTTCTTGGGGCCGCTACCGCATGTTCTAAACCGGTCTCTGATATGGGGTGGAGGCCTCACAGTGAACATGTAGGTCAAACTGGTAAGCCTGTAGCTTCAAATCTTTATATAGCAATTGGCATTTCTGGAGCTATTCAGCATCTTGCGGGAATCAATTCCTCAAAAGTTAAGGTTGTGATCAATAATGATCCTGAAGCTCCATTTTTTAAAGCTGCAGATTATGGTATTATCGGTGATGCATTCGAGGTTGTTCCTAAGCTTACTGAAAAATTAAAAGAATTTAAATCATAGTTATTTAAAAAAAGGAGATGAACTTTCGAACATCTCCCCTTTTGTACTCGGAGCGGGACTTGAACCCGCACGGACATTACTGTCCATTGGATTTTAAGTCCAACGTGTCTACCAATTCCACCATCCGAGCCATTTTATTTAAAAGAGCGAAAGACGGGATTTGAACCCGCGACCCTCACCTTGGCAAGGTGAT
>CETH01443734.1_pt1 | contig 14944 bp, 10 predicted proteins | sample 361461 | NCBI WGS metagenome assembly CETH01 (sample SAMEA2622695, study PRJEB7988) | marine metagenome | isolation source: saline water (ENVO:00002010), including
TTGATGCAATTGTAGAAGGGCCTAATTTTGAATTTGCATCAGAAACAAGAGAAGAATTAATTTATACTAAAGAAAAATTACTTTCAAATGGTGAAAGATGGGAACAGGAGATCGAGCAAAACTTAAGATTAAACAATCCATATAGATAAATAATGACAATTTATTCAATAATATTTTATTTTTTCTCAACTGTAGCAGTACTTTCAGCTTTGATGGTTATTAGCTCCAAAAATCCAGTTCATTCAGTCATGTTTTTAATTTTAAGTTTTGTTAATGCCTCTGGTTTATTTATTTTATTAGGCGCAGAGTTTTTAGCCATGTTACTTATTGTTGTTTATGTTGGTGCTGTAGCTGTATTATTTTTATTCGTCGTTATGATGCTTGATATTAATTTTGTTAAATTAAGACATGGTTTTCTTCAATATTTACCTATCGGATTAATTCTCGGTTTAGTGCTTTTGTTTGAGTTAATAATAATTTTTTTTACCAACAAATTTATTAATGAATCAAATATAAATAAAATTATATCTACTGAAAGTGAATTTGAAAATACAAAAAATATTGGTTTAGTATTATATACTGATTATTTTTATGTTTTTCAGATATCAGGTTTAATTTTGCTTGTAGCTATGATTGGATCTATAGTTCTTACTCTTAGAGATAGAAAAGGTGTAAAAAAGCAATCAATTTATATACAAGTGACTTCTGATTCTAGTAAAGCAATTGAAAAAAAGAAAATAAAATTAAAAGAAGGTTTAGATGTTTAATATAACGCTGGAACATTTTTTAGTTTTAGGTGCTATTTTATTTACAATTGGTTTATTAGGAATTTTTTTGAATAAAAAAAATTTAATAGTTATTTTGATGTCAATTGAATTAATATTATTATCTGTAAATATTAATTTTATTTCTTTTTCAGTTTATCTAAATGATATATCTGGGCAAATCTTCGCAATGCTTACTTTAACAGTAGCTGCTGCTGAGGCAGCTATAGGTTTAGCTATTTTAGTAGTATTTTTTAGAAATCAGGCATCTATTGCTGTTGAAGATATAAAAAATTTAAGGGGATGAATTTGATTTACGCTATAGTTTTTTTACCACTAATCAGTTTCTTTTATTGTATTTTTTTTGGAAGAATCTTTAATAAGAATACTTCATTTTATTTAAGTAGTTTTTTATTAATTGTCTCAGCTTTTTTTTCTTGGATTGTTCTATTTAATGCTTTAGATAATTATGAAATTCAAAAATACTATTTATTTGAATGGATCACTTCAGAAAATTTTAACTCCAATTGGAGTTTTAGAGTTGATACTTTAACAATTGTTATGATGTTTTTAATATCAAATGTATCTGCGTGCGTTCATGTCTATTCAATAGAATATATGTCGAATGATAAATCTTCATCAAGGTTTATGGCTTATTTAAGTTTATTTACATTCTTTATGTTATTTTTAGTAACAAGTGATAATTTATTGCAATTGTTTTTTGGATGGGAAGGCGTAGGCCTCACTTCATATTTGTTAATTGGATTCTGGAATTACAAAGAAAGTGCGAATAAAGCTGCTATAAAAGCTTTTATAGTTAATAGAATTGGAGATTTTGCATTTTTAATAGGCATAGTTGGAGTTTTTTATTTATTTAACTCAATATATTTTGATGATATTTTCGATATTAATTCAAATATAACAAAATATAATATTAATTTTTTTGGAATAAATTTATCATCAATAGATTTTATTTGCCTACTTTTATTTATTGGAGCTATGGGTAAGTCAGCACAATTAGGGCTTCATACATGGTTACCAGATGCAATGGAAGGACCTACTCCTGTTTCGGCATTAATTCATGCTGCAACAATGGTTACAGCTGGTGTTTTTCTTGTAGTAAGAATGAGTCCTATTTTTGAATATGCAAATTTTACAAATATGTTTATTACGCTTATAGGGTCTTCTACTGCTATATTTGCCGCATCCATTGCTATCACACAAAATGATATAAAAAGAGTTATAGCTTATTCCACTTGTAGTCAGCTCGGTTATATGTTTTGTGCTGCAGGCTTAGGGGCTTATAACATAGCTATCTTTCATTTGATAACTCATGGCTTCTTTAAAGCTTTATTGTTTCTATGTGCCGGATCAGTAATTCATTCGCTAAATAATCAGCAAGATATGAGAAAAATGGGAGGTATTGCAAAAAAAATTCCCATCACAACATCTTTGATGTGGATTGGATCTATGGCAATTATAGGTTTCCCATTTTTTTCAGGTTATTATTCAAAAGAAAGTATCTTAGAAATAGCATACTATAATAACAGTTCATTAGGGTTTTTCTCATATTATATTGGAATAATAACTGCTTTTTTAACCGCATTTTATTCATGGAGACTTCTATTAATGACATTTCATGGAAAGACAAATTTATCTAATGAACAATTTAAATTGGTTCACGAATCACCATTGATCATGATTTTACCTTTAATTTTTTTAGCAGCCGGTTCCATTTTTTGTGGTTTTCTTCTTTATGATTATTTTGTTGGCTATAAAAATATATTGTTTTGGAACGAATCAATTTCATTATCAGATGAGAAAGTTCAACATTTACCAACTTTTCAAAATTTATTTGTAAAAACTTTTGTATCTTTAGGAATCATTATAGCTACATTTTTCTATTTCTATAATAAAAATTTGCCTAATTTATTCTCTAAAAATTTTAGTATATTTTATAAAATATTATATAATAAATGGTATATAGATGATATTTATAGTTACATATTTATAAAACCAACTTTTTATATTTCTAATATCTTATTTGTCAAAGGTGACCAAAAAACAATTGATACCATTGGACCCAATGGTATTTCAAAAATGATTAAAATATTTTCAAAGTTTTTGAGTTATTTTCAATCAGGCTTTATTTATCATTATGCTTTTTCAATGTTTATTGGCTTAATTCTTATTTTATCTTGGTTTATGTTTTTTTAATATGTTAAATCTACCCATATTAAGCTTAACTATTTTTTTACCTATAATAAGTGCAATTTTAATTTTATTTATCAAAGAAAATCAAGACTCAGTTAATAATATAAAATTAACTGCTTTATGCTCTTCAATTGGAACTTTTATTTTAAGTTTTTTTTTATGGTTGTTTTATAAAAACTCATTTCCAAACTATCAATTTGTTGAAAAATATAAATGGTTTCAAGATTTTAATTTTTACTATCACATCGGAATTGATGGAATTTCATTATATTTTGTTTTATTAACAACTTTTTTAACTCCTTTATGTATTCTTATAAGTTGGGACAGCATTAAATTTAGAGTTAAAGAATATATGATTGCCTTTCTTTTCTTAGAAACTTTATTAATAGGAATGTTTTCTTCTATTGATACATTGTTATTCTATATTTTTTTTGAGGGAGTTTTGATCCCAATGTTTTTAATTATAGGTATATGGGGAGGAAAGAATAGAATTTACGCTGCTTTCAAATTTTTCTTATATACGCTTTTGGGCTCAGTTTTATTGTTGGTAGCCGTTATTTATATTTATTTAAAAACTAATACTATGAATATTCAAGAATTACAAAATTATGATTTTAATTTTTATATTCAAATTTGGCTATGGCTTGCTTTTTTTGCTTCATTTGCTATCAAAATTCCCATGTGGCCATTTCATACATGGTTACCAGATGCACATGTTGAAGCACCCACAGCTGGTTCAGTAATTTTAGCAGGTGTTTTATTAAAAATGGGAGGTTATGGCTTTATAAGATTTTCTTTATCTATTTTCCCCGAAGCTTCTCATTTTTTTAGTCCTTTAATATTTGCCCTAAGTGTAATTGCAATTATTTATACTTCTTTTGTAGCTCTTGCTCAAACGGACTGGAAAAAACTTATAGCTTATTCATCAGTGGCTCACATGGGTATTGTAACAGTAGGTATTTTTATAGCTAATCAAAATAGTATTGAAGGCGCCATGATACAAATGTTAAGCCATGGTATAGTTTCTGCAGCTCTATTTATATGTATCGGAGTAGTTTATGATAGAACTAAAACAAGGGAAATCCATTCTTATGGAGGACTAGTTAATAGAATGCCATTGTATTCATCATTTTTTATGATTTTTACTTTAGCCTCCGTAGGCTTGCCAGGAACAAGTGGTTTTGTAGGAGAATTTTTAGTAATTTTAGGCACTTTTAAATATAATATTACACTGACATTTTTTGTTGCAACAGGAATTATCCTATCTGTAATCTACATGTTATATTTGTATAAAAGAATAATTTTTGGTGAAATTACAAACGACAAACTGAATGAATTAACTGATCTTAATCTTCGAGAAAAAATCATTATGATTTTATTAATTTTATTAATTTTAATAATGGGAATATATCCAAATCTATTTTTAGATCCTATGAGACAACCTATAGAGCAAATAATTTCAAATTATAATATAGCAAATGCAAATTAATATATATTCAATTTTATTGTTTCCTGAAATAATATTGTCTGTGGGTACTTTGTTTATTTTATTATTATCTCAAATTACTAAAATATTAAATTTTAGAATTATATCATATTTGTCGATTTTACTCTTATTTGTAACAATTATATTAATTTATAATAATAAGTATATTGATTTAGCATCTTATCATATATTTTTTACTAATTCTTTACTTATTCAATTTTTTAAAATCTTAGTTATTTTTGGAACTATTTTTACTATTTTTATTTCCATTAACTTTTTTGAAGATTTAAGATTAAATAAAATTGAAATTCCTATTTTATTTTTATTTTCTTCTTTAGGATTAATAATAATGGTTTCATCAAATAATCTGATGAGTATGTATTTAGGTATTGAATTACAAAGTCTATCTCTTTATGTTTTAACAGCTATAAAGAGAGATTCAATTAAATCTTCTGAGTCTGGAGTAAAGTATTTTGTTTTAGGAGCTTTATCGTCAGGAATACTTTTATATGGATGCTCTCTTTTATATGGCTATACAGGATCCTCAAATTTTTATGATATCAAACTTTTTATAATTCAATTAAATAATTTAAATTTAGGAATAACTTTTAGTTTAGTATTTATTTTAGTAGGCTTAGCTTTTAAAATATCTGCAGTCCCCTTCCATATGTGGACACCAGATGTGTATGAAGGTTCTCCTTCAGGAGTCACTGCATTTTTTGCAATAGTGCCTAAAATTGCTGGTTTAGTTTTAACTTACAGATTTTGCATTGAAATTTTTTATGAATTTTTAAATGATTGGAGAATGATAATAATTCTTTTATCTGTATTATCAATGTTTTTAGGATCAATTGCTGCAATTTCTCAAAATAATATAAAAAGACTTCTAGCGTATAGCACTATCGGACATGTAGGTTATATGTTGATAGGATTAGCCTCAGCAAACACAGAAGGTATTTCTGGATTAATTATTTACATAACAATTTATCTTATTATGAATATTGCAATATTTGCATTTATTTTATCTATAAAAATACATGATCGATATATTGAGAAATTATCTGATCTATCAGGTATCAGTAAAAAAAATCCTATAGTTAGTATTTCAATATGTATAATCATGTTTTCATTGGCTGGTATTCCACCTTTTGCAGGTTTTTTTGGAAAGTTTTATATTTTTGTAGCTGCATTAAATGCAAATTTATTATTTTTAGCTATATTAGGAGTTATTGCTAGTGTCATTTCGTCATATTATTATCTAAAAATTATAAAGATAATGTATTTTGAAGAAAGTAACATAATTCATGAATTGAATATGACTAAATCAACAAGATTTATTGTTTTTATTTCTATTTTGTTTATTTCTTTTTTTATTATTTATCCAAATTTTTTAACAGGTATTAGTAAATCAATAAGTTTTTCATATTTTAATTTATTATAATGAATATTGTTTCACTAGATAGAGTTATTAATAAAAATAAATTTAAATATTTCTACATACATTCTATTGATTCTACGATGGAAGAAGCAAAAAAATATATTGATTTAGGACATTCTAATATCATTATTTTAGCTAATGAACAAAAAAAAGGATATGGTAGAAGAGGAAATTATTGGGTAAGTGAGCCTGGAAATGTTTTTTGCACAATCAGTTTTAAAAATATTTTATCAAGAAAAGATATTTTTAAATTTAGTGTATTAACATCTGTATCAATTAAACAATCTCTAGAATATCTTAACATTAATAATATATTTTTTAAATGGCCTAATGATATATATTGTAATAATAAAAAAATTAGTGGAATAATTCAAGAGACTTATATAAATAAAAATTCAAAAGATATCATTAGTATTGGATTGGGTATTAATTTTTTATCATCACCTAAACTACAATCTTATAAAACTACCTATGTTTTGCAATATAATAGTAAAATAAGTCGAGATAAGTTTTTTGAAATATTTATAAATTTTTTCTTTAAATCATATAACGACTATGTATATAGAAATAATGATAAATTTTTCGAGATTTATAAAAAAAATCAAATGTTTGTAAATACAAATATTAAAATTATTAATGAAAAAAAACAAATTATAGAAGGAAGATTTCTTGGTATAAATGAAGATGGTTCACTGAATTTAAAGACTCAAAATAACCAGATTAAAATATTTTCAGGAAATATAGTTATTTAAATGTTAAAAAATAATCAAATTTTACCTAAAGAAGGCCTTTATTTCTTATCTTTAGGAGGAATAGGGGAGATAGGTGGAAACTGTTATTTATATGGGGTTGATAACAAATGGATAATGATAGATCTTGGATTATCATTTGCAGATGAAAGATATCCAGGAGTTGATTTGCTTTTACCTCAAATAGATTTTTTAAATAAAATAGAATCAAATTTAGTAGGTGTCATTATTAGCCATGGTCATGAAGATCATGCTGGCGCTTTAGCATTTTATGCTGAAAAAATTAAATGTCCAATTTATGCATCTGGTTTTACTGCTTCTATAATAAAGAATAGATTAAAGGAATTTGGAAAAAGTTCATTAGTAGAAATTAATATTATAAAAACAAGTGAAGAATTAAAACTTAAAAATTTTGATTTAAATTTTATAAACACCACCCATTCTATTCCGGAACCATTTTCAATTTTGATAAAAACAAAATATGGTAATTTACTACATACTGCAGATTGGAAAATAGATTCTAACCCAGAAGTTGGACATGATTTTGATAAAAATGCTTTTAAGTCATTGGGCAACCAAGGAGTTTTAGCGCTTATAGGCGACTCTACAAATGCTAATTCTAATGATAGGCAAATATCTGAATCAGATGTTAAAAAAGAGTTAATTAAAATATTTTCTAGATATAATGATAGAATTGTTATTACATGTTTTTCATCAAATATAGCAAGAATTCAAAGTATTGCAATTGCTGCAAAAAAAAATAATAGAAAAGTAGCATTAGTAGGAAGGAGTATTTTAAGAAATATTGAAGCAGCAAAAGAGAATGGTTATTTAAGTGATATAGATAATTTTATTACTGAAGAAGAGGCCTCATACATTCCTAAGGAACAAGTAGTGATTATTACAACTGGAAGTCAAGGTGAAAAAAGATCTGCCTTATATCGAATTGCTTATAATTCTCATCAAAATATAAGTTTAGATATAGGTGATGTAGTTATTTTTAGTTCAAAAGATATTCCTGGTAATGAAAAATCAATTAGCAATCTTCAAAATTTATTAATTCGTCAAAAAATAGATATTATTACTTGTGATAATGAATTAGTTCATGCATCTGGACATTGTTATGCAGATGAAATAAAAAAAATGTATCAGTGGATTAGACCTCATATTTCAATTCCTGTTCATGGAGAACCTAAACATTTATTAGCTCATTCTATTTTAGCTCAATCTGTTCAAGTTCCTATAACTAAAATTTTAGATAATGGATTATGTTATAAAATTGCTCCTGGTAAACCTGAAATATCTACAAAAATTGAAACGGGAAAATTAATTGTTGAGGGTAAAAAATATTATAATGCTAATGATGAATTCATTAAAAATCGAAGAAAAATTTCATTTGAAGGTTTAGTTGTATTATCAATAATAATAAACAGTGATTTATCTCTTCAAAAAGATATAATGATTTCAATAAATGGTTTACCATCAAAAAATTCAGAAAAAGCAATTATTTATTTTAAAGAAAATTTTTATGATCTTTATATTAGATTATCAGAAGATAAAAAATTATCAAATGAATACATTGAAAAAATATCAATTAAGGTTTTGCGTAAATATTTTAAATTAGAATATGGTAAAAAACCAGAAATAAATATACATGTAATTAGATTATGATATTTGTTAAGTATTAATTAAATATATATTGATTTATGAAATTTTCTAAATATTTTATTCCAACATTAATAAATTCTCCTTCAGAAGCTGAAATTATTTCTCATAAACTTATGTTAAGAGCTGGAATGATTAAGCAATCTAGTGCAGGCATATATTCTTGGCTACCTATTGGTTTAAAAGTTTTAAAAAAAATAGAACAAATAGTTAGAGAAGAACAGAATAATGCGGGTGCTATTGAAATACTTATGCCAACTATACAATCAGCTGATATTTGGATTAAATCAGGAAGATATAAAGAATATGGAAAAGAGATGTTAAGAATTCAAGATAGAAGTGGAAGAGAAATGCTATACGGACCCACAAACGAAGAACTTGTTACAGAAATTTTTCAAGCTCATATAAATTCTTACAAAGATCTTCCTAAAAATTTATATCACATTCAATGGAAGTTTAGAGATGAAATAAGACCTCGGTTTGGAGTAATGCGTGGAAGAGAATTTTTAATGAAAGATAACTATTCATTTGATATCAACAAAGAAAATGCTGTTATTTCATATAACAATATGTTCAAAGCTTATGTTAAATCTTTTCTAAGAATGGATCTAACTCCCATATCACTCAGAGCTGACAGTGGACAAATTGGAGGAGATCTTAGTCATGAATTTCAAATATTAGCTAAAACAGGTGAAAGTACTTTATATTTTGATAAAGAATTAGAATCCATAGATCCTCAAAATATTGATCCTAAAAAATTACAAAATTATTATGCTGTTGTAGACGAAATGTTCGATAAAAAAAATTGCCCTATTTCTGAAGAAAAACTGAAAATATCAAAAGGTATAGAAGTTGGCCACATTTTTTATTTTGGCACAAAATATTCTAAACCTCTAAATGCTTTTGTTCAAAATCAAAATGGAGAAAAAGTTGAAGTACATATGGGTTCATATGGGATAGGAATTTCTAGATTAGTTGGAGCTATAATTGAAGCTCACCATGATGAAAAAGGAATAATATGGCCTGAAAGTGTTGCTCCATTTAAATTATCATTAATAAATTTAATGCCTGAAAATGATGAATGTATTAAAATTTGTAATAGTTTATATAATTCTTTAAAATCTAATGATGAAATCTTGTATGATGATAGAATTGTTAGTATTGGTAAAAAATTATCTGATAATGAACTTATAGGAATACCTCATCAAATTATTATTGGAAAAAATACTCTAAAAGATAAATTATATGAAATAAAAAATCGTAAAACAAATAAGATAATAAAATTAAGCTTAGAAGAAACTATGAACTATGTTGGAAAAATTTTTTAATAATTTGCAAAGTGTTTAAAAACTACGAATATTTAATTTTAAAAAGATTTCTTTTTTCAAAAAAATCTGATGGATATATTTCAATATTTTCTTGGTTTTCTATTATTGGCATAACTTTAGGCGTTTCAGTTATCATTATAGTCATGTCAGTAATGAATGGATTCAGAGAAGAGTTAACTAATCGTTTATTGGGAATAAATGGACATATAAACATTTTATCTACTAGTAATGAAATTACAGAATCAGATAAAAATATTATTATCAATATTAAAGATGATTCTTTATCTTTTTTTCCTATAATTGAAACTCAGGCTCTAATTATAGGAGAAGATTTATCTAAAGGTATTTTCATAAGAAGTTATGAAGTTGAAGATATTAAAAATAAAAAAATAATTAATAAAAGTTTAATTAAGGGCAGAATTTATAAAACAAATTCCAATGAAGTGATAATTGGAAATTACATTGCTAGTAAACTAAACTTAGATATTGGAAGCAAATTTAAAATAGCTATTCCTAAGTCTGATAATACAATTTTTGGAGGAATTCCAAGATTTAAAACTTTACAAGTATCAGGAATTTTTAATTTAGGAATGTATGAATATGATTCTAATTTTATTTTTACCGATTCATCTATTTTAAGAAAATTATTATTGATTAAAGAAAATAATTTTTCTAGTATTGAAGTAATATCAAGTGATCCATCAAAAATAGAAAATTTTCAATCATTAATAAACAACCAGTTGTCACAATTAAATATAGAATTATTTAGTATTAGTTGGAAGGAGAATAATTTTGCTTTACTCAATGCATTAAAAGTTGAAAAGAATGTTATGTTTCTAATATTAATATTAATCATTCTTGTTGCTTCTATGAATATTATTTCGGGTCTCATAATTTTTGTTAAAGAAAAAAATAAAGATATAGGAATTTTAAAAACAATAGGAATGAATAATTTTAGTTTAATTAAAATTTTTGCAAGCATAGGTCTATTTATAAGTTTAATTGGAACTATATTTGGAGTAATATTTGGTTTAATATTTTTATTTAATATCAAAAATATTCAAAATTTTTTAGAATTTTTATTTAATCAAAATTTATTTTCACCTGAGATTTATTATTTATCTTCTTTACCAGCTAGATTAAATTTAAATGAAGTATTTATTGTGGTATTAGTATCAATATTTATTTCTTTTTTTTCTATAATTTTTCCTGCATATAGAGCTGCAAAAATTGATCCAATAAAAACAATAAAAAATGAATAAAAATTTAATTAACATAGAAGATTTAATTAAAAAATATAAATATAAAAATGAATCTTTATTAATTCTTAATAAAATTAATTTAAAGATTAATTATGGAGATATTATTTCAATAAAGGGACCATCTGGAGTTGGTAAAACGACATTATTAAATATTTTGGGTTTATTAGATTCTTTTGATGCAGGTAATTTTTCTTTTGATAATACTAATGTAACAAGTTTAAATGACATTAAAAAAAATCATTTTAGAAATAGAAATATTGGCTTTATACATCAATTTTTTCATCTTATACCTGAATTAAATGTTATTGAAAATGTAGCTTTACCTAATTTAATATATGGAAATAATAAGAATGAATCATTTAAAATGGCAACAAATTTAATTAAATATTTTGGTTTAAATGAAAGAAAGTTATTTAAGCCTAATTATTTATCAGGAGGAGAACAACAAAGAGTTTCTATTGCTAGAGCTTTAATAAATAAACCAAAATTGATAATAGCTGATGAAATGACTGGTAATCTTGATGAAAAAACTTCTGATGAAATTTTTGATTTTTTTATTAATGAAGTTAAAAAAAATAATCAAACTTTAATATTTGCAACACATAATAATAATTATGCAGAAAAGGCTAATATAAAATTGACTTTAACTAAAGGAAAGATAGAATATTAATGAACAGGCCCTTTATTCATTTAAGAACTTTATCTTCATATTCTTTATCAGAAAGTACTATTAAAATTGAAAATTTAATAAAATTAGCAAAAAATTATAACATGCCTGCAATAGCTCTTACTGACAATAATAATATGTTTGGTGCTCTCGAGTTTTCTTTAGAGTGCCAAAAGAATGGGATACAACCCATTATTGGTACCTCTATTAATATTTTAGATTTTTCAAATTCAAATTTTAATTCCCAAATAACTTTTTTAGTAAAGAATCAGGAAGGATATGAAAATTTATTATATTTATCCTCACTTAGTCATACTTATAATGATAATAAAATCGGAGTATCTTTAAAAAAAATACTTGAATATTCAAATGGATTAATTTCATATATTGGTGGCGAATTTAATCCACTAATTTATTTAAATAAAAATAAAAAAAATAAAGAAAAAGATAATTTAATACAAACATTAAAAGAATCATTTGATGATAATTTTTATTTTGAATTGCAAAGAATAAAAAATTTACAAATTGATGATTATGAAAATGAATTTATTTCAATTGCAGAAAAATTTAGCATTCCACTTATAGCTTCAAATAATATAAAATATATTTCAAAAGATGATTATAATGCTCATGATGTACTACTCTGTATTGGAAATTCCAAACAAATTTCTCAGCAAGATAGATTAAAATCTAATCCTAATATATACTTTAAAAATAATGAAGAAATGTATGAAATTTTTAAAGATATTAATAATATATTAGATAATAATTTTAATGTAGCGATTAAATGTCAATTTTATCCATCTGAAAGTAAGCCAAGACTTCCAAAATTTCCAACAAAGTTAAAAACTAATGAAGATGATCAATTGTTTTTATCTACAAAGAATGGTCTAAATCAAAGATTAAATAATTTAAAACTAAACAGTAATTCTCCTTCTAATTCAAAAATATATTTTGAAAGATTAGAATATGAATTGAAAATTATAATAAAAATGGGTTTTTCTGGCTATTTTTTAATAGTAGCAGATTTTGTTCAATGGGCTAAGAAAAATAAAATACCTGTAGGTCCTGGTAGAGGTTCTGGGGCTGGGAGTTTGGTTGCTTGGGCATTACAAATAACAGATCTAGATCCATTGAAATACGGTCTACTATTTGAAAGATTCTTAAATCCAGAAAGAGTTTCTATGCCAGATTTTGATATAGATTTTTGTCAAAATCAAAGAGACAAAGTGAAAGAATATGTAGATTCAAAATATGGTAGAGAAAGAGTAGCTCTAATTATTACTTTTGGAACTCTAGCTTCTAGAGCTGTTATTAGAGATGTGGGAAGAGTATACGGTGTCCCATACTCTGAGGTTGATAGATTTGCCAAGTTAATTCCTTATAATCCCTCAAATCCACTAAGTTTGAGAGATTCTATAAAATCAGACAAAAATATCCAAGAGTATATAAGAAATGATGAAAGAATAAAAAATATTGTTGATACAAGTTTTATATTAGAAGGTTTACATCGTCATGCATCTACTCATGCTGCTGGGGTAGTTATAGGTGATAAAAATTTAGTAAAATCCATACCTTTATACAAAGATCCAGACACCTCATTTAATGCTACTCAATTTTCAATGAAATATGTTGAAAAAGCAGGTTTAATTAAGTTTGATTTTTTAGGTTTAACAACTTTGTCTATTATTGATGAAACAATTAAACATATACAGGTTTATAATAAAAATTTTTCATTAAGCAATATTCCTACTGATGATAAAAAAACTTTTAAAAATTTGAGTAAAGGTAATGCTACAGGGGTTTTTCAATTAGAAAGTTCTGGAATGAGCAATGTTTTGAAACAACTTCAACCTGATAGATTAGAAGAAATTATTGCTGTTGTTGCTTTATTTAGACCGGGACCTATGGATAATATTCCATCATATTGTAATAGAAAGCATGGAAAGGAAGAAATTGATTATATTCATCCAATTCTAGAGTCAATTTTAAAAGAAACTTATGGAATAATTGTTTACCAGGAACAAGTTATGCAAATTGCTCAAGCACTTTCAGGCTATACATTGGGAGAAGCAGATCTGTTAAGAAGAGCTATGGGAAAAAAAATTCAAAAAGAAATGGATGCACAAAAAACTAGATTTATAGAAGGGGCTAAAAAAAATAATATTTCATATAATCAAGCTGCTTTTATTTTTGATCTTGTAAATAAATTTGCAGGTTATGGATTTAATAAATGCCATGCAGCTGGATATGCATTAATAGCATATCAAACTGCATATTTGAAAACTCATTTTCCTGTAGAATTTATGACAGCATCCTTAAATTATGCTTTAGATAGAACTGATAGAATAATTTATTTAAAAAACGAATTAAATACTCTTGATATAAGTTTATTAAAACCTGATATAAATTTTTCTGATTCTAAATTTAAAATTGAAGTGCAACAAGATGGAAAAAAATCAATAAGATTTGCACTTTCAGCAATTAAAGGTGTAGGTTTAAATTCTATGATTAATTTAGTTTTGGAAAGAGAATCTAATGGTAAATACAATGATATCATAGACTTTTTTAGTAGAAATAAGAACGATGTAATTAATAAAAGGCAATTAGAAAAATTAATTCAATCAGGATCTTTAGATTCATTATATGAAAATAGATCAATTTTATTTAATAATGTTGAAAAAATTGTTAAAATTTTTGCTTCAAACATAAACTCAAATTTAGAAAATCAAACAAGTTTATTTAAAACTGAAAAGATAAATTTTAATGATAAAAAAATATTTAATCACCAAATTTTATCTTGGAATATAAATGAAAAACTTAATTATGAATTAAATGTTGTAGGATTTTATTTTTCCGATCATCCTTTATCAAATTATCCTGATTTATTTTTTAAAAAAATTAATGCAATGGATTATTCAGATATAATTAAAAACAGAGAAATATATTCCTCAATTTTAGTTGGATCTATATTAGATATTAAGGAGAGATCAAACAAAGATGGTAAAAAATATGCTTTTGTAACTATTTCAAATAAAACTTCTCAATTTGAAATTACTATTTTTAATGACATAATTAATAAATATAAAGAGTTGATTTATGAAGGAAATTTAATAATTGCTAATGTAGAAGTTTTGAGAAATAATGATAATATTAGAATAATAGCTAAAAAAATACAAAATGTTAAAGATATTTTTGAAAAAACTAAATTTAAATTAAATCTTTTTATATCGAAAACCGAAGATCACAAAGTTTTACAGGAAATAACTAAATCATCTGAAAATAATCAGAATTCATTATATGTATATTTAGAAAAAAATGGAGATTTGATTTCTTTTGATTTTACTAAAAAATACATAATTTCTGATTAT
>CETH01184463.1_pt1 | contig 14942 bp, 15 predicted proteins | sample 361461 | NCBI WGS metagenome assembly CETH01 (sample SAMEA2622695, study PRJEB7988) | marine metagenome | isolation source: saline water (ENVO:00002010), including
CCTTTTGCTTGAAGGTCCTATCTGCATTTCTTCACGATATTTTGCAACTGTTCTTCTTGCCACCTTTATCCCTTCAAGTTTTAATCTATCAGAAATAATTGCATCACTAAGTGGAGAATTAATATTTTCGTTATCAATCATTTTTTTTATTTTAGCTTTGATTGCAATAGATGAGGTACCACCTTCCTTGCTTTCTAAATTACTAGAAAAAAAATATTTAAACTGAAAAACACCTCTCGGAGTATACATATATTTATTAGAAGCAATCCTCGATATTGTAGATTCATGAACATCAACATCTAAAGCAACTTGTTTCATAATCATTGGATTCATGTATTCCTCTCCACTTTCTAGGAATGATGTTTGCCTCTGAACGATATTCATAGCAACTTTGAGCAAAGTTTGATTTCTTATGTTAAGGCTTTTGATTAACCACTGTGCTTCCTGTAATTGCATTCTTAAGGCTTTGTGTTCTTGAATACTATTAATAGATTCAGCATAAAGACTATTTATTTTAATTTTTGGTACTAGCGAATTATTTAGTTCAACTATCCAATTATTATTATGCTTTTTTACAAATATATCAGGTACAGCATATTGTGTTATTTGGCTATTAATTGATAACCCTGGATAAGGGTGACATGATTTTATAAGAAAAATGGCTTCCTCTAGATCATTTTCTTCTACATTAATTTTATTTTTTATTTTTTTGATATCTCTATTAGCAAATAGTTCGAAGTAATTATTTGTTATTTCTATTGCTAAATCTATATTTGGCGTATTTTTATCTATCCTATTAAGCTGAATAAATATACATTCATTTATTGATCTTGCTGCTACTCCAACTGGATCTAAATTTTGAATAATTTCTAATACATTTTCTATTTCATTATTTTTGATGACCATATTAGAGGACAATATTTTTTTTATTGTTGAAAGATCTTCATTTAAGTAGCCATTATCGTCAAGTGAATTAATTATAGCTTGTCCTATAAAAACTTCTTTTTCAGTTATTTTTTCTATTTCTATCTGCCAAAGCAAATGATCTCTTAAGCTCATATTATTAGATGAAAATAAATCAATGTTATCTTTATCATTATTTTTAGAAAAATTTTCCCATTCTGATTGTAACTTTGGCGGACTACTGTTTTCCTGCTCAAATTCCTCATGTATTTTTTCAAGCATTATATTGTTTTCTAGCTGTTCTCTAATATTGGTATCAAGTTCTATTATTGGTAGCTCAAGCAATTTAATTGCCTGCTTCAATTGAGGCGTCATCGTGAGTTTTTGAGATTGTCTTAGATATAAAGATTGTTTCATTTACAATTAACCTATAAAGAGAAACTATCTCCTAAATATACATCGCGGACTTTTTGATTTGATAAAATTTCAGCAGATTTTCCTGACGCCATTAGAGTTCCTTGATTTATTATGTATGCGTGATTACAGATTCCTAATGTTTCTCTAACATTATGATCAGTAATTAGTACTCCAATTTTTTTATCTGTTAATTGTTTTATAATTCTTTGAATATCAATTACTGAAATTGGGTCAACACCTGCAAAAGGTTCATCTAATAATATAAACTTTGGATTAGTTGCTAAAGACCTAGCAATTTCTACTCTTCTTCTTTCTCCGCCCGATAGTGATATACCGATATTATCTTTGACATGACCTATTCTAAATTCTTCTAGGAGCTCATTTAATATTTTATAGCGATCTTCTTTGATAAGATCTGCTCTAGTTTCTAGTATTGATAATATGTTATCACTTACAGATAACTTACGAAATATTGATGCTTCTTGAGGAAGATAACCTAGCCCTAAGGATGCTCTAGTATGTACTGGCAAATTAGTTATATCTTTAGAATTTAGAGAAATTATTCCGCTATCAGACTTAATTAGTCCAGATATCATATAAAAGGCCGTAGTTTTTCCAGCACCATTGGGGCCTAATAACCCTACTATTTCTCCACTACTAACGCTAAAAGAAAGATCTTTTACAGCTTGTTTGAAACCATATTTTTTTGAAATATTTTCTACTGCTAACTTACTATTCATTAAAAAATAGACTCCAACTATTCTGATGGAACTATAGTGATAGAAACTGGTGTTCCACAATCTGATGCTCCTGAAGTTATTTTTTCAGCATCTATATCATATATTAGACTACAACCTTTGAATTCGTTATTTCCTTGTTTTAGGAAAGCGTTATTATTCATTGAGATGAAGCCAGCATTTTTATTATAGGTTAAATTATCTGCTCCACCACTTATTGACTGGTTTTCAAGATTATTAACATTTGAGAATATAGCAGGTAAACCCTCAAATAAAGCTTCTTCTACTCCATTATTAGAAAATTTAATTACAGCTTTTTCAGCTAAAATATTGATTTCATTGAATTCAAGATAAACATTTCCATTGAGCACCCATTCATTTGAAGAGAAATCTAGCGATGAGGCTGTAGCTTCATCTGCTTGGAGTAAAAAATTATTTTCCTGATTTATTTCTAATTTAATGAAAGAAATCAAATTAGAAATTCTATTAATGACTGATGATTCAGCATCTAATAGTATAGGATTCTGACTAGATTCTTGACTTAATGCTATATTACCTTGAAGAGCAAAAAACAAAAAAATATGAATATTTTTAATAATTAAATTTTCCATAAATACTAGACTTAAGGTTTAATATTTCTCCATCAAGGTCCATTTCTATTCCAATTGTTTCTAAATTACCATATCTAAAAAAAATTTTTACTAAATGTTCTGAGCTAATAAGTGATACCTCTGTCTTTAAATTTAGCTCATCAGTCGAAATTAAATTTGGATATCTATCTGCTATCTCATTATTTAGGATAACATTTCCTTTTAGTAATATGTTTATTTTATCTTCTGATATCTCTCCAGAATCAGCTTTCAAATTCCAAGAGTCCTGATTTTCCTTCATATAATCTATAGAAATATTATCTAATTCTAGTAATTTTTTGGCTGGATCTTGGTAAGCTTTTTCAGCTAGTATAGAGTATATTAATTGACCATTTTTATCTGTTATATGAATTTTTGTTTTGTAGAGACTGAATCCACCATTAGATATATTAGTGACGGGAGATGCTTCATTGAACATGCTTTTTTTGCTCATATACCATGTAAAACTAGCCGTTATTGATAGCAATAAAATAATTAATAAACTCTTTCTTTTCATAAATAAATTGTTTTTTTATGATGATCATTTTAGAGTAATAGTAACAATTTGTAGTTAATTATTTAACCTATAAATTTTATATATTAAATAAGAGATATCCAATGAGATCAGATGAGATAGAGAAGATAATTAGATCTAACATAAAAGACTGTGAAGTAAAGGTCAAAGACGATGGTGCTGGCCACTACGAAGCTATTGTTATTTCAGATAATTTCAAAGAAGTTGGTACATTAAATAGACATAAGATGGTTTTTAATACCTTAGGATCATTAGTTGGAAATGAGATCCATGCTCTTTCTTTAAAGACATTTACAATCGATGAATTTAATGATTGATATATTATAAGGTTTAAGCTTTGGATAAATTAGAGATAATAGGAGGAAAGACACTTTCTGGAGAGATCAATATTTCAGGAGCTAAAAATTCTGCACTTCCTATTATGACTGCTTCATTACTTTCAGAAGAGTCTATTTTTTTGGAAAATGTGCCAAGATTGCATGATGTATCCACTACTTTTAATTTGTTAAGAACTATGGGAGTAGAGGTAATTTTTCATGATGGTAAATCTACAGAAATTAATAGTTCTCAGGCGTCTCGTCCTTTTGCTCCATATGATTTGGTGAGGACCATGCGGGCATCAATTTTAGTTTTGGGCCCGTTATTAGGAAGGTTTGGCTATGCTGAAGTTTCTTTACCTGGTGGTTGTGCAATTGGTGCGAGACCAGTGAATTTACATGTAGAAGGTTTAAGAAAAATGGGAGCTGATATTGAAATTTCTAGTGGTTACATAAAAGCTAAGGCAGAAAAACTAAAAGGAGCTGAAATCTTTTTGGATACTGCATCTGTTACAGCAACAGAGAATATAATTATGGCAGCAACTTTAGCTGATGGAGTGACTATTATAAAAAACGCAGCTAAAGAGCCAGAAATTGTAGACCTAGTTATTTTTTTAAGAAAAATGGGCGCAAAGATAGATGGAGAAGGATCTGATACTATAAAGATTAATGGTGTTGATAAGCTTAATGGAGCTGATCATTCAATTCTACCTGATAGAATAGAAGCCGGTACTTATCTTGTAGCTGCGGCGATTACCGGCGGTCATTTAAAGCTTAAGAATGTTGCTTCTGAGCATTTAACTTCTGTTATATCAAAGTTAGAAGAATGTGGCGCTTTTATAGCTATTAAGGAAAATTCAATAGAGCTAGATATGAGAGGTAAGAGGCCAAAAGCGATTAATATTTCTACTGCCCCGTATCCAGGTTTTCCCACAGATATGCAAGCTCAGTTTTGCGCTTTAAATTCAGTAGCCATAGGAGTCTCTGAAATTATCGAGACTGTATTTGAGAATCGATTTATGCATGCTCAGGAGCTTCAGAGAATGGGAGCTGTTCTAGATATTGATGGGAGAAAAGTTACTATTGAAGGCATAAACTCTCTAAATGGTGCTAATGTAATGGCAACTGATCTAAGGGCTTCAGCTTCTTTAGTTCTAGCTGCATTAGCCGCAAAGGGAAAAACAATAGTTGATCGCATATATCATATAGATAGAGGATATGAGTCAATTGAAGAAAAATTATCCCAAGTTGGTGCAGACATAAAGAGGCTTCATCCTTAATATTTTTTCATTTGCTGTAGAAAAATTTCTCTTCACTTGTGTATAATGCGTTTACAATATTAGGGATCTGGTTTTGATTAATAAAAAAATTCATAATCCAAATGAAAGATATTTCTGATTTCACACGACGAGATTTCTTATCGGTAGCAACTGCCCTCACAGGAGGAGTCGGGTTTGTTTTTACTAGCACCCCCTTTGTCGCATCATTTAAACCGAGTGCAAGAGCATTAGCGTTGGGCTCGCCAGTAGAAGTTGATATTAGCAAAGTTGAGCCAGGTGCAATGATAAAAGTAGAATGGAGAGGTAGAGCTATCATGGTTCTTCATAGAACAGAAGAGATGCTAGGAAAGCTTTCTATTGTTGATGAGTTGTTAGCTGACCCAAGCTCTCAACAGTCTGAGCAACCTTCTTATGTTGATAGTAACCACAGAAGCATAAAACCTGAATTTTTAGTTGTTGAGGCTGTTTGTACTCATTTAGGTTGTGTCCCTATACCTCGTTTTGATGTTAGCCCATCTGATCTAGGCTCTGATTGGCCTGGAGGATTTTATTGTCCTTGCCATGGATCTAAATTTGATTTAGCTGGAAGGGTGTATAGCGGTGTTCCTGCACCGACTAATCTAAAAGTACCGCCGTATAGTTTTATTGATTCTAATACTCTAATAGTAGGGGCTGAAGAGGGCGTAACATAATGTCTTTAATGACCTGGATAGATAGACGATTCCCATTAACTAAATTACTCAAAGAGCATGTTACAGAATATTATGCCTCTAAGAACTTTAATTTTTGGTACGGCTTTGGTGTTTTGGCTACGGTTATTTTTATACTTCAAATCGTAACTGGTATTTTCCTTACTATGAATTATAAACCTTCAGCTGCTGAAGCTTTTGCTTCAGTAGAATATATAATGAGGGAGGTAGAGTGGGGTTGGCTAATTCGATATTTACACTCAACAGGCGCCTCTGCATTTTTTGTTGTGGTTTATCTCCATATGTTCAGGGCGTTAATGTATGGATCTTATAAAAAGCCTAGAGAACTATTATGGATTATCGGCATGATAATTTATGTTTGTCTTATGGCTGAAGGTTTTTTTGGATATCTTCTCCCTTGGGGAAATATGTCATATTGGGGAGCTCAGGTTATAGTTTCTCTTTTTGGTGCTGTTCCAGTAATTGGAGAGGGGCTAGCAGAATGGATAAGAGGTGATTTCTATATTTCTGATATTACCCTTAATCGCTTTTTTGCTTTTCATGTAATTGCATTACCTCTTTTATTAGCCTTTCTAGTTTTTATTCATATTATTGCTTTACATGAAGTAGGATCTAATAATCCAGATGGTATAGAGATTAAGAATTATAAAGATGATAATGGTATACCGATAGATGGTGTTGCGTTCCACCCTTACCATACCAGCAAGGATTTAGTGATAATAATAGTTTTCGCCATTATATTTTCTGCAATTGTGTTTTTTGCGCCTGAGATGGGAGGTTATTTTTTAGAACATGCTAATTTTGATCCAGCAGATCCTCTTAAAACTCCAGAGCATATTGCCCCAGTTTGGTATTTCACTCCTTTTTACGCAATGCTTAGAGCCGTTCCAGATAAATTATTAGGAGTGATTTTAATGGGAACAGCCATAGTCCTTCCTTTTTTTCTTCCATGGCTAGATAGGTGTAAGGTTAAGTCTATAAGGTATCGAGGTTTAATTTATAAAATTGCATTAACATTATTTGTTATTAGCTTTATTGCACTAGGATACTTAGGGCTTCAGGTTGCTACAGTAACATATACATTTCTAGCTAGAATTTTTTCTATTATTTATATTTCTTTTTTTGTTTTAATGCCGATATATACATCGTTTGAAAAAACTAAAGAAGTGCCTGAAAGAGTTAGATAGATGGTTTATAAATTATTTTTTTCTTTCCTTTTCTTTTCTTTAGAGCCAATAGTTCTCTTCGGCCAACATGATAGTGGCGGATACCATATGGATTCAGTAGATATAGATGTGAGTGATACTGAGTCTTTACAGAGAGGTGCTAAGTATTTTGTTAACTATTGTTTAGGTTGCCACTCGGCTAAATATATTAGGTATAACTCACTTATTGAAGATCTCGGCATAACCGAAGATGAGCTAGTTGATAACTTAATGTTCACAAGTGACAGCCTTTTCGACACAATGGATATATCAATGAGTCCTGAAGACGCGGCTATATGGTTTGGCATCCCGCCTCCAGATTTATCATTGATTGCTAGAAGTAGGGGTACTGAGTATTTGTATAATTTTTTACGTAGTTTTTACTTAGATAGTTCTTCTATTACTGGTGTAAATAATTTATTGTTAGAAAATACATCAATGCCTCATGTTTTATGGGAACTCCAAGGTATAAGAAAGGCAATTTTTTCAGAGAATGGATTTGACCATTTTGAAGAAGTAGATGCCGGTATCTTAAGTAATTATGATTATGACTTATTAGTAAAAGATATTGTAACTTTTTTATCTTATATCGGAGAGCCAATACAGATTAAGAGGAGAGAGATTGGTACTAGGGTTATATTTTTTCTATTGATATTTCTTTTAATTGCTTACATGTTAAAAAGAGAAATCTGGAAAGATGTTCATTAATAATTTTATAAAATATTACTTAATAAGTATTTAGGAGGTGCCCTGATGGGTGCAATTACTAACCGCCGTTCAATTATGACACTTTTTTCTGGGCCTACTGATCACTGGAGTCATCGAGTGAGATTAGTGTTAGCTGAGAAAGGTATTAATGTAGATATTACAGATGTTCTGGGTGATAAAATACCAGAAGATTTGATAGATTTAAACCCATATAGCACCACGCCAACTATAGTTGATAGGGATTTAGTATTATATGATTCTAGAGTTATAATCGAATATTTAGATGAGAGGTTTCCACATCCTCCTCTAATGCCAGTTGATCCAGTACAAAGAGCTCAATTTCGCCTAGCTCTTTATAGAATAGAGTTAGATTGGTATGTTTTGCTTTCAAAAATAGAAAATGAGAAAAAGAAAAGAAACTCAGATAACAAGATAATAAATGCTGGTATAAGAAGCATAAAAGAAAGCATTTTATCTAGTATAGAAGTTCTTGGGTCTAATCCGTATTTTTTAAGTAATGAGTTTTCTTTGGTCGATTGTACTGTTGCGCCAGTACTATGGAGATTGACTTATCTTGGAATTTCTCTTCCAAGAACGGCTAAAGGATTAGAATCTTATATGGATAGAGTTTTTTCCAGAGATTCTTTTCAAAAATCTCTATCAGAATTAGAGCGAGAATATAGAGAAGAAAATTAAATTTTTTTTATTGATCAATTAATCTAGGCTCTCCGTTTGATATTTCTACCATAACGAGCTCCCTATGTATTTTTCCAGTATTATCTAGGTATAAATTCCCTGTTATTCCCGAGATATTATTAATGCTATATATATTATTGAATAAATGATTTACTATTCTTTGCGCATCAATACCCATTGCATAGAATCGGATATTTTTAATTGAATTTTCTTCCCAAAATTTTTCAATAATTAGCTTTAACTCACCATTTAATTTATTTTTTTCGAAAATAAATGGTATATCTGAAAATACGATTCCTTCTAGATCATTATTGTTAAGTGATGAAGGATCAAATATATTTGAAGTAGAGTATGTTTTTAATGGGTCATCAGCAAAATGATATCTTAAAAGAGGGGATGCCTGACTAGCAGTTTCAGGAGTTGCAGCAAAAAATATTAAGTCAATGTCTTGTCTTCTTCTGGGTGAAAATTCTAATGGAATTCTAATATTCGCTAAGAGCCTTTGATATCTTCTATTGCTAGTATCAATATTTAATATTTCTACAATTTGAGAAAAGTTATTATTAGCTAGATCATAAATTTGATGATCAAGTATCCTACCTCCTAAGCTTTCATATCTTTGTTTAAAGCTATTATAAACACGATCACCCCATTCATTTTTCGGTGTTAAAACTACAGCTTTTTTTTCATCATTAATAATTGCATACTCAGCAATTTCAGTAGATTCATCCTCAGGGGCTAGGGCAAACTGGAAAAGGTTATTAATATGTTCATTATTTTCTATAAAATTCAACGCCAGTGTTGGGGTTGATTTAACCATGGTGGAAATATTAACTATATTATTCTTTAGTAAAGGACCCACAATAAATTCAGCACCATCTTGCTCAGCTTTTTTATATGCTATTTCACTACCTAGCTTATCAGTATTATAAATTCTGATTAAAGAATTATTATTATCAAGAAATTGGGAGGCTATAAATCCATCTCTAATTGCAGCAGATTCATTTCTAAAGGAGTCTAAAGGAAGTAAAAGAGCTATATTTTTTGGACTAATAAGATCTTCTGTATTTTGATATAAGTTTTCATTAGCTCTATCTATAGACTCAACTGGAATATTAGTTAATTGAACTTGGCTGATGCAGCTAGATAGTATAACTATTGTAAATAATAAACTGATTTTTTCCATTTGATTATCCATTCTGATAAATTGTACCTCTAAATAATGAGATAGATAAAGCTATGATTGATGTAAAAAATGGAAAACTGTTTATTGTAGGTCTGCCAATTGGAAATTTAGATGATATTAGCTTAAGAGCTAAGAATACATTAGATATGGTTGAAATTATTGCTTCTGAGGATACCAGAAATGCAATAAAAATTTTATCTTATCTAGAGTTAGATACTAAATTACTGTCATATCATGATCATAGCAATAAAAATCAATTAAAAAAATTAATTAATTATTTAAAAAAAGGTAAAAATATTGCCCTAATAAGTGATTCGGGTACACCCCTAATAAGCGATCCAGGATATAAATTGGTTAGAGCGGCTATAGATAATCAAATATTAATTACAGTTATTCCTGGATCTTGTGCTTTAATTACTGCTCTAGCTGGTAGCGGATTACCAACAGATAGATTTATTTTTGAAGGGTTTTTCTCAAAAAAGATACTTGATAGGAAGGAACTATTTTTTGAGAAGCGTACAATAATATTTTATGAGTCTGTCCATAGAATAAAAAATTCTATAAGAGATATGATAAAAATTTTTGGGCCTAATAGGCAAGCTGTTATTTCAAGAGAGCTTACTAAACTACACGAGAGTATATATAGAGGATCTCTAATAGACTTATATAATGAATTTGAAATAGGAAATATTATTAAAAAAGGGGAATTTGTTATTTTAATTAGCGGGTATAGTAAGGAGCTATCTTTAGATGATTCTGAGATAATTAGGGTATACAATATTTTGAACACTAATTTATCATCAAATGATTCTTTAAGTTTAACATCAAAGATAACTGGAAGTAGTAGAAATCATATATATAAACTAGTAAAAATAATTGATTAATTAATTTAATAAAAAAAGTTGTCTGTGATAGTCTATAAGTAGAAGTTGGCTGGGCAGTCGCTGTTTTTATTGACAGAGGAAAGTCCGGGCTCCACGGGCAGGATGCCAGGTAATACCTGGGAGGCGCGAGTCTACGGAAAGTGCAACAGAGAATAAACTGCCAGTAATATTACTGGTAAAGGTGAAAAGGTGTGGTAAGAGCACACCGCACAATTGGTAACATTTGTGGCTAGGCAAACCCCATCCGGAGCAAGACCAAATAGGGGAGCGTTTTAAATGAAGCCCACATAAAGCTCCCGGGTAGGTTGCTAGAGAGGAGTGGCGACACTCTTCCCAGATGAATGACTGCACAAGACAGAACCCGGCTTATAGGCCAACTTCTACCCCTTTTTCATTTTTTTACTATTAATTATTTAACCTTTTTTAAGCTTAATATAATCAATTAACATTCAATTATAAGCACTTGATTTTAAATCAATCTAGAGCACTGTTTTTAAGCCTAAATAAGTCCTAACTCCTTGTCATATATGAAAAAAGTATATTTTTTTTGTTTGACACATCATGACTGATCTTTAAAATAGTGGGATAAAGTGGATCAAAGTGGATAAAAATGGAACTAGTTAATGTTTAGAGGTGCTTCAAAAGTTTCTATAGATGCAAAAGGGCGTTTAGCTATACCTAGCCGCTATAGGGATATGCTCTTATCAAAATCAGATGGGTCTTTAGTTGCAACTGTAGATAGAGATCAGTGTATCTTGATTTATCCGCTTCAAGAATGGGACGATATTCAAAGGAAGCTAGATAGACTTCCTTCATTCAATAAGGCTGCAAGAGAAACTCAAAGACTTATGGTTGGGTATGCAACAGATATTGAGCTTGATGGACAAGGTAGAGTTTTAATTTCGAAAGAGCTAAGAGAATTTGCAAGTTTAGCTAAACATGCAATGTTAATTGGTCAAGGTAACAAATTTGAACTATGGGATGAAAATTCATGGATGCTTAGAAGAGATGAGTGGTTATCGGGCAACAACAATGAAGCACAACTACCATTAGAATTTGAGTCTCTATCCTTATGAGGATTAAATGATAGAAAATTATAAGCATTATCCAGTATTAACGGAAGAAGCAGTAAAAAATCTATCTATAGTATCAGATGGTAGTTATATCGATGCAACTTATGGAAGAGGAGGGCATAGTGAGCAGATTTTGAATCATCTTGGTCATCAGGGAAAATTAATTGCTATAGATAAAGATTTGGAGGCTTTTCAATACGCACAGAAGAAACACTGTAAGGACTCTAGATTTTTATTTTATAGAGGTAGCTTTGAAGATTTAAAGGAGATTATTGAGTCGAAGCTTAAAGGCAAAAAGGCAAATGGAATTTTAGTAGATTTAGGTGTTTCTTCCCCGCAGCTTGATAATCCTGAAAGAGGATTTAGCTATAATAAAAATGGACCATTAGATATGAGAATGAATCAAGAAGTAGGTCAAACAGCTGCTGAATGGATTAATAAAGTAAATGAGTCTGAGTTGACAAGTGTTTTTTATGAATTTGGAGAAGAGCCAAGAGCAAGACAAATAGCAAGGGCAATTTTAAGAGAAAGAGAAAAAAAGGAAATAACTGAAACAGTTCAGTTAGCAAAAATAGTTGAGAAGGCTTCTGGATATAAAGATAGTAGAAAAAATCCTTCCACAAGAATTTTTCAGGCTATAAGGATAAAGATTAACTCTGAACTAGAATGTCTAGAGAATATCTTAAATCAATCAATTAGCGCCTTGGCAAGTAGAGGAAGATTATGTGTTATTAGTTTTCATTCTCTAGAAGATAGGATAGTAAAAAGATTTATTTCAAATATGTCGAAAGAGGATCCTATTTATTCAGGGCTGCCACAAATGCCTTTGGATGCCAGACCAAAATTAGCTAAAGTTTGCGGTCTTATTAAGCCATCTAAGCGAGAAGTATCAAAAAACCCAAGAGCTAGAAGCGCTAGGTTAAGAGTTTGCGAAAGAGTGGTTTTTAATGAAATTTAATCATCAAATAAAAATGATTCTCTTTTATGTCACCCTAGTTTTCGTTTTGTGTTTTTCTGGAATTTGGATTGTTCAGATAAAACATTTTGCAAGACAAAATTTTATAGAGCTCGAGTCTTTAAATAGAGAAAGGGATAGACTTCAAATTGAGTGGGGAAGGTTGCAGTTAGAAGAAAGCACTTGGAGCACTCATCCTAGAATAGAGAGCATTGCTAGAGATGAGTTAAGTTTAGTCATCCCTGAGCAGGATAAGGTAGTTATATTACTAGATAGAAACTAATGAGAAATAATAATAAAAAAGAGTTATTTTGGACAAAATGGAGGCCTATATTTGTATTAGTTTCTTTTTTAGTAGCTGCTTTATTATTAGAAGGTAGATTTCTTTATCTACAGATTATAGAAAAAGATTTTCTTATTGACCAAGGCGATCAAAGACAAGTTAGAACTGTTCCAATACCTACTAACAGAGCAAGTATATTAGATAGAATTGGAGAGCCTTTAGCTGTCAGCACACCGGTGGATAGCATTGTTGCTAACCCTAACGAGCTTCCTACAGAATTAGAAAAAATTAGATTATTAGCAGGCGCATTAGAGCAAGATCCTGATACATTAATTAGGAAAATCACAAGCAATTTAGATAAAGAGTTTGTCTATCTTCGTAGGCATGTAAACCCAGATTTGACAATTCGGGTATTGGAATTAGATATGCCAGGTATTGAAATAGAAAGGGAGTATCGAAGGTACTATCCTTCAGGTGAAGTAACTAGCCATTTACTTGGTTTTACAGATACAGATGATAATGGCATTGAAGGGCTAGAGTTAGCATATGATCTTTGGCTCCAAGGAGAGTCTGGAAGTAAAAAAGTTTTAAGAGATAGAGAAGCAAGAATAATTCAAGACATTGAGCTTATAAATAAAGAAAAACCTGGCAAAGAATTAATTTTGAGCATTGATCTAAGGCTTCAATATTTTGCATATAGAGAATTAAAGCAAGCCTTTGAAGATAATGATGCTGTTTCTGGATCTATTGTCATATTAGATGCAAAAAATTCTGAGATATTAGCTATGGTAAATCAGCCATTTTACAACCCTAATAATAGATCTAAGTTTGATATAGGCGCTTATCGGAATAGAGCTATAACAGATGTTTTTGAGCCTGGTTCTAGCATTAAACCTTTTATATTAGCAGCAGCTTTGGAATCAGGAAATTATAATCTTGATTCTATTATTGATACTTCTCCTGGTTATCTTAAAGTTAATGGAAGAGTAATAACTGAAGATTATTCTGATTTAGGTGAAGTAGATATGGCTACTATATTGGCAAAATCAAGCAATGTTGGATCAGCAATTATTGGTTTAGATCTTGAAGAAAATCAATTATGGTTAACTTTATCTGAATTTGGTTTTGGGAAATTAACTGGAGTAGGCTTCCCGGGCGAATCAGCAGGAATATTTAATATACCCCAAAATTGGAGTCCTACATCCCAAGCAACTTTATCTTATGGATATGGATTATCAGTTACAGCTTTGCAGTTAGCTCAAGCATATAGCGTTATAGCAAATAATGGTGTATTAAAACCAGTATCAATATTATCTCCTAATATTTCTCAGAGCTCAAAGAGGATTATATCTGAGCGAACTGCTAGTAATATAAAGTTAATGATGGAAGGGGTAGTTTCTCCATCAGGTACGGGAATGCTTGCTTCAGTAAAAAATTACAGAGTGGCAGGCAAAACGGGTACTGCAAAAAAATCTGAACTAGGGTCTTATACAGATAATAAATACACATCAGTTTTTGCTGGTTTTGCTCCAGTTACAGAGCCAAAGTTTATAATTGTAGTAATAATTGATGAGCCAAAAGGTGATGTTTATTATGGAGGAGAAGTTGCTGCTCCAATATTTTCTAAAGTTATGGATGGGGCTTTACGAATTGCCTCTATAAAACCTGATGCAATAGATATTAAATCGCAAAGTGTAATTGCTGAATTATCACAATGAATCAAGATCAATCAAGAGATATGAATTTAGAAGATTTATTAGGAAAAATTCCAAGTGAATATAGAAACATAAAGGTTAATGATATTGTTTTAGATAGTCGTCAGGTAAAACCAGGGTCAGTTTTCTTTGCTCTTAGAGGCTCTAAGAAACATGGATTAGATTATAAAAATGAGGCATTAGCTAGAGGGGCGGCTGCAATTGTTTATGATTCTAATTCTTATGATAGTGATATTTCAGGACCGGCTATAAGCATTCCTAAACTGGGCAGCAAAATAGGTAAGTACGCTAATATTTTTTATAAAAAAAAGAGTAATCTTAATTTAGTTGGAGTTACTGGAACGAATGGAAAGAGCTCAGTCGCCTATATTTCGTCATTAGCTAGAATTAATGGAGGATATAAATGTGGATATATAGGAACGATAGGCAAAGGTATGCCGCCAAATCTATTAAAAGAGACTACCCTAACAACGCCAGATTGTTTTTCTTTACATAAGCAGATAAGTGATTTAGATGTTGATAATTTAATTATGGAAGTATCATCTCACGCCCTATCTCAAAATAGAATCGACGGTTTAGAGTTCCAAGTTGCTGTGTTTACAAACTTATCTCATGATCATTTAGATTATCATGTTACTTATAATGCATATGAGATAGCAAAATTAAGTTTGTTCGAGATTCCAACCTTAAAAAAAGCAGTAGTTTTTCT
>CETH01158111.1_pt1 | contig 14934 bp, 16 predicted proteins | sample 361461 | NCBI WGS metagenome assembly CETH01 (sample SAMEA2622695, study PRJEB7988) | marine metagenome | isolation source: saline water (ENVO:00002010), including
ATAAGATATGATTTATTATCTAACATTGTGGTAAATGAAAAAATATGTATTAATAAAAATACCGTATATAAATAATTAAGAATCATAATTCTATCTTCAATACCTATTAATAAATGAAACATTATAAAAAAACCAAAACCATGCTGAATCCAACTCCATGCAATTTTGGTATTTGAATTAAAAGGAGCATATTTTTTTTGCTTAAATGGATCTTCAATTTTATCAATAGGAAATTTTATTTGAACATCATTTGGCCTCCATCCCGTTGGCATAAACCAGATTTTCACCTTATCAATAATCTTTTCTGCATGCCATGCATCTTTAATGAGCTGCCATAAATGTTTAAAATTAATTAAAATAGGATTCCAGGTAGATGAAGGTCTTAAAGTTCCATATACAGGTTCTACACTAGACAGTTCTTCTTGAAAAGTCCCAAACAATTTATCCCATATAATGAAAATTTGTCCATAATTCTTATCTATATATTGAGGATTAATTGCATGATGTACCCTGTGATGTGAAGGTGTTACAAGAAAATATTCTAAAAATCCCATTTTATTAATTAATCTTGTATGATACCAAAATTGCATAAACAAATGTATTGGACCTAATATCACAAAAATTGATGCAGGTATACCTAATAAAGCAGCTGGAATCATAAATATTGCAGCATATTTAAATGTTTGAGATATAGACTGTCTTAATGCACATGATAAATTAAATTCTTCACTGCTATGATGTATAATATGTCTATTCCATAGCAAGTTAACTCTATGATTAAGGCGATGGAGCCAATAGCCAGTAAAATCCTGTACAATTAGAGCACATAATACAATTAACCACATTTTTTCCAATTTAACTATAGCAATAGTATCTACTAGCCATGAATAACTAATAACAACAATACCTACTTTTAATACATCTTTAGTTATATTTGTCATACCTGAACTTAAACTAGAAATCATATCTGCGTGATTATTAACTACAATACCTTTATACCGTGCGTACATTTGCTCTATTAATACTAGGACCATAAATGATGGGATAGCAACAAATAAGGATGTTATATAAAAGTTCATAAATTAATTTACAAATAAAATCAAGATCACGAAAGAGGCTTTATATGAAGATAATAAATAACGTAGAAAAATAATTAAATCATTTTTTAACTTTAATTTTTTCTTAATTCTATAACGATGCTTCTCAACACCACGCTGTGTTATTGCTAATATCTCTGAAATCTCTAAAGTTGAAAAACCCATCTTAATTAAATTACATACCCTTAGCTCAGATTCAGTTATATCAGGACATTTATTAATAATATATTTTGTAAAAAGAGGATTGTTTTAATCTAATATTAAATTTACTATTTGGATGATATCCAATACATTTAGGATATTATCAGAATTCATATCTGCTGAATCAATATATTCAACATTCAAAACTAAATTAACTGTTAAAATCACATCTTGGACATTTATAGTGTTATCTTGATTTATATCACCAAGCTGATATTGCATTTCTTCACAATAACTATTATCTACCTCATATTCACCCCAACAACAAATTGAGCAAGCATAATAATTGCCATTATACCAACTACATCCAAGGTCATTGCATTGCTGCTGAATATTTATATCATTACAACTTTCTAATTCTATATTTTCAGTCCATTGACATTCAGCAGATTCCTCACATCCTATTTCATTAAATTCAGAACAAGAAGACATTTGAGTTTCTTCACAATAACTATTATCTATCTCGTAATAACCACCAGTACAAGCATACCATCCAACGCACTCACCTAGATACCACCCCCCTTGACAAGACCATGAACATGCTGGATAATTGGGGCATGAACCAGCACTATTATGATTTCCACAATAGCCTGTTTCAACATCTTCTACCCACTCACAATTACCATTACAATTAGATGATGATAAATCAAAACATTCAGAAAAAAGAAAAGAATTAAAAATTGTAAATAAAGATAATAATAATAATTTCATAGATCTCCTTTATTAAGCATATGATATTACATTTAATATTATAATTAATATCTACTAAAATATTTCACATTAGATTTTATTTAATTGGAGAAAATCGAATTGCCTGACCACCCCCTGAAGGCAAATCTATATTATAAGAGTCTTGACTATTAAATTGCTTAGTAATAATTTCAACCTCTTCAGGCTTTGCTTCCCATCCACCAAAAATAGGATCCTTATATATGGTTGCATTATAATTCATACCACTCTCTAAAAAAGTTAAATCAACATTTAATTGTCTAGATTTTTCATTAGTTATACTACCTAAATACCAGTCATCAGTGTCAATATCTTTTCGAACAGTTGTAATATATTCACCTATTTCTCCATTAAGCACAATAGTATCTTCCCAATCCGTTGGAACATCAAGAATAAACTGAAATGCAGGATGACCTTCATAATTTTCAGGTAAATCTGCAGCCATTTGTATTGGAGCATATATAACTACATATAAAGCTAACTCTTTAGCAATAGTACTTGGAATATGATGATCAGGGTTTATCCTTCTATCATCATTACTATAATATCTATAATCTTTTAAATTAAAAATTCCTGGAGTATAATCCATAGGACTGCTTAACAAACGTGTAAATGGTAGTATTGCAGTATGATTAGGCTTATTATTATAATCTTTAGGCATAAAACCATTGAATTCCTGACCTCTTGCTCCTTCTCTTGATACCATATTGGGGAATGTTCTTCTGAGACCTGTATCTTTAATAGGTTCATGAACCACAATACTAACCTCATATTTCACAGCTGTTTCTAGAACTTTACGAAAATGCTCTACCATATATTGGCCATGGTGCCATTCTTTATGTAAAGCTCCATCAGCATCGTATCTTTTTATGTTTTGGCTCCCATCATTAACATATCCTGTTTTAACAACTCTAATTCTATTTCGTTTACAATAGGCAAAAGCGCTATCTAGTTGAGATTCATAATTGTCAATTTGTGTACCAGTTTCATGATGACCTACAAGTCTAATATTTTTACTCTTTGCATACTCTCTTACTTCTTTATCATTAAAATCTTTATGAGGTTTGTAGAAATCAAAATTTTCACCCTCACCATTGCAACACCAGTTCTCATCCCAACCATTATTCCAACCCTCTACTAAAACTCCATCAAAATTATATTTAGATCCAAAATCAATATATTTTTTTACTTTTTCAGTTTGAGCACCATGGTATGGACCAGAACCCCATGAAGATTGATTAGTACCTATCATCTCCCACCACAAACCGATATATTTCCCAGGTTTAACCCAATCAACATCACCAAGTTTGTTTGGCTCATTTAAATTAAGGGTTAATGTTGACATCACTATATCTTTAGGGGCATTACCTACAATAATTGTTCTCCATGGGCTATTCATTGATGCAGAAGTTTTTACCTTAATACCATCAGACCAAGGAATAAGATCACACTCCATTTTTGATGTCCCGCTAGCTTTTAATGTCATACTAGAATAATTAGTAAGATTCGCTTCATGAATTGCAATGGTAATCCCATCACTTCTTTGAGTTGTAAAGGGGGTTTGCACAGCTTCTGGACCTATACGATCACCCCATAAATATTCAACTAACTCAGAGAACTTGTCACGATTAATTTCACTAATCAATGTATTTGCATACAAAAACTCATATCTCCTATATGCATATGCAGGTATCCACCATGACTTAGAATCCTCTTCAAAATTAAATTCAGTCACTTCATCTAAAATATTAAAATCACCAAGATCTTTTTGCGTAGGTATTTCATACCTAAACCCTAATCCATCATTAAATAATCTAAATCGTAAAACTATATTATACTTTTCTACTTTAGACATAGATGAAACTGAAACCTCATTATAATTATCAGTAATAACTTTTTGTTCACCCCAAACTTGAGTCCATGTTTCATTCTTACTATCAAAATCAACATTAGTAATCAACATATTATCTGATAAATTAAATTTATCTGCTATAATACCTAATTTTGAATTATTAATAATTGTAATGTTATTTTTATTTAAAGAGTAATAAATAGAGCCATCTCTTGAAATCAGCTTAAGCTCTAAACTTTTATCTGGCGATGATATTATCGCAATATTTGACTCTACACTAAATAAACTAGATAAGAGTAAAAATGAAGTTAAAATTATTTTTATCATTAATGAATTCCTGATTATTTAATTAATTATAGGTTATTAATTTAGATAATTTTAATGAAATTATCTGAATCTAAACGAAACCTTTTACCATATATACCATTATCAGCTCTTTTTCCTGCACTTATTACCATAGATACTTCAGCAGACCTTGGTAAGTTTAACATCTTTCTAATTCTTTTTGAATCCATACCTTCCATAGGACAACTATCATATCCATATGCTCTCAATGCAAGCATTAGATTTTCACAAGCAAGAGCTGTTGTTTTATGTGCCCATACTCTCATATCTGATTTTGACACAGGCTCACGAGGAATCGGTCTAACTATACCAATAAAAAATATTACGATTTTCTTTATAAAACCAATAATATTAAAAATTCCTTGAGTATACACAAGTGGAACAATTTTTTTATAATAAGCAATTGCTGATCTTGGAGCTTCAGAATTATCACTCAAATCATTTAAAATTTTATTTCTATGTTTCCTCCATGTATCTATGCGAGCTATACAAACAATCAATTCTTGTGCTGTTCGTGCTGCTGATTGATTTAAACAATATTCTTTTAATTTCTCTTTTTTATTTTCATCTCTAACCCAATAAAATTCCCAACATTGAAGATTAGATGATGTTGGTGCTAACAAAGCTAACTCGATACATTCTTTCAACTTTTTGGGGTCAAGTGGCTCATCTTTATATGCCCTAACACTTCTTCTACTTTCAACTAATTTTTTATATTCCTTATAATCAATTTTCTCAGCATGTTCAACATAATTATGTTTAGGGATATCAGTTAATATATTTTCTTTACTCATATAAATTTATTATTTAGTTAAATTTGATTTTGAAAATAAGACATCAGGCATATCTATGTCAAACTTTATATCATCAACAATCCATTCAGTTCCTTTACTATTTTTTTTCAATTCATCTTTAAAAATAAATCTAGATGGGAACCACCTCTCTCCAATTTTTTTAATACCATCCATTGATGTTGATTTTAATAATTTTCCACTTTTAGCATACAATTCTTCCTTAACAGGTAAAAAATATTCCTGATCAACCCACTCTCTTCTTTTAGGATAGGAAATCCCTTCAACTTTTGCTTCCAAATAAAGGACATAGCACTTCCTATTATTTACATATTCTTCTCCTTCAATCTTAGCATTATATAATTGATCTAATGGTTTATCCTCCATAATATCATTATAAGAGAAATCAGAACCCATTACTGATTGCCTTAACATATGTCCAGAAATTTGTATAACCCTTTCAGTTTGAGGTGAATACGTTAATAAAACATTATCTAACTTAAGCATTTTACTGCCAGCCTCTCTTGGCGGTGATAAATATTCAGTAAATGCTTTATCTGTCCCTACTATCCAGTTTTTTGATACAATAGTTCTACTTGTTCTTCTACCATGAACAATCATTTTACTTGTTAACACTCTATTTTCCGAATTTAAATTAAAGTCAATTTTACTAATAATTTCATCAACGGTATAATCTTGAGTAAACAATAATGAAAATAATAAAAAATAAAAATATTTAAACATTAAGCTTCTAACTCCTTAAATAATTGGGCCATTTCACGCCTATAAATTGCACGACCTGCAAGCATAGTTCCAAACACTGTTGCTAATATCCCCGGAATAAAGCCAATATAAAACAATTCTCCAGTAACCTGGGGATAAAAAACATTTGGCATTGCAAAATTTGATGAGCTCAAACTATCAATTGCCTTAGAATAATCAAGTCCAACCTTTTCCAAATATGATGTTATTGAAATACCTAAGATTGTACCAAACAAACTACCTAAAAAACCAATCATTAAAGATTCAAATATCATTGATTTATAAACATGCCCTTTTGTTTCCCCTATAGCAAGCCGCATACCGATTTCACCATATCTCCTCAAACCACTCATAATTCCCATATTCCATAAAACAAGAGTAACAACTACTAAAAACAATGACATAATGATAAACATAATAACATTACTAAAGTCAACGATAGTACCCATTTGATTGGAATCTCTTAAGGCAAGCATAAAAGGTCTATAAATATCTGTAGTATCCGAATATTCAGCATTATATAAATCCCTCATTTGAACAGTTTCATTATTATCAAAAAACAAACCTTGTTCGTATCCCAATATTTCTGAAGAAGCATCATTCATATCAAGCGCATATTGAGCTCCAGTATAATCAACAATCATCATATCTTTATCTATTGGCCCAACATTTAAATTAAAAATACCTGAAACTGTAAAATTATGTGTTGCAAATCCTCCATGCATAGTTGCACCAATGTAAGTAACAATATCTCCAACTCCTACATCTAAACGTTTAGATAATTTTTCACTTAAAATTGCTTCATTTATGTTACTAAATAATTTTCCTTTAATTATTTTATCTTCAATATTCCATACTTCTAATTGCTGTGAATCCTTTGATAAAAAATCAATACCTAAAGCAATAGTTGGGTTTTGTGATAATGTTTCACCATTAGCATCTGGGACATCTAAAAGACCAGCAAACGTAATTCTCGGAGTCCATATATAGTTACTATACTTACTATTTAATTCTTCGACTAATTCTTCAGTACCTAGAAGTGCTAAATCATTAGGCAATAATTGATATTCTAAATTATAAGCATGGGTGACGACTTTAACATGACCCGAATTCACAAGGGCAGTATTAAAAAATAATGAATTATAAATACCATTTAAAAAACCACTGAAAAATATAATTATTGCAACAATTGCAGTAATAATAATTAATGGAAAAAAACTCCTTGATCTATCACGAATTAATCCTTTATATAAAAAATTGATCATTCTGTTGTCTTACCCCTAATTGCATCTACAGGATGCATTTTAGCTATTTTTCTTGATGGGATATAACTCACAATTAACAAAATAGTGAAAACTGAGAAAGCTGTAATAAACAACAACAAAGGAGAATAAACTGGAATTAATTTCTTCGCAATAATAAGTCCCATATCTGAATAATCTATAGGTAATGGAATACCATAAATACTAAAATAATAAAGAAGTGGACCGAATAGAATAAATGTTAAAATAATTGCAAAAACAGCATTTAATGCACCTTCAATAGTAAAAAGTAAAACAACTTTTCTTTTATGCATACCAATAGCCATTAGTGTTCCAATTTCTTTTTTTCTACGAAATATTGATAAAGTCTGAGCATTAAATATTCCCATCGCAGCTAATGAAAGTAATATAATGTATATCATTATAGCATTAGGCCTATCCTGCTTAATAATAGCTTCCATATCTTTAACCAAATATTTCACATCTCTTTTAATCCAATCAGATAATATATTTTTAGTTCCATCTTTATAAACTATATATGTTGATTCATTATTCATAGAAAGTATATTGCGTGCAATATCAAGTGGAATCCAAATATGGCCCATGTCAATTTTAAAATTTCCAGAATCCATAATATGAACTATTTCACCTTCAGCAGCATCATACGATCTATCAGCATCCATCCATCTTACCGTAAATGTATCTCCTATTTGTAGCTTAGAATAATCAGACATACCTTTACCAATCATTATAGGAATATTTTCTCCTTCATAACTCATTAATGATTTTGTTGGTATATTTAATATAGATTGATTTAATGAAATGCCTTTTAAAATAACTGGCATTATCCTACCCTCAGGATAGATTGAGGCTTGACTTACGAGTATCTCTATAGCCTTATCATCTTTTATGATTTGATTAAATTCAATAGGAGTTTGTGCATGAGAATCTTCAAATGTAGTTGGATCATAAGGATCATACTTTGGATGCCAATATGCTCCACCTGCAATTTCTGTATCTATAGAAACATTCATTGCATGTTCCCGCATACCTGAATACATCCCTGAAGAAAAAATGATCATAAATATAGAAACAGATGTCACAAAAACATTAAGCCATGTCCTAATACCAGCTCCAAGTAAATTTTTTATAGCAATATTAAACATCATCGTTATATATTGGTTTTTTAATATGTTTATCTTTTGCAATCTGTCCATCCTCTAAATAAATAATGCGCCTTAAATAGCCCATTATTTTTTCATCATGTGTCGCAAATACAAATGAAGTATTTAACTCTTTATTTAAATCACACATAATTTTCATAATATGATGAGAATTCTCTGAGTCTAGATTTGCAGTAGGCTCATCAGCTAATACAAGAGAAGGTTTATGAACGATAGCTCTTGCAATCGCAGTCCTTTGACATTGTCCACCACTTAATTGATTTGGCTTTGAATCAACCTTATCACTTAATCCAACGGAATCAATAGCATCTAACACCATTTTTTTTCTTTTATTTTTTTCTATTTTATTTAATATCAATGGAAGTTCAACATTCTCATAAACCGAATAAACAGGAAGTAGATTATAACTTTGAAAAATAAAGCCCATATGTTTTCTTCTTATCAGCGCTCTGTCTTGATGAGAAGTATTATTGATATTTTTATCTAATACAGATATATTCCCAGAGGTAGATGAATCTAACCCCCCAATAATATTAAGAAGTGTCGTTTTTCCTGAACCCGAAGGACCAACTAAACCGGTAAATTCACCTTTTTTTATTTTTAGATCAATAGCATTTAATGCTGTAAAAAAATCACCACCTATTGGAAAATCTTTAGTTAAGTTTTTTATCTCTATAATTTGTTTATTTTTCATTCTTCTCCATTAATAATTATAAATGATTTTCACTTGGAAATTATCTCCATACTCACTGGGATTGAATGAATATGAATAATTTACTGTAAAATAATCATAGGTTGTAATTAACCTGATTAAACTATACGTATCTTTTATTTGATTATCAAAAATTCTAATAAAACTTAAATCATATAAAATCCCAATTGGATATTGTATCATTAAAGATGATATATGACCATCTAAAACAGAATTATCAATAGCTTCAAATTTATATGACATTAATTCGTACAATACATATATTCCATTATAGATATTTACGGTATAATCAATTCCCATAGTTGCAAAATTCATTGAATTCAATAAGTTAAAACTATTAATAGATTTTATATATGATGATTCTAACCATAATCCAAAAATTCCATCATATCTATAATCTATTCCAATACGTTCATTTTCTTTAAGTTGCAAAAAATCAACTAAGAAGCCTTGATTACTAATAATCTGAGGCATATTAATTACACTATGGTTGTAATTAGTATTATCTTTATAAAAAACTAACCCATAATTTCCAAATTTATTAGAAAACTCTAATCTAGATCCATAGGATACATCATTATTATTATCAGGAATTGCCCAAAAATTAAAATTATAGTTCATCTTAGAGAAATATTTTAATTGAAGTGCTTTTTGTCCTATTGTTTGATTTGTAGTATTCCTGAAATCAATAGAATCAAACCAATTTAAGTTCCTAAGTATAAATGCTGATCCAAATGATATTTTCTGGAGCCCAATTTTAAGATCAATTATATTATTTTTATATCTAAACCAATATCGATAATCTTGATTATTATAATCTGAATTTTCAATTATGATTTTATTACTATAACTAATTTCAAATTTATTATTTTGCATATTAAACTCTGGAATATACCCTGCAACATATGATGCTATCTCATTATCAGAATTATAATCAATCCAAAGCTGACCATTATGTTGAAATGATGAAAGTAATAAATTTGAAAAAAATAATATATAAAAAGAATACTTAATCATAATCCAATAAAAGAATTGATGAAATCAACTGATTTTATTTACGCTCTAAAACGTAAAACATATATTTTTTTTCTTTAATAAACTTTTCAGGATCAAGAGCAGCTAGCTCTTTAACTGATTTTTGTGATAGATTGGATCTTAACTGACTTGTCAAATAATATAACCACGCTTGTTTAGACTTTAATTTTTCATTTACAAAATCTGCTAAAGGCTTTACAAATCGATCAATAAAAGTCATAGCAAATTTAAGTGTTGGTAATGCATTTAGTGTAATATCTTCCTTATAAACTATTTTCCAATTATGCTTTTCAATGCTATCTAAAAAATTTTGGTGCATATGGCCAGAATGATTTATTCCACTATCATCAATCCTGAAATAATCTGTTATAATCCATCTTCCTTTATCAATTAATATGTTATCTACAATACTAAAGGCAACATCTAAATCAATATATTGCAAAGATTCTGAATTAATAACAGTGCCAAATTTATTTTCAGATTTGAAATCTTCAAATTTCATATTATGTACAACTAAATCTTTATATTTAGAATTAATATATTTTTTTTGATTATTATCAGGAGTAAGAGATTCTACTTTTAGATTTTTATTTAATAAAATATTTGACAATCCTCCCATGCCACAGCCAACATCTAATATCTTATCATCTTTATTTGCTACCTGCTCAATGATTTTTTCAATATATCTCATTTGAGCTTTTTCTAAATCTTTAAGTGATATATCATCATCTTGGATATTAATATCATCAAAGTAACCATAATGAAGCATGTCATTACTAATAATATTAGAGTACAGCATAAGTTCTTGATCTTCAGAAGATTTAATATGTTTTTTCTGATTTTTATGAAATCTATATGCTCTAAGAAGTTGTAATGGATTGAGTATTTTGGTAATTATATTCATTTGTATATATAGTTAAATTTACAAAATAAAAAAGCCTCTATAAAAGAGGCTTTATAAACTATAGAAAAATTACTAAAATCTAAAAAATTAGTTTAAAATTATATAAATAATTTCAATTATATCTAAAATATTTATTATCCCATCAAAATTCATATCAGCTATTTCATTATATTCTCCATAAAGGACTAAATTAACAGCCTCTATAGCATCTAGTACATTTACATTAGAATCGCTATTTAAATCTCCCAGTAAAACACAAACAGAGCAACATTCACCTTCTTCAGGATCTAAATATATGCCATTAATGCAAGGGACCCCCATTTGTTCTTCACAATCAATAAAAATTTCAACCCACTGCCCATCAGAGCACTCCATAGGCATACATGGGTCATTATTATTAATTTCTCCATCTATACACTCATCATCCTTAGATAAAAACAAGCTATTAGCTTGTGGTGCAGGACCTGAGCCATTATTATAAAAAAGAGTCATTTCTCCATTATCATATTCCATTACTTGAAAAGTAGCGCCTGTGTAGCAAGGGCCACCACAAGAATAATGGTAATATTGAACCCAGCGAAAAGTTAAAATATTAGAATTATAGCTAATCTCTTCTGTCCCAGGATATAAATCACTAACTAAATGTCCACCAGGATTATTGATAACTGTATATTTCCCATTTGATTCAATAATGATACTAATTGGATCATCATAAGACCAAGTTTGGTCATTAGTAATATTGCCATGCCATGAGCCTACAAAACTAGACAAACTAAGATTAGATGGGTTTTCATAACATACATCATAAAAATCACAACAAGCATCTCCATATCCAGCACAATCTAAGCTACATACACAATCTGCTATACCATCAAAATAGTCTTGAAGAGTTCCAGAATTACAATTATCCTGACATGTTTGTGAAAATACGATAGTAAATAAATTTATAATTATAAATAATCGTATCATACCAATCTTAATTTAAAATTATATTAACAAGCTGTATAATATCTAAGATATTAACAATACTATCATCATTTAAATCAGCTGAGGAATTATATTCATTATTTAATACTAAATTAACAGTTAAAACTATATCTTGAATATTTAGTAGAGTATCACCATTAATATCGCCCTGAATAGATTCAGAACATTCAATATTTACTAAATATTCTGATGCAGAGGAAGGTACTGTTAATAAATTTTCACAAGCAGCCGTATCACCTAAAACTTGATACTTTAGCCAATTTAACGCATAATCTGAAACTTCTCCATTAGGATAAGCTGCAAAACCATGACCTGACCCAGCTCCTTCAAACATAATTTTATCAGTGGTTTGCTGCATATTTGAATAAATATCTTGTCCTAACATTCCATCATAATCTGGCAATTCATTAACTTCAACCTGACCTGCAAACATTATTGATGGAATAGAATGATCTATCAATTCTGGTACCAAGCAAATACAATAAGTCACTCCTTCAAAACTTTCTCCTGGACAATAATTGCAATCTTCAAATAATACTGTAGGATTTAGCGAAATTACCGCATCAAGAGAGCTATCCATCATTGCTGCATCATGTGATGCGCCACCACCCATAGAATAACCTCCAACAGAGAAACTATCTTCATCAATCATCCCATATAAAGGTGAGCCACTACGTATATTTTCCTGTTTAATAGATTCAATCCCATCTAAAAGCCCTTCACCCCTTTGTTGATGAGAATCATTAATTTCATCATTTGGTCCAACAGTCATAGCTAAAAAACCATGAGAAGCAAAAAACTGTGCCCAGCTAGACATAGTTGAACTACCACCACCAAACCCAGGAGTAAAAACTATAGATTTATAAGGAGGGTTACCATCTACGGGATAATACACAACACCATCACGATAATCAGGACCATTTCTAAGTCCATCAGATTCAGTTATTGTAGCATATTCATATGGACCATCTCCAGTCCCACCTCCACCAGTGCCTCCACCTGTACCACCACCGATATTTTGACATTGTTCTGTTTCTTCATTCCACTCACAATAATCAGGCCACTGTATACACTCTTCATAACTTTGTATATCTGGGCAATCGCTATAAATAAAATTTGCAAAAATTAAACTTAATATAAATTGTATCCTTTTCATTGATAATTTCTTCCTTATATAAATAATTATTATAAGATAATTTATTATGAAATGTTTTTTTTTAAAATGAAGATTACAAGATTTTACAATCAAGACTCAATCTTTACATTCTTCATGAACGTCAGATTTAAGAGGTTTGAAATGAACATGCTCTTTAGGAAGATAAAAACTTGCTAATAGCTCAATAGAAATAAAAATTAAAGCAATGGTAGCTGTAATATAAGCACCTTCGCTAACAGCTGCAACTACCTCAACTAAATGGCCTATACCATGGAATCGCAGTCCCCATCTTAAAATTTCTAAAAAATTTCTTTTAAACATAAATAACCCTCAATTTAAAGTACAGATAATAAAAAATGAAACCAACCAGCTATTAAAGTTAATAATCCTATTTGAAAAATCTTTGCTCTATTTGGTACATAGTTTGAAGTTAATCTAACAAAGCAATGAATATATCTTGATAATACAAACACCCAAGCTAAAATTAAATCAATTATATTCACTACATCAAAAGATACAAGCAAAGATATTAAGAAATAAAATAAAATAGGCAATTCAAACTGATTTTTAAGTGTTTGCCTGGATACCTGAATATACTCAGGTACATCCCCAGCATATGCTTTAAAATAACCAAATTTTATAGATCTCTGCTTAGTTGCTTTTGTATTATCTAAATAATTTTTAACATATAAATATAATGTTAAAAGTATCTGAAAAACTGCCGGATATAATATTAATGTTTTTTCCATATTCATTAATTATTAAGAACTATTCCTACAAGCTGTACAATATCTAGAACATTAATAATACCATCACCATTAAGATCAGCAAAAGTATACATACATGATCCATCATCTACATTTGCGGATTGATCATAATTAATTGCATTTTCATACATACAGCCAAATTTTATAAAAGAAGAATATTGACATGTGGTATTATCTCCATCTCCAAGTACATCTGCAATTGGGTTATAATTAAATGCTATAGGATCAGTACAATTTGATCCTGACATACAATGATCTCCCATCCAATAGCACCCATCATCAGACATACAATCAAATTCATTTTCATAATCCATACAATTATCACTTGACTCCATACAATGATCACCCATCCACATACAACCCTCTATTTCCATGCAACCTAACTGATTATCTGCATCACTACAACTGCTACAATTCTCAAACTGACATGAACCATCATCATATACCACATTCATATTATAATTACATGCAGTTGCATCTGTACAACCATACATTGCATCAATTAAATTTGGAATATAAGTATATTGGAATTCATACAAATTAGGCATATCAAATTTATATTTAAGCACCATATTATGATCAATAAAAGCATAAGCTGAATATGTATTACCAGCAAACATATTCCATATATATTTATCTGGATCAGTATTTAGAATTAAAGGGTTATTATTATGTTCTCCAAGTTCAACATATAAATTTGCCCATTCACTACAAGTGTATAATTCATCCTCATCAACACTATAATCAAGACTTACTACAAATTGCAATTCATCATAATCCTCAATATACTCAATTAATTTATCCATCAAACTGACGTAATCATAACATGCAGGTCACCATGTTGCATTCATACTAATAATAGTAATTTTATAATCACCACCATTTAGATTTCCATTGAGATCTGCAAATGAAAAAGCATCTCCAGTAGCGTAATCACCAGAACCATTACATACAGGGAATTCTATATTTTGATCTTCTTCAGATAAAATATCACCCACGCTATAAATAGATCGATTATTATTTAAATTTTCAATAGAGCAATTCTCAGTTTCAGAAAATAAGGGGAAAACAAATAATATAGATAAGATAAAAGCCATATTAAATTAGTTAAATTAGTTTAATATAATATTAACTACTTGAACAACATCTA
>CETH01169279.1_pt1 | contig 14932 bp, 20 predicted proteins | sample 361461 | NCBI WGS metagenome assembly CETH01 (sample SAMEA2622695, study PRJEB7988) | marine metagenome | isolation source: saline water (ENVO:00002010), including
CACTATTAATTTGTCGATTTTGAATAGTTAGCCTAATTAAAAACTTCTAAACTAATCCTGAGGACTTTCTAAATCTTTTCTATTAGGAGTTCTTGTAGGATCACTAGCTAAGAAGCCAAAGAGGAAAATTCCTACAAAAAAGAAAACAATAGTGTAAACAGAGATTTTTAAGGCAAGCATGGATTTAACAAGTACTAATCAAATTTTATTTTATTAAATTTATATTTAATTGAAGAGAAAAAGTGAGAAATATGAATTTTTGGTAAATTTTGAAATACTTTGAGAGATTACATTGAATGAATTTCTCACTTAATCATCATGATCATCCCAAGGGTCGTTAAGTTTTTTTGCTTTTGGACCAAATGCAGACCAGAAGCCAAAACCTGTTAATACCAATAGAATAACAAGTACACTTATTCCAATTGAAACGGCAGGATCTGGAGTCGATGATAAAGTTTGCATCAATTTTGCTAAGTTTGTAAACAATTTATGTATAACATCTAATACAATAGCGAAATAATATTGAATTTAGGAAATTCTTACTATGGGCCAAAAAACTGCATTAGGAAGTTTATTAAAAGCTATTGGAAATTCTGGACAGGGCAAAGTTGTCCCAGGCTGGGGTGCAGTTCCGATTATGACAGTCATCGGATTATTTCTTCTTGTATTCTTGGTTATTCTTTTACAGATTTATAACCAATCACTACTTCTACAAGGATTTTCAGTTGACTGGAATGGAAATTAACCAATTATTTTTATATAAATTTATACTCCTGATTATATTTCAATAGGACATTAAATTTAGTTCATAGAACTATATCCTTCTAAGAAGATTTAAGCATAAATCTATTTGGAATTTTATATAGTATTAATTATGGATAAAATATGTGAAAAATTTATAATTGGTTTAGGTAATCCTGAAAAAAAGTATAGTAACACTAGGCATAATATAGGTTTTTTATTGATTGAGGAATTACTTAATAAATACAACTTAAAAGCAACATTAAAAAATAAACTTAAAAGTTATTACTCAGAATATATTCTTGATGGAATTAAATATCACTTATTTATGCCTAATACTTATATGAATAATAGTGGAGAAGCAATTAGATCAATTCTTAAATGGTATGGTATTGAATTAAAAGATATTTTAATAATTGTCGACGACATTGACATTCCTTTAGGCAAAATAAGATTTCGAAAGCAGGGCAGCTCAGGAGGTCACAATGGTCTTAAAAGTATTATTAAAACTATTAATTCTCAAGAATTTAAGAGAATTAGGATTGGAATAGGATCTCCCCCATTAATAGAAGGGAATAGAGACTATGATACTGTTTCTCACGTGTTAGGAAAAATATCAAAAGAAGAAAATGAAATCTTAAAAAAAGTCTTTAGAAAAACTATAGAATCATTTGAAAAATTGAATATAAATAATGAAGATTCTATAATTTGTGAATTAAATTCCTACACAACAATCACTAATAAATGAGCTCCAAACCAGAAACACAAGCATACGTGACTGTCAAAGAATATAATTTCAGTAAAAAAGAAATGAAAGGGGTTGTAAAGGCAAGTCAATTTAAATGGGATTTTACTTGGTCCTTTGGTCAAGACAAATTATTTGTAAAGCCACCACTAGGGCGGGCACTTATAGAGGATGCTTTATTGAGATTTTTACTTAAAAAAGATTATGAATTGGAATCAGGTAATAATTATATTTTCACTATTTCTGCCAAGTTTTAATATCTAAATTATTTGCAAAAGTAAATTTATAATTACAAAAATCTTCAAGAATTATCAATGCTGCTAAAGCATCCAAATTAATGTTTAATAAAAATATTTCTTTTGGCAAAAACCTTTGCAAACCTTTTAACGGGCAAATATCAAAATATCTTTCTTTAGATCGAAGTGTTGTATTTTTTTCCTCAGCAATAATTAAGTCTTTTCCTAAGAAACTTAATTTATCTATAAATTCTTTACTAGTTGTACCATTGCCAATTATAACTTTATAATTTGGATCTTCTGAAATAAATTCCTTTATTATTTCCACAAGAAGATTACTTTTAACTACACTAGCAAAAGAAATTATTTTATATTTTGAGTCCGCCACAACTAATCCGCATTTTGATTTCCCTGGATCTATTGATAAAAATTTTGTCATTTCAAAAATTTTCTTTGTTTAAAAAGTTTGACCTCTTTATTAGATTCAAATTTCAAGTCAACAATGACAGGTTGAGCAGTTTTACTATTTCTTAATGAAATCGCTTTAAGTTCTAAATCAATTACTCTATTTTTATTAATAAAATCTCTTAGTTCTTTTACTGAATCACTTCTTAATTTAATCTCATTTATAAGTGATCCTCTCCTTTTTATTTCAGCTAATGTTGATGCAAGCAAAAGGTTAATCTCATTATTTATTGTTTTATTATTTAAATCCTTCCCACTTACAAAAGTTTTAGAAATGATTTCTCCTTTTAGTGTAATAACTTTATTTCTTATCACTTCAGGGAAAGCATAAACATATTGTTCTCCTTTTAAAACGTTAGTGACAGACTTAATATTAATAATCCATTCCCCTCCCTGACTAATAGTGTTTTTTAATTCCTCTATGTGATTTCTTCTTAGATAAAGAACATTTTTAGGTACTTTACTATTTGGAATTACTATCTTTTGGGTAAGTCTATTTGCATTCTTTATTATGCTATTAATACGTGCATCAAAATCAGTTACTGAATCAGAATTAATTTCATAAATTATTAAAGATTGTCCACTACTTATAACAAACTGTCCACTTCTTAACGCAATAACATTTTGTTCTAATTGCTTTAGTTCTACTTCTTTATTAATTATTGTTTTCTCCAACGCCTCTCTTTCCTTTTTCAATGGAACTAGAACTTGTCTGCTTTCTTGTAATTTTCTTTGTAAATCACCTAATCTGAAAAGCCCAACTCTCAACTGTCGATTCACTAAAATCATTAATGATAAAGATGAAGCACTTATCAAACTACCAGTAATAATTGTGATTAAAGTAGCAGTTCTTCTTGGTCTTAATTTTAATATACTAAATCTTGCCTTACCAATCTTAGTACCTAGTAAATCTCCAAAAGTTGAGATCAAACCTCCAAGTATTAACAAAAAAATAATTAAAAGCCAACCAGACACAATTTTTAATATATTTCTATACCATCATAGGGAATTTATAATGATGGTTCAATTAAATTTCTTTGCCAATGCAATCGGATCAAAAACTGTAATCTTTTTTCTATCTATATTTAATAAGCCTGAATCCCTCAAATCACCTAATAGGCGGGTAATAGTGACCCTTGTAGATCCAATAGCTTCTGCTATGGACTGATGAGATAACTTTAAATCAATCATAATGCCTTTTTCCTCAGCGACACCAAAATCTCTACAAAGAACCATTAAGAAACTTACTAGTCTTGATGACATATCTCTATGTGTCAATGTCTCTATCATTGTCTCAGTTTGAAGAATTCTGCTTGAGAGTCCCTGCAATAATAAAAGCCCTACTGAAGCATCAGCATCTATAGCTCTTAAAACAGAATTTGCTGGTGCTGTAATCATTTCTACTTTTGTAAAAGCAATAGAATGATAAAAACGGTCAGATCGATGTCCTGTTAGTAAAGACAATACTCCAAAAAGGCTATTCTCTCTTAGTAAAGCTACAGTTATTTCTTCTCCAGATTCATATACTCTTGATAATCTAACTGCTCCTCTACGTATGAGGTAAACTTTTTCAGCTGGATCACCTGGGAAAAATATAGTCTTATTTCTCTCTACCATTTCTGTACTGGCGCCATCTAAACTTTTAAAGACTTCCATTAAAGTTCTATTTATTGGGAAGCGCTCACCAAATGTATTAATAGAATTTTGTCCATTGGAATTTTGAGATATACGGTTAAAACTAGTGTGTGACGGGACCATAATTATTATTGACTTAAAAAAAACCTAAAGAGGCGCATTAAAACTTCTTGTATCAATAGTAACCATTCTAAACTTTAATTAAAAAAATTTATACTTTTAAGTAAAATTACACTATATGCAGCGTCAGAAAATCCAACATATACTTAATATAGATAAATAATTAAAGAGATTAGAATGGTGCTAAGTTCAGCTGCAAATTATTCTATTAACGATAAAAAATTCTCTGAAACAGATCGAGAAACTGAATCAAATTCAAAAAACAATATCAAATTAATAAGGCAGAATGGGCAAATTCATATTTATCAATCAGCATATCGTGGCAGCTTTTCTACTGTTATAAGGGATTCCTTGAGGAATGCTGCTCTTGGGAGGAAAGTACTTCTAGCTCAACTTATGAGAGGAGGTGTAGATCAAGGAGTTTCAAACCCTGTAAATCTATGTGGCAATCTTATATGGATAAGATCATACAACTCCTATGATCAGCACAAGCCTGAAGATATTAAAAATAATGAAGTATTATCAAAGTCAATAAGAGACTCAACAATTGAATTGTGGGAATTTTGTAAAAAACAACTATTATCAGGAGAGCAAGATCAGATTATCTTGGATGAAATTTTTAAAGCTGTAGAGTTAGGATTCATCGATTCTGAAGATTTGATTTCAACACTTGAAAGCAGATTCATCTCAGGAGATGTAATTTTAACAGGTACAACAATTCCCAAGAAACTACTTCTAATAGCTGATCAAGTCACAGAACTTCGTTCTTAAAATTATGCTTAAAAATGACATCTGGATTAATGAAAAGGCAAATGAAGGAATGTTAAAGCCTTTTCAACCTAAATTAATTAGACATTTAGATCCCAAAGAGAAAACAAATGCTGTTTTAAGTTATGGATGTTCATCATATGGCTATGATTTAAGACTGTCGCAAAATGAATTTTTAATATTTAGGCATGTTCCTGGAACAGTAATGAATCCTAAAAAATTCAATCCAAAGAATTTAGAAACAACTCCATTAGAAAATGATGAAGATGGAGATTACTTTATACTGCCTGCTCATTCATATGGTTTAGGTGTAGCTCTTGAAAAAATGAAAGTCCCGCCTAATATTACTGTTATTTGTCTTGGTAAAAGTACGTATGCGCGATTAGGAATAATAGTTAATACAACTCCAGCTGAAGCAGGTTGGGAAGGACATCTCACTTTAGAATTTAGCAATAGTTCTGGCGCTGATTGCAGGATTTATGCTAATGAAGGCATATGCCAATTATTGTTTTTCGAAGGAGATCCCTGCTCTACTACTTATAGTGATAGGCAAGGCAAATATCAAAATCAACCAGAAAAAGTGACATTAGCAAAGATTTAAGATGAACAATGTAGAACTAATATCCATTACACCAGATGCTGAAAAGATGATGGCATATATTGCCAGAGTAAGTAATCCAAAAAATCAAAACAATGATGACTTTGCAAAACTATTGAGCTATTGTATTAAAAATGAACATTGGAGTGTCTTTGAACAATCTTTCATGACTCTTCAAATAGAGACTAATAGAGGAATTGCAGCTCAAATTTTAAGACATAGATCCTTTACTTTTCAAGAATTTTCTCAACGATACGCCGATAGCTCACAGTTAGGTAATATTCCTTTACCTGAACTAAGAAGGCAAGATACTAAAAATAGACAAAACTCTATTTCAGATTTGTCTGAGGAAATGAAAAAAGTTTTTTCAGAAAAAATTGCAAATCATTTTAAAAAAGCATCGAATTTATATGAAGAAATGCTTTCTGAAGGGATTGCTAAAGAGTGCGCAAGATTTATTCTGCCACTAGCCACTCCAACACGGATTTATATGACAGGTTCTTGTAGATCATGGATACATTATATAAATCTCAGATCAGGTCATGGTACTCAAGAAGAACATAAAAATATTGCACTCAATTGCAAATCTATTTTCAAAAATAATTTTCCAATTGTATCAGAAGCCCTTGACTGGGATTAATAATTCATGAATGACTTCTAGGTGTAGTCATATCCTTTTTGATATCTTCAATTTTAGAAAATTCGGAGATTGGAGAATTTTCTAATTCTTGATTATTACTTAATAATTTATTTAGTGAATTATTTATCAATTTTTCATCTTTTAGTCCTACTAAAGAACCTTTTACTTCTGAATCATTATTTAAGAAAACAACTTTTGGTATACCATTAACATCATATTGATTAATATATTTTTCCCATTTTGGATTATCAACATTTAAAAAAACAAAATTTATTTCATTTTGATATTCTTTCTTTAAATCAATAATACTTGGGGCCATCTCTTTACAAACCTCACACCATTCTGCATAAAACTCTAAAAAAGTAGGTTTCTTATTATTAAAGGCTATTACTGGATCCATCGAAATTTTCCCATAGCTTTTAAGCGCTAAAGTAGACTCAAATAAAGTATTTTTAAAAATCAGTAATACTGAAATCAAACCGATAAAAATAATTACTAACAATAAGATTGGATTCTTATCTTGAGAGTTAACTTGATTTTCAGATTTCATTAATATGTCTTATCTTCAGATATTCTATATGTTTTAAAAAATATAGATTGAATCTAGAAAATATTAAATACAGCTGATATTATTAATCTAAAGAAAATAAATTTATTATTTTATAAATTATTCTAAATATGCAACCTATATTCGGTACTGATGGAATTAGAGGGGAATACAATAAAGATTTAACTTATAATCTGGCATTTAAGATTGGACGTGCTTTAGGAAAAATAATAATTAAAGAAGAACCAATATTAATAGGAAGAGATACAAGAGTAAGTGGATCAATATTACTTGAAGCTCTAACTAAAGGATTAAATTCCGTCAAAAAAGAAGTTATTGATATTGGCATTTGTCCAACCCCTGCCATTCCATTTTTAATTAGAAAATTTAGCTTCAGTTGTGGTGTAATGATCTCAGCAAGCCACAATCCTCCTGAATACAATGGAATAAAAATTTTTAATTCAAGTGGGAATAAATTACAAAAAGCTGAAGAGATAGAGATAGAAAAGCATTTAAAAAAAATATCAGACATTGATTTGAATCAAAAAATAGTTAGTTCTTATTCAATGCAGCCTGAATTACTTGAAAGTTACTTAAATAGCTTAATTAGTTTTTCAGAAGATCTAAATCTAAAAGGCATAAAACTAGCATTGGATACTTGTCATGGTTCAGCTGCCTTGTTTGCTGAAAAAACTTTTAAAAGTTTAGGAGCGGAAGTATTAGTAATAAATAGTGAGGCAGATGGTTTAAAAATAAATGTTAAATGTGGTTCAACTTGTTTGCATCCTTTAAGAAAAACTATATTAGATAATAATTTAGATATGGGATTTAGCTTTGATGGCGATGCAGATAGGGTTATAGGTATGGATTCAAAGGGGAATATTCTTGATGGTGATCATATTTTATTTTTGTGGGGCAGAGAATTAATGATTGAGAATAAATTAAATAAGAATCTTCTCATATCTACTGATATGGGTAATTTAGGATTTGAAAAGTCATGGAAAAATATTGGAGGAATTTTTCAAAGGACTAATGTTGGTGATAAATTTATTTATGAGGAACTAATACGACAAAAAGGTAATTTGGGCGGAGAGCAATCTGGACATATACTCTCCTGCATAAATAATTATTCTGGTGATGGAATATTAACTGCAATACAAATAGCTAAATATTGCAAGAAAAAAGAAATTAGTTTAAAAACTTGGCTCGAGACAAGTTTTTCATCATTTCCACAAAAACTTACAAATGTTTCTTTAAAAAGTTCTAGAAATATAATTAATCAATTAATTCAAAATGATATCAATACAATAATTTCTCAGACTATCGAAGGGACAACTGATGACTGCAGAATTTTTGTTAGACCAAGCGGGACTGAACCAGTCTTAAGAATCTTAGTAGAAGCACAGAGTATAAATTTAGTACATAATATATCTAAAATCATGAAAGAGAATGTTGAACATATTCTTAAAATAAATAAGGTTTAGTATAAATTTACTTTCTAATATAAACTTGCTCAAATATTTGCAGATCTTTTAAAAGAGCATAAATCTCTCTATCTGTTCGCAATCTATTAGGATTAAAAAAATTTTTAAAATCTATACTATTATTATGAATTTTTTTAAAATATGATGATCCTATGATAGTTATATCTATATCTTTGAATAATGAAAATACATCGCTTTTAACAATAAAAAAAGATCCTTTTGGCATTAGTTTAGATAAATTATTTATTAATTGATATTGAATTATTCTTCTCTTATGGTGCTTTTTTTTAAACCAAGGATCAGGAAAATTCACTGAAATACTATTGAAATTTACTTTACTTAACTTATTTATTAAATCTTGAATTAAATTATTAGCATTACCATAAGCAAAAAAGATATTTTCAAGATTTCTAAATTTTAATTTTGCACTTTGGGCTAATTTCTCTCTTATCTCTATACCCATATAATTCCAATTCTGATTTTGCAAAGCCAAATTACACAAAAATTCTCCTGAGCCTGAACCTAGATCCAGATGCAAAGGTAAATCTGGATTCTTATAAACATCCTTAATCAATGGAATAGGAATTATTCGATCATAATAATTGCTTAAGGGATTTACATGCTGCCTCATCGATTAGAGATAAAATGATATTTTCAATTTAATGTTAGCCATATATAATTCAGATATAAGACTATTTAGAATAAAAATTTTATAATACTATTTTGTTAGTATAAAAAGATAAGAATCACTTTTTAAATATTAATAGTAGAGATTTATAAATTAAGGTTTAGTATCAATATATAGTTTTATAAAAATGTCTTGAACTTTATTAATCAAATTGCGATCTGGTTATCTTTTAAACTTTCCATTTTATTTATAGTTGGGCTTCCAATAACCTTACTATTTTGGGCTATAAAAAAAAAGGATAAAGCTATTATGAAATTATTATCAAATTATTGGAAAATATCTATTCTGTTTTTTATAAGTTTGATACTTTTTATTGGTAAAGAAAATAATTCTTTAATAGTTTTTAATCTATCAACATTACTGATGTCAATATCTACATGGTTCTGGACAGATATAAACTTAGAGCTTGGTGAATATAATCTTTGGAATCCCATCTCTATTACAACAAAAATTTGGAGGTGGGGATTAACATTAATCACAATTAATTTTTTAATTATTACTTTAAACCATTCAGAGTGCATAAATTTGATAAGTTCACCTTCATGCAAAGAATGGCTTAGGCCATCAGAAAATTTATATAAAATGATTAAATATTCTTTTAATTTTTTATTTGGGGCAAACTTTTCTGAGCCAGTTGCCAAATTTTTAGGTCTATTTTCATTAGGTATATATATCTTAGGATTAATTCAATGGCTAGCAATTAAGTTACCAAAAACTGGAAGAAACTCTGGGTTCTCAAATATATATGACAATTAATCTATTAAATGACCTTGAAAAAATTAGTATAAATTTTCCTTGCAAAATTTTAAAAATCAAAGGTTTTGTTGTACAAGGCAAAGAAAAAGATTTTTTAGAGATACTAATCTATAAAGGTTTTAGTAGTTCGACGACCCATCCAATTGAAATTAATTCCGAAAAAAATATTCTTAACTTAAAGTGTACTTTTAATTGTTTTCAACTATTTAAATCACCATTAGTAAAAGATGATAAATTTATAAAAGAAACTAAAATTATTGAAGAAATTCTTGATGAAAAATATTGGTTATAAATTTAAAATAAATTTATTATATTATTACATCTTTCACAAAGTTTAGTATTATGCTGGCTGTTCACAACTTCATTGTGATAGTGCCAGCAGCGATCGCATTTAAAGCCTTTAGCTTTCATGATTTGTATGTAACCGAAATCGTTATTTTCAGTATGTAGGGATTTATCTAATAAATTTTCGGCTAAATTAAATTCTGATACTATTAACCAATCACGATACAAATCAACTTCTTTATTACCAAATTGATCTAAAAAATTAAAAGCTTTATTTAATTCTTGATTTTGGGATATAAATCTAACCTCAGCTTCAAGAGCTGCTCCAATTTTTTGATTATTTCTACATTCTTCGATAGATTTATTTATTTCAACTCTCAATTTCCTAAGATTTACTATTTGTTTATCTAATTCAGTATTACGCCATTTATCTGATAATTTAGGCCATCCTCTTTGAAAAACAGATTTTTCATTTTGATCATATGGTATATTTTGCCAAATATCCTCTGCCATATGACTTAAGACTGGGGAGATAAAAACTGCTAAATTTTCAATAACTTTTGATAAAACGAATTGGCATGCTTTTCTTCTAAATTCTGAAGGTGCACTTATATATAACCTATCTTTTGCTATATCTAGATAAAAATTAGATAAATCAGAAACACAAAAATTTTGAATGATTTGAAAGAATTTTGAAAATTCATAACTTTCATATGCCAAAGATATTTGATCAGTAGTTTCGACTAATTTGTTAAGCATCCATTGATCTAGTAATGGCAAATTCTTAATTTCAAAGTCATCAACTTTAGGATCAAAATCATGTATATTCCCTAATAAATATCTTGCAGTATTCCTAACCTTTCTATAAACATCTGAGAGTTGTTTAAGAATATTTGAGCCTATTGGAACATCAACAGAATAATCTACAGAACTAACCCAAAGCCTAAGAACATCAGCACCATAAGCTGGATTAATCTTTTGATTAGGACCTCCCTTTATTACCAAATTTGGATCAACTACATTCCCTAAAGATTTACTCATCTTTCGACCTTTTTCATCAAGGGCAAATCCATGTGTTAAAACTTTTTTATATGGTGCTTTATTATTAACAGCTACAGATGTTAATAAAGACGATTGAAACCATCCCCTATGCTGGTCTGTACCTTCTAAATAAAGATCAGCTGGGTATTTCAATTCTTCTCTTTGAATACAAACAGCTGCCCAACTTGAACCCGAATCAAACCATACATCCATAGTATCTAAACCTTTTTTCCAATTATTAGCCTCACTCAAATATTTTTCTGGTAATAATTTATCCTCATTCCATTGCCACCAAATATCAGCACCATATTTACTAAATAAATTTTGCACATGGTTAATTGTTTCTTCATTTATAAGTATTTCATCATTATTTTTGTTGTAGAAAACAGGGATTGGTACACCCCATGATCTTTGCCTAGAGATACACCAATCTCCCCTACCAATGACCATCGAATTTATTCTTTTTTTACCACTTTTAGGCATCCATTCAACCTTATCAATAGCATTTAAGGCTGATGATCTAAATCCCTCTACAGAGGCAAACCATTGTTCAGTAGCTCTAAAAATTGTTGGTTTTTTAGTTCTCCAATCGTATGGATATCGATGCTGATATTTCTCTGAAAATAATAAGAAATCATTTTCAATTAAGAAATTTATAATTACATCATTGGCGTCTTTAAGAACATTTAAACCCTCAAATAGCAAAGATTTTTCATTTAAATTTCCTTTTTCATCTACTATACAAGTAATTGGCAAATTATATTTTTTGCCAACAATAAAATCATCCATTCCATGACCGGGAGCAGTATGAACAATACCTGTACCTGTTTCTGTTGTTATATAGTCACCGCCTAAAATAACATTACAAATTTTATTTTTAACGGGATGTTTATATTTTATCCCTTCAAGATATAGTCCATTTATTTCACATAAAATTTTAAATTCTCTATTTAATTTATTAGTTATTTTATCTAAAAGATCTTTTGCAAAGATGAATGTTTTTTGATTTTTATCAATAGCTAATACATAAACAATTTTTGGATTTACAGCGACCGCTTCATTAGCAGGGATTGTCCAAGGTGTTGTAGTCCAAATTGCAATAAATAATTTTTTAACCTTCGATTTCCATATTTCTTGGGAAATGTTTTCTGGTATTTTTGAAAAAAAGTAATCTACATTAGTTACTTCAAAAGATACATAAACGCTTTTTGAAAAATGTTCCTGAGGATATTCTAATTCTGCTTCTGCTAAAGCAGTTCTAGAGCTTGGACTCCAATGTACTGGTTTAAGTCCTCTATAAATATAGCCTTTGAGAAACATTGCCCCAAAAACGCCAATTTGAGCTGACTCATAACTCTTTTTGAGAGTTAAATATGGATTATCCCAATCACCCCAAATCCCCCATCTCTTAAAACCATCTTTCTGATTATTTATTTGGACATTTGCATATTCAGTGGCTTTATTCCTTAAGCCGATAGTATCCAAATTTTTTCTTTCCTCACTCTTCATATTTTGAAGGACTTTCAATTCTATAGGCAATCCATGACAATCCCAACCTGGAACAAAATGTACTTTATAACCTTTTAAAGTTTTATATTTATTAATAATATCTTTTAATACTTTATTAAGAGCGTGTCCCATATGAAGTGAGCCATTCGCATAAGGAGGACCATCATGCAAAGTAAAGATATCACCTTTATTAGCTTGTCCTAATTTTATATCTATATTATTTTCTTTCCAGAACTTTTGAATTTCAGGTTCTCTTACAACTGCATTGGCCCTCATTGAAAAATCTGTTTTTAATAAGTTAAGAGTATTCTTGTACGAAAAAGTATTTTTAATATCTTCTTTTTTTTGTTGTTTCATATCCAAAGAGAAAAGTTTCTTATTTATAAATTTTTTTACTTAAATTTAAAATTTTTCATCACCTATTATATCTTTTTTAGGGGTATTTGTTGATGCAAAATCTTTAGATGATAAATTAAATTCTGACCTTTCAGGATTTTTGTTTTCCGTACGAACCCACTTTTTTGAAGTTATATTATTTTTGAATAATTTAAATTTTAAGGAATTCTGAAAAATATTTTGAAATGTAAGTTTTAAAGCATTTGTGAAAACTTTTAATTTATATTTTAAAGAAGATAAAGTTATTAATACCTTTTTTTCTTTTTCTGTGAGTTGATTCCATCTATTTTGGAAGACTTCATAAACTAAAAAAGTTACAAGTAAGGTATTGATCATTATGATCAATAAATTCTCTTCTGAAAAACTATTTGAAGAAATTAATAAGGCTATCCCTGATATTAAAAGCAGGCAGGCTTTAACTAAATCTTTCGGTCTACCAAGTTCTATAAAAATTAATGGAATAATTAGAAATATAAGCGCTAATAAAATATTTGAAGACCCTAAAAAAATGTGCAAAATCAATATCAACTATTAAGTAAATTATAGTATAGGGATTAAAATTATATCTAAACGAGTATAAATATTAAAAGATTTATGCGGTCGGGGAGACTTGAACTCCCACACCCGAAGATACGAGTACCTAAAACTCGCGCGTCTACCAATTCCGCCACGACCGCACATAGTTAAAATTTTAATTGAGTTTTGTATTTTTGAAAAACATTATTTAATCAAGATAATGAATTTGACACATAAAATAATAAACCTGTCTATGTGTTTAATAGAATAATACTCTTTAACATAGAAAAACTTTATCAAAAAATTTTTAATTCAAAAATGCTAATTTAGCAAATTATTAGTTATATTAATCATAGATTTAATGGACCGATAGCTAATTTAAGTCTTCAAAATAAAAAGTCAAAAAAAATTTCTCCTGCAATATTTAATTGGCAAAGAGAGATTAAAAATTATGTTGATCCTCCTAATTTCTGGAATCCAACAGTAGGTTTATTTTTTGGTGGATATTTTTTAGCTTTTATTAGCATTTATCAATGGTATAGAGGTAATTGGCCTCTCCCCTTATTAGTGGCTACTGCTTTCTTGGCTTTACATATAGAAGGTACAGTAATTCATGATGCTTGTCATAAAGCAGCTCATCCTGTCCCATGGATAAATCAATTAATGGGCCATGGGTCTGCAATTCTATTAGGTTTTAGTTTTCCAGTTTTTACAAGAGTTCATCTTCAGCATCACATCCATGTTAATGACCCCAAAAATGATCCAGATCATATTGTTAGTACCTTTGGACCAATTTGGTTAATTGCACCACGTTTTTTTTATCATGAGATTTTTTTCTTTCAAAGGAAGCTCTGGAGAAAAAATGAGCTACTCCAATGGGGTATAGAAAGGTCTATCTTCATTACTATAATTTTAGCTGGTATTAAATTTGATTTTATGAATTTAATTTATAATCTTTGGTTTGGTCCAGCTTTAATGGTTGGCGTGACTTTAGGTATATTTTTCGATTACTTACCTCATAGGCCATTTCGATCCAGGAATAAATGGATAAATTCTAGAGTTTATCCAAGTAAATTTATGAACATATTAATAATGGGTCAAAATTATCACTTAATACATCATCTCTGGCCATCAATCCCTTGGTTTGAATATAAGATAGCTTATGAAAAAACGAAGCCGTTACTAGATAGTAAAGGTTCCCCTCAAAGAGTAGGCATCTTTGAATCGAAAGAAGATACTTATAATTTCATTTATGACTTACTTTTAGGAGTTAGAAGCCACAAAAAAAAGAGAGGGAAATTAAGAAATCTAGTGAATTTTTATCCAGGTTTGAAAGTAAAGAAATTTCTTCTAAAATTAATAAATAAAAGTTATATTGGAAAAAATTAAATAATTATTCTTTAATTATCTTTGGTACTTTAAAAAAATTATCTTCTCTCGATGGAGCTAAATCCATAATTTTCTCATTATCTTCAAATTTTTCATTCATATCTTTTCTTAAAACATTAACCATTTCAATTGCTCTCATCGTACAAGGAATGTTGTCGGTATTTATTTTTTCTAACTGATTAATATAATCTAGGATTTTTTCTAACTGAACTGCATGGTGACCAATCTCTTCTTCATTGAGTTCGATCCTTGCTAATTCGGCGACTTTTTTTACTTCTTCTTTAGAAATTCTTGTCATAAATTATTTGTTTAAATTAAATTCTAAATGTTTTAAAGATATGTTCACATTATATAAAACATTATTAATTTTTTT
>CETH01443733.1_pt1 | contig 14929 bp, 17 predicted proteins | sample 361461 | NCBI WGS metagenome assembly CETH01 (sample SAMEA2622695, study PRJEB7988) | marine metagenome | isolation source: saline water (ENVO:00002010), including
CGAATGCCGGCATCAAAAGCCGGTGCCTTACCACTTGGCGACGCCCCATAATTAGTGTTTTCTATATATATTAAATCCTCTAATAATTTATAGTATTATTTTCAGAGATTTGTATCCAATAATTCTTATATTTTTCTGAAGCAACTTTTAATGCCTTTTTAGCTTCCTCTTTTTTATAGTATGTTGCAAAACAACAAGCTCCACTTCCAGACATTCCTGAAAACAACGAGTTTTCACTAGAAGATAAAAATTCAATAATTTCCCTTATTTCATTATATTCTCTTAATATAATTTTTTCAAAATCATTTCCTCTATCAAATTCAGGAATTATTTTTTTAACATTAAAATCATTATTATCTACTTTAGAATAGTCAATATAATTGTCTATTTTTGAATACATTGTTTTTGTATTTAAACCAATATTTGGTTTTATTAATAAAAAAAAATACTTTGGAAATTCTATATCTTTTATAATTTTATCACCTTTCTCTAAAACTATACAATTGTTTTGATAAAAACAAATTGGAATATCAGAACCCAATCTAAAAATTTTTTTTAAATGTTCTTTTTTTAATAATTTATTTTTTTGTAAAAATTTTAAAATAGTTGCAGCATCTGTAGAAGCTGAAGCTAAACCAGCAGAAAAAGGTATATTTTTTTTTATATAAATTGAAAAGAATACGTTATTAATTTTTGAACTCTCATTTAAAATCTTTAAAACTAGGTCATCCTTGAAAAACCCTTTTGGAGGTTGAAAATTGCCTGAATATTGAATCTGATTAACATGACTTTTTTTAACATTTATTTCATTGTGTAAATCTAAAAAAGTTATACCACTTCTAATATTATGATAACCATCACTTAATTTATTAATTATTTTTAAAAATAAATTTATTTTTGCTGGAGCTTTTAAAAAAAAACTATCCCTCATTATATTTTTCAATTTTAATCTGTAACTTTTCTTTTATTTCATCTTCATCGGTAGCAAGATCAAGCGCTTGTTTCCACATATAAAACCCTTCTCTTTTTCTTCCTAACGCAAAATATATATCGCCTAAATGATCGATCGAAATTGCTTCACCTGGCGCCATATCCAATACTTTTTCTAATATATCGGCAGCTTTACTTAATTTTTTCTGTTTATAATATGCCCAACCTAAGCTATCTAAAATATAATGGCTATCAGGATTTTTGATTGCTGCTTCTTCTAGCATTTTTAAAGATTTAGCTAGATTTTTATTTTGCTCAATCCATCCATATGCTAAATAATTTAATACTTGAGGATTTCCAGGATTGAGATCTAAAGATTTTATTAAATCTTTTTCAGCATTTTCCCAATCTTTTGATCTTTCATAAGAAATAGCTCTTTTATAATAAATTTTCCAAAGATCATTTGTAAAAATATCTTGATTAATAATTTTAGATAGAATTTTAATTGATTTTTCATATTTTTTATTAAATCTATAAATATCAGCTAAAAAAACATTTATTGCTAAATCATTAGGATACAAAATAAGTAACTTCTTAATAATTTTTATAGATTCATTGCTTTTACCAATATTATTTTTTAATAATGCTATACTTTTTTGTGCATCTAAATATAAATTATGGCTTACATCTATATTATTTAAAATTTTTTCAGCTTCTACATTTTTCCCTATATGTTGATATACTTGTGCCTTGATAAACATCGACTCATAATGCGATTCATTTAAAAAAAGAGCAAGATTTAAATAAAAAAGTAAAAAATAATGATTATCAAAATATATATTGTTTGTACCATCTTGGGATTGAACCAATGCATAAACTTTTTCAGAAATTAAAATTTTATCTTTTACTCTTTTGTTATTTGAATAAAAAATATATTCAACTACTTTCAAGTTTTCTTGATCTTTTACTAATTTAAAAATTTCAAATTCTTTATTATTGTTAGTAAAAGTTGCATATGCCAATCTTATAATCCAAGATTCTTGATCTGATAAATATTTATTAGTTATTTTAAGTGCAACTGTATAAGCTTTCTTAAAATCATTTATATTTACAAAAGCTACAAGTTGTTTTTTTAGTTCATATGGATTTTCAGTAAAGCTATGTTTTAGTTCATCATATCTTTTAGATGCAACATCATAATCCCCGTTATAAGTTGCTGAATTTGCTATTAAATAAGATGAGGAAGAAAAAGATAGTACTTCTCTAGAAAAAATAATTAGAAAAAACAAATTTATTATTATAATTTTAAGCATTTAATTTTTTTTTAATTTTCTATATTATAATCATAAATATTTATGACACTTAAATTTTATCAAAACCACTTGAATTTTTTAATTAATTCAGGAGTAAATAATTTTATTCAAGATGTAAAATATAATAAATTTGATAATAAATCTCAATCAATTAGTGTTAATTTAGATGAAATTAATTCATTGGATACTCTTAGAGACTTTATTAATTCTACAAATATTTGTCTGTTAAAAAAGCAAGCTAAAAAAATGGTTTTTTCAGATGGAAATCCGAATTCTTCAATTATGTTCATAGGAGAGGCCCCTGGAGCTGATGAAGATAGAATAGGTAAACCATTTGTAGGCAAAGCTGGGCAATTATTAGATAAAATGCTGAAATCCATAAATTTAAATAGAAAAGAAGTTTATATTTCAAATGTTATTCCTTGGAGACCTCCTAATAATAGACAGCCAACTACTGAAGAAATCATGCAATGTTTACCTTTTATACAAAAACATATTGAAATAATACAACCTAAAATTTTAATACTATTGGGAAGTACTGCTTCTAAAGCTCTTTTAACTACCACTCAACCAATGTCAAAACTAATTGGCACTTGGCACAATTATACTAGCATAAATATAAATTATTCTATACTTACAAGATCAATCTATCATCCTGCTTTTTTGTTAAGAAAACCAGAAAACAAAAAAATTTGTTGGGAAGATATGAAAGAAATTAAAAAAGTTATTTTAAAGAATGATAAAATTTAAATTTATAAATATTTTTTTAATTATTTTTTTACATTCTTCAAATTTATTTTCATTTACAATAAGTAAAGAGATTGTAGAAAAGTATGATAATATTTTTGATAAAAAAATATTATCTAATATAGATGTTAAAAATTATCACAATATTATTGAATATCAAGAAAACTGTGAATGGAAATTAGCAAATAAATTTATTTTTAAGATTAAAAATAGAATTCTAATTGGACATATTCTTGCGCAAAGATATCTTCATCCTAGATGTTACAGATCAGAATTTTTAGAACTTAAAAGCTGGCTGGAACTTTATAATGATCTTCCCCAAGCAAAACGAATATATCGATTAGCTATAAAAAGAATGCCTAAAGGATATAAAAGACCAAAGCCTCCTATTAAACCTATAGGAGTTGAAGCATCAAACTTAAATCCAGTAAAGAAAAAAACATATAACAGTTCATTAAAATTATCAAAAAATCAACGAACTGAAAAAAGGAAACTTCTTAATGCAATAAAATCTAGAGTTAATAGAGGCTGGCCTACAGGAGCTGCAGAGCTTTTAAAACAAAGAGATGTTAATATTTTACTAGATCAAACTGAAATAGATATGCAAAAAGAACTTATTGCCAAAGGTTATTATTTAGCTAACAAAAATGAATTAGCAATAAAATTTGCAGATGAATCTCTTAAAAATTCTTATATTCATGTGCCATACGCTAGCTGGACTGCTGGATTAGCAGCTTGGAGATTAAAAAGATATGATTTATCAGCAAAATATTTCTCAAATTTTTCTATTTTACTTACAGATGATGAGTGGCATCAAGCTTCAGGAAGTTTTTGGGCTGCCAGATCTTATGCTCAACTAAATAAATTTGATGAGATTAATTTTTGGCTAAAAAAAGCTGCAAATAATCCGACAAGCTTTTATGGCATGTTATCTTCTAATATTTTAGGAATTAATAAGCCTATTAATTGGAATGAAAAAAATATTAAGTCTAAAATATTTGATAAAATAAAAAATTTACCTTCTGGAAAAAGAATTCAGGCTCTTATTCAAATTGGGTTAATTGAAGAAATAGAAAAAGAGATAATTAAATTAAATAATACATTAAATAGGGATATAGCTTTATGGTCCTTAGAAATTTCTAATCATTTTAATTTAGCTTATACTCAACTTAAAATAACTAATAAACTTTCTCAATATGGAATAAGTGTGCCAACAAAATATTTATATCCAATTCCTCAATGGAAGCCAAAATCAGGATTTAAGATTAATTCATCTCTAATCTATGCCTTCATGCATCAAGAATCCATGTTTAATTCTTCAGCAAAAAGCTCTAAAGGGGCATTAGGTTTAATGCAAATTTTACCATCAACTGCTAAATTTATATCTTCGGATCGATCTGTCAGAAGAGATCCTCAAGTCAAATTAAAAGTTCCTGAAGTAAATTTAGATGTAGGTCAAGAATATATAATTTATTTACTTGAAAATGAAAATGTAAAAAATAATTTAATATATCTTGCTGCTGCTTACAATGGTGGACCAGGAAATTTAAGTAAATGGAAAAACAAAACTAATTTTAACAATGATCCTTTACTTTTTATGGAAAGTATACCTTCAAGAGAAACTAGGTGGTTTATAGAAAAAATAATTACTAAATATTGGATTTATGAAAATCGTAATGGAATTACTACTAAATCACTAGAATTACTAGCCAAAGGAATGAATCCTGATTATTAATGAATTAACAAATGTCCTTTATAGATAAAAAAAGAAAGTTTATTTCAGTTAATATAGCAGTTTTAACAATTTCTGATACTAGATCAAAAATTACAGACTCTTCAGGGAAATTATTGGTGAAAAGTATTAGTGAACATGGTCACAAAATAATTGATCACGAAATTATACCTGATGAAATTGAACTAATAAAAAATAAAATATTATCTTTATCAAAAAAAAATAATTTAGATATTATAATTACTACTGGAGGAACTGGACTTACTGGAAGAGATTCTACACCTGAAGCAATACTAGAATTATCTGATAAAATAATCGATGGGTTTGGAGAATTATTTAGATATATCAGCTTTAATAAAATTGGCACTTCTACAATTCAATCTAGAGCAATGGGAGCAATAATAAATGGAAAGTATATTTTTTGTCTTCCAGGTTCAACCAATGCTTGTAAAGATGCTTGGGAAAAAATATTAAAATTTCAATTAGATAATAGGAATACTCCATGCAATTTTATTGAAATTTTGCCTAGATTAACAGAAAAATAAATTGCCTAATTTTCAAATAGAAAAATCATTTAAAGAAAAAGTCATAGGTGTTGATGAAGTTGGAAGAGGTAGTTTAGCTGGGCCTGTATATAGCTGTGCGTGTATTTTTTATGATTATTCTTTAAATAAAAATATTAATTTAATTGATGATTCTAAGAAATTAAATATTAAAAAAAGAACAATTGCATATAAGCATATTCAAAATTTAAAAAAAGAAAAAAAATTAAATTTCGCTTTAGGTTATGCTAGTGTTAAAGAAATTGAAAAATTAAACATTCTTAATGCAACTATTCTTTCAATGCAACGAGCAGTAATAAATTTAAAATTAAAAAAAGGAATTATTTTAGTTGATGGAAAAAATATTATCAGATTAAATAATTTTATTTGTAAAAATTATATTAAAGGAGATAAAAAATCTATAAGTATTGCTGCAGCCTCGATAATAGCTAAGATTCACAGGGATAATTACATGAAAAAAATCTCACAATTATTCCCTAAATACAAATGGGACAAAAATTCAGGCTATGGAACAAAAGAGCACATTAATACTATTCAAAATTTGGGAATTAATAGATTTCATAGAAAAACCTTTCAACCTATAAAAAATTTTATCCAAACTATTAACAAATAAGCATAATAACATTGTTGACCTTAAGAAATTAGTAAATAAAGATTCTTATTAAATTTCATGAATAAATTTAAAAAAAATCAGATCATTCTAGGCGATAGTCTTGAGGAACTTAAAAAAATTCCAGATTGTTCTATTGATTTAATATTTGCTGATCCTCCATATAATTTACAGTTGAGAGAAACCCTTTATAGACCCGATCAAACTGCAGTTGAGGCTGTAACTGATGAATGGGATAAATTTCAAAATCATGAAAGCTATGATAATTTTACACTTAAATGGTTAAAAGAGTCTAAAAGAATCTTAAAAAAAGATGGATCTTTATGGGTTATAGGAAGCTACCATAACATAATGAGAATAGGCACTTCTATTCAAAATCTTGGATTCTGGATTCTTAACGATATTATATGGCATAAAACTAATCCAATGCCTAATTTTAGAGGAACTAGATTTACAAATGCTCATGAAACTATTTTGTGGAGTTCAAAATCTAGAAATTCAAAATATACATTTAACTATCAAAACTTAAAAGAATTAAATGATGGTAAACAAATGAGAAGTGATTGGTTTATACCAATATGCAATGGTAAAGAGAGATTGAGAAACAAAGATAAAAAAAGAGCACATTCAACGCAAAAACCTGAAGCTTTGCTTTATAGAATAATTTTAGCTTCTTCAAATAAAGGGGATATAGTTTTAGATCCATTTTTAGGAACAGGAACAACTGCTGTTGTAGCAAAAAAATTACAAAGAAGTTTCATTGGTATTGAAAAAGATAAAAGATATTTTAATCTTGTAAAATCACGTCTAAAAAAAACAACTGTTTTAAATGATAATGTTGTTAATATTAAAAAAAGTAGGAAAGATTTGCCAAAAATTCCCTTTGGAGAATTAGTTGAACAAGGAATAGTTCCTCCAGGAGCAGTTCTAACTGATAAAAAAGAAAAATTTAAAGCTGTAGTAAGTATAGATGGAAGTATTAAAATTAAAAATTTATCTGGATCAATACATAAAATTGGAGCAACTATTCAAGGATTACCAAGTTGCAATGGATGGGACTTTTGGCATTTAAAAGAAAAATCATCATCAAAATTGCTTGACTATCTTAGAGAAGATTACCGCAATAAAAAAAATCCTAATTAATTTTTATAATTCAATAATAATTAAAATGCTAAAATAGCTTTGATGTTACTTTTTAATTTAATAAACTGTTTGAACAATTTTTTTCATTACTGTGGGCAATCCACTTTTGTTTATCTTTTTTATATTTATCCACTTTTGATTTGGATATCTCTTTTTAGATATTTTTACAAAAAATACATCTGTTTCTAAATCAAAATGACTAAATGAATACTTGACTGATCCAATTAACTTTAATTTGTTGATTAGTTTCACAGCAAGATCATCATGAACCAACAACTTTTTATTTTTAACCCAATCATCATTTGGAACTTCGATCATAGAGGGAAGCATGCCATATGAAGAACGTTTTCTAATTAAGATTTCATTTTTTTCATTTGATAAAACATATGCTCGAGTATATTTTTTAATCTTATTTAAATAAATATTGTTCTTTAAAGGAACAACATTTTGAATATTTTTTTTGTGTGATATACAATTTTTTTTAATTATACAGTTATTACATATAGGATTTTTTGGTACACATATAATTGATCCATAATCCATGAAGGCTTGAATTAATTCATTTGAAAATTTATTTGAAATAAATCTTTCAGATTTATTTTTAACCTCCTTTTTTATTTTATTTAAAGGTAAACAAAGTCCATAAATTCTTGAGATAATTCTTTCAATATTTGAATCAATAGGCATCACAGGTTTGTTAAAAGCAATACCTAAAATAGCTTTTGCTGTATAATCTCCTACTCCTGGCAAAAGAATTAGATTTTTATATGTATTAGGAACTTTTTTTTTGTGTATTTGATTAATAATTTTTGCTGTTCTTAATAAATTTTTTGCACGAGAATAATAACCTAAACCAGACCAGAATTTTAAAATTGTAGATTCTTTTGTACTACTTAATTTTTCAATATTTGGCCAAATTTTAATAAAATTTGAAAATTTAGGTATTACTGTATTTACAGTTGTTTGCTGAAGCATAAATTCACTAACTAATGTAATATAAGGTTTTGATCTTTTGTTGATTTTGGAATCTCTCCATGGCAACTTTCTTGAATTAGTTTTATACCACTTTAGCAGTTTATTTTGTATATAAATCTCTTTATTTGTTATCTTTAAATTCATTATCTAATTGATATCATTATTTGATAATATATTATTATATATATGAAAAAAATAAATTCTGACAACAAAACAAGATCATATAAACCAATTAAGTTACATGAGACTCTAACAAAGATTAATAATAGAATAACTAATAAAATAGGAAAGTCAGAATATGTTATTCATTCAAATTGGCAAAAAATAGTAGGTTCTTTTTTTGCCAATCATTCAGAGCCTGATTCAATAACTGAAAATTATTACAATATAAATACTAATGATGATAATTTTAAAGAAAAAATATTAGTTGTAAATGTTTCACCAGGAGCTTCAGTTGAATTTCAGCATTTTGCTGATAAAATTGTTGAAAAAATCAATTCCCACTTTGGATATAAAGCTATTAGTCGCTTAAAAATTAAACAAAAATACATTTCTAAAACCAAAATTTATGATTCAAATTCCGCTTCTAACCAAAAAAAAGTAATAAATAATGATAAAAAAAATGATATAAATATTACAACTAAAAAAATTAATGATAAAGAATTAAAAAAAGCACTAAGTAATTTAGGCATATCTATTGTTAGAAATGAAAAAGAATAAATCTATATTAATCCTTTTCCTAATTTTTTTTTCTTTTAACCCATTAAAATTGTTTGCTGATGACCAATCTGTATCTGAAATTAATGAGAATGATTTTTATATTGGTGATTTAAGCGCTCCAATAACTATTATTGAATATGCATCTATGTCATGTGGTCATTGTGCAAATTTTCATATAGATACTCTGCCAATAATTATTGATGAGTATGTAAATAAAGGTTTAATTAAAATAGCTTTTAGAGATTTTCCATTTAATCATCCAGCTTTAATGGGTAGCATGCTTATAAGCTGCTTGAGTAATGATATTCGCCTTCAATACTCTCATGCTCTTTACAAATTCCAATCAAATTGGGTTAATAGCGACTCTGAAAAATCTAAAAATGAATTATTTAAAATAATGCAAATTGGAGGCATGAATAAAAAACAATTCGATAAATGTTTAAATGATAAAGATATAGAAAATAAAATACTAATTGGAATTCAAGATGCACAAAGTGAATTCAATATAAATTCAACACCCAGTTTTATTATAAATGGTAAACTAATAGAGGGTAATAAATCAATTGAATTTTTTAGAGATTATTTCGAAAAAATTATTGATACAGAATGATAAAATTTAATAAATTAAAATTAAAAGGTTTTAAATCTTTTGTTGAACCTACTGAAATAATAATTGAAAATGGTCTAACTGGAATAGTTGGCCCAAATGGTTGTGGAAAATCAAATTTAGTTGAAGCATTTAGATTTGTAATGGGAGAATTATCGCCTAAACAAATGAGAGGGAGTGATTTAGATGATGTAATATTTAATGGAACTACAGAAAGATCAGCGTGGGATATTGCAGAAGTAACTATTGAGTTAGACAACAAATTAAAAAAAGCTCCTAGTATTTTTAATCAAGCAGAAGAAATTGAAGTAACAAGAAGAATTTGGAGAGGAGAAGGCTCAGAATATAAAGTAAATGGCAAAGAAGTTAGATTAAAAGATGTTCAACTGCTTTTTGCAGATGCTGCAACAGGTGCAAGATCTACTTCAATGGTAAGCCAAGGAAGAGTTGGCGCTATTATTGCTGCAAAACCAGAACAAAGAAGAGCTTTATTAGAAGAAGCTGCTGGAATTATTGGACTTCATTCAAGAAGACATGAGGCAGAATTAAGACTTCAATCAACAGAAAATAATTTAGAGAGAGTCAATGACTTGTTGAAAAATCAAGAAGAACAATTAGAAAATTTAAAAAAACAATCTAAACAAGCACAAAGATACAAGAATATTCAAAACGACATAAATAGAGCAAGAGCAAGATTATTTTATGAAAAATGGAATTCTGAAAATTTAAAAATTGTTGAACTTAGAGAAAAATTTAATAATCAAAATAACTTAGTAAATAATCAAACTCAATTAGTCGCTAAGATTAATATTGAATATGAAAAAATACAATCTCATCTACCTGAAGTAAGAAAAAAAGAAGCTGAAATTAATGGTGAACTTCAAAAAAATATAATTATTCTAGAAAACAAAGAATCTGAAATAATTAGAGCGAAGGCTAATTCTGATGAGATTATAATTAGACTTAATCAAATAAAAGATGATGTAAATCGTGAACAATTTTTATTTGATGATGCAAAACTTAATTTATCTAAAGTTCAAGAAGAAAAAGAAACATTGGAAAAACAACAAGGAGAATTATTTAAAAGCGAATTAGATGATTCTTTGTCAATTTCAAATGATAATCCAATAATTGATTTTCTATCTTTTGAAGATGGTCTTGAGACTGCGCTTGCAAGTGTATTTGGTGATGAGCTTATGGCATCAATTAATGAAAATAACCCAAATTATTGGAAAATAATTAACCAAAATAATGATATTTCATTTCAGGATGAAATTATTCCTTTTTCAACTATAATTAAGGCTCCTGAAAATTTAAAAAAAAGATTAAGTTATATTGGTTTAATTAAAAATAAGGAAAATATTGATGAGATTCAAAAAAATTTAAAAGATGGTCAAGTATTAGTTAGTGAAATAGGGGAAATTTGGAGATGGGACGGCTATACTTCTAAAGGAAAACAAACAAAATCTATTAAAGCAGTATTAGAACAATTAAAAAATAGAAGAATTAAACAGCTTTCTGCAGAAGCAAAATCATGGAAAGATATAATGGAATCTGCACAAAATAGAATAAGCGAATTAAATCAAAGGCAAAAAGATCTAAATGACGAACTTCTAAAAATAGAAAATTTACCAAACAAAATCTCTTCTGAAAAAAAAGATCTTAGTGAACAAATTAATAAAAATAAAAATGATCAAGATAAAATAACTTTAGAATTACAAAAACTTGAAAGTGAATCTAATGAGATAAATAAAAAACTTAAACTGGAAGAAGTAAAATTAAATGAAAATAGAGAAGAAAAAATTAGATTAGAGGGAATGATTTCTACTCATCAAGAAACATTAAAACAAATTTCTTTGCAAGTAAAAGAAAGATTAAATATTAGTCCTGATAAATTAAAAGAATTAGCGAACATCAATCCCAACAAACCTATGCCCACAATAGAAGATTTAGAGAGAAAACTTGAACGCTTAATTCAAGAGCAAGAAAGACTTGGCGGAGTAAATTTACTTGCAGAAGATGAAGCAAACGAGTTGGAAGAAAAAGTTAAAAAAATTAAGAATGATCAATCTGATTTATTTGCAGCAATCGCTAAACTAAGAGAAGGTATCAACAAATTAAATACTGAAGGAAGACAAAGGCTTCTCGCAGCATATAGCGTAGTTAATGAAAATTTTCAGAAATTATTTAATCAATTATTTGGAGGGGGTAAAGCTTATTTAAAATTTACCGATGAAAGTGATCCTCTTCAAGCAGGTTTAGAAGTTTTTGCTAGTCCTCCTGGAAAAAAACTTCAAAACTTAAATCTTTTATCTGGAGGAGAACAAGCTTTAACAGCACTTTCTTTACTTTTTGCAGTTTTTTTATCAAACCCTGCTCCAATTTGTATACTTGATGAGGTAGATGCTCCACTTGATGATACAAATGTTGATAGATTTTGCAAATTGGTGGAAGATATTTCTAAAACCTCTAAAACTAAATTTTTAGTTATTACTCATCACAGAATGACTATGGCTAGAGTGGATAGATTATTTGGAGTAACAATGCCTGAAAAAGGAGTTTCACAATTAGTCTCAGTTAATTTAGAAGAAGCGGCAAAAATAAAAGAAAATGAATAAACTAGATAATAAAATTAAATCTTTAGAAAAAAAAATTAATGATTTTGACCAACTTAAAAAAGACAATTCAGCAAATAATAAAAAAGCTGGTTTTGGATTTAAAATAAGTATTGAGATTGTAGCAGCTCTAATTGTAGGTGTTGGAATCGGCCTAATTGTGGATAATTATTTTAACTCTAAACCTTTTGGGTTAATTATTTTTTTTATTTTAGGAGCATTAGCTGGATTTTTAAATGTATATCGTGTAATGCGTCAAATTGAAAATAACAATAATAGCAGGATTTAATTTTTAATATGGCTCAAAAAGGTGAAAAGCACAGCCCCTTAGAACAATTCGAGATAATTCCATTTGTTGAAATTAAATCAGGTAATTTTGATTTATCTGTAACTAATTCAACAATTTCTATGATAATAACTTTTTTAATTATCACTATTTTTCTTACTTTATCTGTGAATACTAGATCATTAATTCCATCTAGAATTCAATTAGTTTCTGAATTAATGTATAATTTTGTTGCACAACTTTTAAAAGATACTGTTGGAAATGATGGAAAAAAATATTTCCCATTTGTATTTTCATTATTCATGTTTATCTTAATTGGTAATATGGTAGGAATGATTCCGTATAATTTTACTTTCACTAGTCATATTATAGTAACTTTTACGTTAGCAGCTATTGTTTGGATAGGAACTACTTTTTTAGGTTTCTATAAGCATGGTTTACATTTTTTTAGTTTTTTTTATATTCCGGGTTTGCCTTGGTATATGTTACCATTACTAATTCCGATTGAAGTAATTTCATACCTTTCAAGACCTATCAGTTTATCAGTCAGACTATTTGCTAATATGTTAGCTGGACATACTTTAATTAAAGTTTTTGCTGGTTTTGTTGTAACTCTTGGATTCGCTGGTGTTCTTCCTTTGGCTTTCATAGTTGCTCTAACTGGATTAGAAATATTAATAGCTTTTTTGCAAGCATATGTGTTTGCTATTTTAACTTGTTTATACATTAACGATGCACTTAATTTACATTAACAAAAAAATGGAGGTAATATGGAAATAGAAGCTGCAAAATATATAGGTGCTGGACTTGCCGTAGTAGGAGTAATAGGTTCAGGAATAGGAATTGGAAGTATTTTCTCTTCTTTTATTATAGCTGTAGGAAGAAATCCTGCTGCAAGAGGAGAAGTATTTACAATGACAATGCTAGGTTTTGCTTTGGTGGAAGCAATAGCTTTGTTTGCTTTAGTTATAGCTCTTGTTATATTATTTGGTTAAATAATTTTATATGCCTCAGTTAAATCCAGAATTTTTTATATCACAAATTTTTTGGCTATGTATTACATTTGGATGTTTGTTTATTTTTTTATGGAAATACTCACTACCGCGCATTCATAATGTTTTAGAAAAGAGATCAAAAAAAATCAATTCAGAAATTGAAGATGCAAAAAATTTTAAAACTGAGGCTGAAGAAATTCAAAATAAAATTGATCAAGAAATAAAGATTGCAAGAGAAAATGTTCAAGAAATGATTAAGAACTCTTATAAAAAAATTGAAGATAGTAATTTACAAAAAATAAAGGAAATTGATATTGATATAACAAAAAAAATTGAAGATAGTAATAATCAAATAAATGCAAACAAATCAAAAGCTTTAAATGAAATAAATTCAAAATTATTTTCAATTACAAAATTAGCTCTTTCAAAAATTTCTGATATTCAAATAAATGATGAAAATATTAAAGATTCTATAAACCATAATAAAGCAAAGGAAATTCTTTAAAATGTTTAGTGATCCACAATTTTGGGTTTTAATTGCTTTTATTATTTTTATTGCCGCAATTTTCAATCCAGTAAGAAAAATGGTATTAGCAAATTTAGATAATAAAATTAATGAAATTAGTAATAATATTGAACAAGCTGAAAATTTAAAAAAAGAAGCACAACAAACATTAAGTGATATTAAAAAAAGACAAAATGAAGTTAAAAATGAAATTAAATCAATTCACTCTGAAGCACAACAAAAAATAACCAACATTGAAAAAAATGCAGAGTTAGAAATCAAAGAATTAGTTCAAAAAAAATATGATATTTTTGACTCTAAGGTAGAACAACTAGTAAGAGAAGCCAATGCAGAAATTAAGAAAACTATTTCGCAAAAAACAATTAATGCGATAACTATGATTTTTTCCAATAATTTATCTGAAGAAAATAGGCAAAAACTGATTAATCAATCTCTTACAGAGCTTCAATCATCACTAAAAAATTAATTAATTATATTTTCTCTTTCTTTATCAATCATAAAGCCTAAAAGAATACTATAGTCTTCTGAATAATTATTTGATAAATTAAAAACAATTTTTTTACTATCAACTAATTCAATTTTTCCAACATTTAAATCTTTATAGTCTAATTTATCTGTTTTTAAAAAATATTGCATATCAATTATTTTTCTTTGCTCATCAAGCAAAGCTACATAATAAGGTAAATTTATTAAAGATATCTGGTTTTTTTCTATTAAAGATATCATGAAAAGTATTGATAAGTTTATTGAAAAATCATTTTCATTTAAAATACATTTTTGTAATGAATAATTATTAATTTTTGCATTATAAGTATTCTCAAAGCTAGTATTAGGATCATCAGTTGAAATATAAATTCTTTGATTTTTAGCAAAAAAAACATCAGGGCACATTATTTCTTCATAATTTATCACATTATCTGTGCAACTTAATAAAAAAAATATAAATACTATTATTAAACAATTTTTCACAATATGATATTAATCGTTATGTTAAAAATATTTAATATTTAAATTAATAAAATGAAAAATTCTACCTTTAATGATAAACTTGATGTTTTTCTTGCAAATCATAGAGGATTTTGTGCAGGAGTTGAAAGAGCTGTATCTATGGTTGAAGAAGCAATTAAAAAATATGGATCGCCGATATATGTTCGACATGAAATAGTA
>CETH01443732.1_pt1 | contig 14917 bp, 16 predicted proteins | sample 361461 | NCBI WGS metagenome assembly CETH01 (sample SAMEA2622695, study PRJEB7988) | marine metagenome | isolation source: saline water (ENVO:00002010), including
AGCAGCAGCCGCCGCGATAGGAATAAAACTTTATAATTTAAATTTAAGATTAAGAATAATAATGTCTGGAGGTGTTTTAGAGGTTCATTGGCCTAGCTTGGAAGAGCAATTATGGCTAACAGGAGAGGCAAATATTTGTTATGAAGGAGATATAGATTATGTCTGATCAGGGCTCTAATAAAGAAAATATCTCACTGGAAGATATAGTGATCTATCTAGAGAAGCACCCTAATTTTTTTTATGAGAATCCTCACATATTAGAACAAGTAAATCTTAATCATAATCAGCCTAAAGGCTCTATTTCTCTTATAGAGCATCAGGTTAGCTTACTTCGTGATCAGAATGCTAATTATAAGAATAAGCTAGCTGATTTGATTTCTATAGGAAAAAAAAATGACTTATTTATAAAAAAAATACAAAAACTATATTTTAATCAATTAAAGACTAATAATTTATCTGAAAGGCTGGAGCTAATTAACAGCTTTTTACATAATGACTTTTCTATAGCATCTTCTGTATTAATGATTAGTGATGACCTTAGAAAAAAAAATCTAACCACTAAGAGCAATAAGTTTATAAAATACTTTAATAGAGAAGATAAAAAATTAGATTATTTTTCTAAATTTATTGATTTAGGTTCACCAAAGTGTGGAGAAATAAAAGCAGAGCATGCAACATATCTGTTTGGAAGCGATCCAATAATAAGGTCAGCTGCGCTTATTCCTGTAGGAGATCAAATAATGTTAGGTTTTCTAGCAATTGGAAGTATGGAGAAGGATTATTTTAATCCTAATCAAAGCGTGGATATTTTATCTGGTTTAGGCGACCTTATTTATATTATTATTTCTAATTTTATAGACAGCAATGAATAATATTGCATATTTTGATAAATATAAGAATCAGTTTTTAGATAAGCTTACTGTCGAAAGGAGGTTTTCATCCCATACAATAGATGCCTATAGTAGAGATATTAGCGTATTTATAATTTTCTTAAGCACTATGACTGATAAAATTCATAAAATGGATGAATATTTAATTAGAGGTTATGTGTCGAGCTGCCATCGTCAAGGTCTAGCACCAAAAACAATTGCTAGACGACTCTCTTCTGTTAGAAGCTTTCTAGATTTTCTTGTCAATCAGAATATTATAGATTTAAATCCTGCAAAAAATATACAAGCTCCTAAAATACCAAGAAGACTGCCAAAAACTTTGGATGCTGACCAAGTTGCAAGCTTGCTTTCTTTAGAAGGAAATGATGACTTAATTGTAAGAGATAGGGCGATTCTAGAGTTGTTTTATTCCTCGGGCTTAAGATTATCAGAAGTTGTAGGCTTAGATATTCTAGATTTAGATCTTGTAGATAGAACGGTAAGAGTTCTAGGTAAAGGTAATAAATCTAGGATTTTGCCTGTTGGTAAATATGCAGTTATAGCAATAAAAATTTGGCTTGATAGGAGAGAGTTTATAAAATCTAATAATGAAAAAGCATTATTTATTTCTAAAAGAGGAACTAGGATAACTCCTAGAGCAATTCAGCTGCGATTTAAAGTTTGGTCAGAAAGACTTGGTCTTGGTATTAATATTCATCCTCATATGCTTAGACATTCATTTGCTACACATATGCTAGAGTCAAGTTCAGACTTGCGGGCTGTTCAAGAGCTATTAGGGCATTCTAGTATTGCTTCAACCCAAATTTATACACATCTAAATTTTCAGCATTTGGCTCAGGCATATGATAGGTCACATCCTAGGGCAAAGAAATAGTTTTATATTTGTATGAAAGATACGCATATTCCTAAAAGAATCAAGCTACATAAAAATAAGAAAAAATTAGAAGTAATTTTTCCAGATGGAAAAGTATTTTTATTAACATCTAAATATTTAAGAGTTTTTTCACCTTCTGCAGAAGTAAAGGGCCATGGTGGAGGAGAAGGCGCGTTAGTGTTAGGAAAAGAAGATGTAGAAATAACAGATATTAAACCAATAGGTCTGTATGCTATTAAATTAATTTTTAATGACGGGCATAATACGGGCATATATACTTGGCAATTTATTTACGAGCTTGGAATAAATTTTGAAAAAAACTCAAAAAGGTATCTAGAAAGGACTAGAAACATTGGAAGATAGAGATCTGAAAGAAAAACCTTTAACTGACTTTGGATTTGAGAAAGTAAGGTGGCAAGAGAAGAAAAAAAGAGTACATTCTGTTTTTGATTCAGTTCACCAAAAATATGATCTTATGAATGACATAATGTCCTTTGGTTTACATAGGTTATGGAAGAGGTTTGCTTTAAATAATACAGGACTGAGATTAGGCAATTCTGCCCTAGATGTAGCAGCTGGTAGTTGTGATTTAGCAATTAGTTTAGCTAGACAAGTAGGTCATGAAGGTAAAGTAATAGCTACTGATATTAATTCCAATATGCTTAAGATTGGTAGGGATAAGGCTATAGATTCTGGAATCTTTAGAAACATGTCATTTATGCAGGCGGATGCAGAGTGTCTGCCATTTCATGGATCAATATTTGACTGTGTAACTATTGGTTTTGGTCTAAGGAATGTAACAGATAAGTCTTTAGCTTTATCATCTATGTATAAAGTTATTAAGCCAGGAGGAAGGCTGCTAGTTTTAGAGTTTTCCAAAGCTAATTTAGGTCTCTTAGAAAGGCTGTATGAATTTTATAGTTTTAAAGTATTACCAAAGATTGGAGAGTTAGTGCTTAGTGATAAAAATAGTTATGAATATTTAGTAGAGTCAATTCGGCGCCATCCTAATCAAGATATTTTGAAGGAAATGATGGAAGATCAGGGTTTTGTAAATTGTAAATATTATAATTTGTCCGCTGGAATAGTATCTTTACATATTGGTTATAGAATATAAAAAAATAATGGAAGAGAAGATATTAAGATCCCTAGAGGAATATTTAAACAGTCAAATATTGAGATCAGCTACAGCCAATAACTTTATTTCTGAGTTAGGACATAAAGTATTATTGATAAAAGTAGATATTATAGATATTGAAATATTTGTGATAATTAATGATAAGCACATTTTTATAAAAAATGTCTTTGATGAGCTGGCTCATGTCACTTTATCGGGAAGCCCAATTTCATTATTATCATTTTTACGCTCAAAAGGACAGAAATTGGATAGAGTATCAATTGACGGTGACGCTAGCGTATTAGATGATATTTATACCTTGCTTAATTTAATAAAGCCAGATTTTGAATTCTACTTATCTGAAATTTTTGGAGATTTTTTTACTTATCATTCTATAGATTTTATTAATAATACTATTGATTTTCGTAGAAAAATCCATAAAAAACTGCTTCTTAATATTAAAGAATTTCTCCAAGAAGAAAATAAGTCTCTGCCGACTATAGCTGAAGCTAATAAATTTTATGATGCAGTAGATTTATTAAGAGATGATGCAGAAAGAAAAATTTTAGAATTCAGAAATATCTCTATGGAAAATAAGTACTAGTATGAAATTAAGATTAATTTTAAGAATTGTAGTTATTCAAAAGATTTTATTTAAGCACGACTTAGATATTTTGTTATGGAAGCTTATATTTAGCCCCATTTATCATATTTTAAGAATTATTCCTAGAAAGAGCAGTAATGATTCTTTAGGTATAAGAGTTAGGAAGGCATTAGAAGAGCTGGGACCAATTTTTGTTAAATTTGGACAGGCAATTTCTACTAGAGGAGATATTTTTCCAAGAGAAGTAATAAACGAGCTAGTTAAGTTACAAGATCAAGTCCCGCCTTTTAATCCTGAAGAGAGTATTTCTATTTTAGAAGATACTTATAAAAAGCCCATAGGTGAGGTATTTAAAGAATTTGTAAGAGAGCCTCTAGCTGCAGCATCTGTTGCACAAGTTCATGATGCTAAGTTAAAAACAGGAGAGGAAGTAGTAGTTAAAATTCTAAGACCTGGCGTTAGAAAGCAAATTGAAAAAGATCTTGATCTTTTATATTTATTAGCTTCAGGGATAGATAAGTATTGGAAAGAAGGAAAAAGATTAAGATTAATGGAAGTAGTATCAGAATTTGAAAAGACCCTTGATAAAGAATTAGATCTTATGGCAGAAGCTTCTAACGCTAATCAACTAAAAAGAAATTTTCATAGTTCGGGTATGTTATATGTGCCAGAAGTTTATTGGGACTATTGCAGAAAAAATATAATGGTTATGGAGAAAGTTGTAGGTGTGCCAATAAGTGATATCGAGTCTCTAGTTAAGTCTAAAACAGATATAAAGAAGTTAGCAGAAAATGGTGTTGAAATTTTCTTTACTCAGGTATTTAGAGATAATTTTTTTCATGCTGACATGCATCCAGGAAATATTTTTATAGATAATAAACATCCAGATGAGCCCAAGTATGTTGCTATTGATTTTGGGATAGTAGGTAGCTTGAGTAAAAGAGATCAGCATTACCTTGCAGGAAACTTCTTAGCATTTTTTAATAATGACTATTATAGAGTTGCAAAACTTCATGTTGATTCTGGATGGGTTCCGCCAGATACTAGGGTTGATGAGCTTGAAGCAGCTATTAGGTCAGTATGTGAACCAATTTTTAATAAGCCTTTGAGGGAAATTTCTTTTGGATTAGTTCTTATGAGGCTTTTTGATACAGCTAGAAAATTTGATATGAGGGTTCAGCCACAGCTAGTGCTTCTACAAAAAACTCTTTTGAATATTGAGGGATTAGGCAGGCAGCTATACCCAGATTTAGACTTATGGGACACAGCTAAGCCTTTTCTTGAGAATTGGATGAAAGAGAGAACAAGTGTTAAAGCTCACATAAAAGAAATAGTCAAAAAATGGCCAGAAATGAGTGAAGATTTCCTACAATTGCCTACTTTATTTCAAACCTTTATTCAAAAATATAATCTAGAAAGTCAAGAGATACAAGAAGAAAGCAAGAATTTAAATAATCATAAGGTTAGACAAGCAGAAGCAGAGTCAAGCCTGCTATCTTCTATTTTATTTTTTATTTCAGGTTTTTCTTGGTTGATTCTTGATCTGAATCCAATTTGGGTAGGTTATGTTATTTTAATTGCTAGCGCATTAATCTATTTTAATAGAGTTATGAGATAGTTTTATTAAATGTGTTGGTAATTTCATTTATTACATTTTTAATTAATGCTTTATCTCTGCCTCTTACAACAATCGAGGCTCCATATTTTCCATCATTAGAGAATGGGTAGCTTCCTATATCTACGCTAGTATATTTTTTTGCTATTAAGCTTAGTGGATTTGCTATATCACCTTCTCTCATATAAATATCTATGCTTTCAGATTCTATAGGACTATTTTTTTTAAGTTCATTCTTAAATGTTTCAAACATAGCTTTAGCAACAATTGGTATGCCTGCTAAAACGTAAACATTTTCTATCATAAATCCTGGAGCATAACTTAAAGGGTTATCAATTAATTTTGCTCCAGATGGTAATGTAGCCATTTTTAATCTCGCTTCATTTAATTTGTAATTTTTTTTTGGATTACTCATAATCTTTTCAACAGCATCATTGCTTATTTCAAGATTTATATTAAAAGATTCTGCTACACATTCAGCTGTTATATCATCATGAGTTGGACCTATACCACCAGTTGTAAATACATAAGTATATTTTTCTCTGCATTCATTTAGTGTTGAAATAATAATTTCTTTTTCATCTGGAAGCACTCTACTTTCAGAGAGTTTTATGCCTAGCTTTGCTAGCTCTAGGCCAAGATATTTCAAATTTGTATCTTGAGTCTTACCAGATAATATCTCATTCCCTAAAATTAGAACACAGGCAGTTATTTCAGAATTATTCTTCATATTCTTTAGTAGTTTCGCAGCTCCAACAAATTAGAAATTGAGGATCATTATTTTCATTACAAATTTCACATAACCATTCTGAATTCACTTTATTAATCATATTATTTTCCAAAATTATTTTTTTTGAGTATTCAAGTTTACTTTCATCAATGAGCCATAACTCAGGTAAGCATTCTATAAATGGAATTTCACCTAATCCACCTGAGAGATATTCATTTTTAATTAAGCAATCAATACCATTAAGATTAAGTATATTTTCTAGATGCTTTATATAAAAAATAGACTCACTAGTATGTAATTTTATCATTTATTTCTTTAAGGCCTGTAAGAATTTAATGAGATCTTTATTCTTTTCAATTGCTTCAAGTAGAGCTGATCCTACTATTACACCATCAGCATGCTTTGAAATAAGTTTCACCTGTTCGCTATTTCTTACACCAAATCCAGCACAAACAGGAATAGATGAAATATTTTTAACAAGGTCTAGGTATTTTGTTAAGTTTTTAGGCAATGAAGTCTCTTTTCCAGTAATCCCTGTTCTAGTTACTGCATATACAAAACCTTTACTATGTTTACAAATATTCTCTAATCTAGATACTGGAGTTTCAGGGCTAACCAGCTGAACTAATGCTATTCCTTCTTTATCAAGCGATGCTTTTAAGGGTAAGCATTCTTCATATGGTAGATCTGGAACTATAAAACCACTTACATTATTTTTTTTTGCATATTGTGCTAATCTATCAAAACCAAATGCATAGAGTGGATTAAGGTAGCTCATAAGTAATAATGGAGATGAAATTTCAAAATCTATTTTTGATAATTGATCAAAAATCCAAGATAAACTAACCCCATTATTTAGAGCTTTCAAGCTTGCTTTTTGAACAGTAACTCCATCAGCAAGTGGATCTGTAAATGGCACGCCTATTTCAATAGCATCTGCTACTTTGCTTATTTCTTTTAAGTTTGTAAGAAAGCTTTCACATGTTGGGTAGCCAGCTGTGATAAATGGAATTAAAGCTGAGCCATTAGAATCAGCTAGTGCATTTTCAAGTATTTCATGCGGCAACATTTGGTTTACCGCTTCGATTAGTTGATATTCTAATATGTTTTCTTAAAATAGGCATATCTTTATCTCCTCTTCCTGATATACCAATTAATATTCTGCTACCTTTATTCTGGTTTGACCATTTTTTAGCGCCTGCCAAAGCGTGTGATGTTTCTAGAGCAGGTAGGATACCTTCTAGTAAGCAACACTCCTTTAGAGCTTCTAATGCTTCACTATCAGTTGCATTTTGATATTCAACTCTACCAACATGATGGAGGAATGAGTGCTCTGGGCCAACTCCAGGATAATCTAATCCAGCTGATATAGAGTGTGTTTCTTGTATTTGTCCATTATCATCGTAAAGTAATATAGATTGAGCTCCATGAAGGACGCCAGTTTTGCCTCCTGAACTCAATGTCGCAGCATTATTGCCCAATTTTAATCCTTTGCCTCCAGCTTCTATACCCATAAGTTTTACATTTTCATCAGCAAGAAACGGATGGAAAAGCCCAATAGCATTAGAACCTCCTCCAACACAAGCAAATACAGCTTGGGGAAGGCCAGCAGCTTCTTTTATTTGCATTCTTGCTTCTCGTCCTATAATGGATTGAAGCTCGCGTACAAGGTATGGGTATGGATGTGCTCCAACAGCAGAGCCAATTATATAGTGTGTATTTACTGGATCTGAAACCCAATCTCTCATTGCCTCATCAATCGCTGCCCTTAATGTACTATCGCCAGATTTAACAGGAATCACTTCAGCACCGAGGCTTTGCATTCGCTCTACATTAGGAGCTTGCCTTTCTATATCAATTTGTCCCATATAAACTGTACATGGAAGACCTAATCTTGCACATGCAGCTGCTGAAGCAACGCCATGTTGCCCAGCTCCAGTTTCAGCAACTATTCTTGATGCTCCTAATTCCTGTGCTAGTATTGCTTGCCCAATAGCATTATTAATTTTATGAGCTCCTGTATGTGCTAGATCTTCTCTCTTAAACCAAATTTCTGAACCCCAAGATTCCGAAAGCGCTTTAGCGTTTGTTAATGCTGTTGGTCTTCCTACCCATACTTTAAGCTCATGAGAGAGCCTCTTCTTAAAGCTTTCTGATGGAAGAATTTTGTAAACACCTTCAGTTAATCTATTTATTGCTGGCATTAATGTTTCAGGAACATACCTTCCTCCATAAGGACCAAACCTACCTTCTTTATCAGGAAATTTACCTTTTAGAAGCTTTTCTAATAAAAGTTTATGTTCATTATTTTGTTTCATTTAGCTCTCTCTATAATTCTGACACAGTTAATGAAATCCTTAATTTTTTTTGGATCCTTAATTCCTGGGGCGCTTTCCACTCCTGATGAAATATCAACCCCCCAAGGAGATACTATTCTAATAGCTTTTTCGACGTTAGTTAAATCTAAACCACCAGCAAGAATTACTTCCGTTTTCCCTGCTATCTCAGATGCTTTTTTCCAATTAGCAATCTCTGAACTTCCACTATTTGGCCCTTCAAATAATATTCTTGTAGGGTATTTGTTTTTAATAGGTTGATTATCTCTAAAAACAGGCAATAGAAGTGGTCTATTTTCTGATTGATGTAATAATACATCATCTGCTTCTCCCTGGATCCAGTCTGGGTTAAAAACATTGCAAATTTCATTAAAAAGTTCTTTAGTAGGATTTTTTGTTACTGCAACTTTTATTATTGTATCAGGTAAATTTTTACATAAAGATAGAGCCTCTGTAGGCGAGACTTTTCGTGGAGAATTTGCAAAAACAAATCCTAGGGCATCAGCTCCGCTAGATAAAGCGCTATCTATTGCTTCTATTGAATTCAGACCACAGATTTTTATAAACAATTTTGAATTTCCTGTAATGTGGATTTCCCTTCCTTAATTAATTTTTTTAATAGTTTTGTTGGATTAGAACTTTCCATTAGTTTTGATCCAATTAGAGCAGCTGAGAATCCTAAATTTACTATAGATCTTATATGTTCTACATTTTCTATACCACTTTCAGCTACAGAAATTATATTCTTAGGCAATAGCTTAGATAATTGTTTAAATCTATCAAAGTTAATTTCTAATGTTTTAAGATTTCTACAATTAATACCGCATAAGATTTGGCAACCCCCATTTACGTATTTTTCTATATTAATTTTATTTATTATTTCAAGATCTTTATGATCAAAAGCCTCTAGAAGAATAAACAATTGATTTTCTGATGCACAGGATAATAGAGAATCAATTTGTTCATGGCTAAGTATAGATGTAATCATTAGCACTCCGCTAGCCCCCATCTTTTTTGCTTCTAGAATTTGATAGGGGTCAACTAAGAAGTCTTTTCTCATTACCGGAATCTTATATTCATTCATTATTTTTGCTGCAAAAGAAAGATCAGCTAGACTACCATTAAATGCTTCTGGCTCAGTTAGGATAGATATAGCCATTGGGCACGCTGAAGCATAAGATTTTAATTGCTCTTCTAAGCTAAAATTTACATTTTGAAGGATGCCTTTAGCAGGAGATCTCTTTTTAATTTCTGCGATAATATTAAACTGATTTTTTAAAACTATAGGCGGCGGCATATTTTTTTTTACTATTTTAATTAGTTCAGCTTCTGACTCTAATTTCTTAGCTTTCAAAACTCTTTCATAACTATAGTCAGCCATTTTTTTTAGGAAAGAATTTTCAATCATATTTTTTCTTTATTAGATGTTTTTATTTTCTTAATTAATTTAGCTGCTGATCCATTTTCTATAGATTTTTTTGCTAATAAGCATGAATTTTTGATATTTTTTTCTAGACCAACAACTTCTATAGCTAATGAAGCGCCCATAATTAGAGCATTTCTATGTGCTAATGTATCTTCACCAAAAAGCGCTTTTTCCATCCTATTGCAGTTATTCCTTGCTTCGCTACCAAGTAAATCATCCCTGTTACATCTAGGCATATTGTAATCCTCTGGCGTACGTATAGTTTTTTTAATGTTACCAGGCGTAACATCATAGCAAGTGAATGGGCCTATTGGTGTCGCTTCATCCCATCCAAGAGCACCATTTATTACGAAGCAGCGTTTTATTTTCATATCTGATAATGTCTCAGCCATTAACTCAGCCATTTCTAGACTAAAAGCACCTATAACATTGTATGGCGGCTCTGCTGGATTAACTAATGGACCGAGAATGTTAAATATAGTTCTAATGCCTAAATCTTTTCTTAACGGGCCAATATTCTTCATAGCTGGATGAAAATGAGGGGCAAAAAGGAAAGTAAATCCATTGTTATTAAGATAGCTCCCTGCCTGTTTTTCATCTAGAGGAATTGGTATTCCAAGTTTTTCAATTACATCAGCGCTACCACATTTACTAGAAATAGACCTATTTCCATGTTTTATTACCTTAATTCCTGAAGCGGCTGCTAATAATGCGCTTCCAGTAGAAAGGTTTAAGCTTCCAGAGCCATCTCCACCAGTGCCCACTATATCTACGGTATCTTCATTAACATCAATTATCGGTTTAATAGTTAGCTTCCTCATTGCTTCAGCAAAACCACGAATTTCAGTTGCTGATTCCCCTTTTGCTCTCAAGCCAGTGAGTAAGGCTGCAGCTTTAGATTTTTCAATTGTATTATTAGCCATCGATTCCAAGATCCAGCTAGATTCAGTAAAGCTAAGATCTTCTCTTCTAATAAGTTTTTCTATAAGTTTGGTAGAGTTGATTTTCATATATTTAAAAATTTATATATTGATTAAATATTTAAAAAATTATTTAAAATTATTGGACCATCTGGAGTTAAAATACTTTCAGGATGAAACTGCACTCCTTCAACTTTTTTTTCTTTGTCTCTAATACCCATTATTTCATTGTCTGAAGTTTTTGCCGAAATTTCTAGTCCTTTTGGAATATCAATGTTATTTGCAGCTAGAGAATGATATCTGCCAACTTCTAGAGGGTTGTTTAAATTATCAAATATAGTTGCTTTATCATGCTTAATTAATGAAGATTTTCCATGCATTAATTTCTTAGCTGAGATTATCTTTCCACCATAATATTCGAAAAGACATTGATGGCCTAGACAAACACCTAGTATGGGAATTTTCCCTATAAAAGTATCAATTATATTTAATGACATACCTGCATCTTTAGGCCTTCCAGGACCAGGAGAGATTACTAGATGAGAAGGGTTTAAGTTTATTGCTTCTTGAGTAGATATTTTATCATTTCTGTAGACAGAAACATTTGCCTTTAGAACTTTGAAAGCTTGTACTAAGTTATATGTAAATGAGTCATAATTATCAATCAATAGAATTTGGTTTTTCATAATCCCTCACTAGCTATTTCTAAAGATTTTCTTAAAATTTCACTTTTAGCTAAAACTTCCTGATATTCTAATTCCGGGATACTATCAGCTACGATACCTGCTCCAGCTTGATAGCTGATCTCATCACCATGAAAAACTAGAGTTCTTATTGTGATCGCCTGATCCATATTGCCATTTTTTGAGAAATATCCAATTGTGCCTCCATATAAACCTCTTCCACATGGCTCAAGATTTTTAATTATTTCCATTGCTTTAATTTTTGGAGCCCCAACAAGTGTCCCTGCTGGAAAAGCAGCAGAAAATAAGTCTAAAGCATCTTTGGTATTGTTTAGCTTGCCTTTAACCCCACTAACAATATGCATTACATGACTGTACCTTTCAATTTTTCTGTAAGGATCTACAATAATAGTTCCCGGAGTAGCTACTCTTCCTAGATCATTTCTAGCTAGATCAACTAGCATGATGTGCTCTGCATTCTCTTTTGGGTCGCTAAGAAGCTCTTTTTCCATTAGCATGTCTTTATTTTTTGTATGGCCTCTTGGTTTTGTCCCAGCTATTGGATTTAGTGAAGCATAGTTATTTTCTAGCTTTACTAAGGCTTCAGGAGAAGATCCTGAAACTTTAATGTTTCCTATTTCAAAAAAATAAAGATAGGGCGAAGGGTTAAGTGATCTCATTGCTCTATAGCATTGGAAAGGATCTATATCTGATTTCCCACTAAACCTTATAGACATTACTATCTGATATATATTTCCTTTTTTTATATGGTTTTTGCATGTTTTAACTATTTTAATGAAGTCTTCTTTATTTATACTAGATTTAAACTTATTATATTTTCCACGTTTAGGTTTAAAATCTTGATCTGAATGTAGTAAGGATATAACTTTATCTTTTAGCGTTTCTCTTTCAGCTTCAGTGCCAGAATGAAGAAGAGCAGATCTTCTTGTTGAGTGATCAAAAACCAATAATGATGATGGTGCTACATATAATGCTTGAGGAAGATTTTTTAATTCTGTCTTATTTTTTGGGAGTTCTTCAAAAAAATCTATAATATCGTAACCTGTTGTCCCAACCAGACCTCCACAGAAAGGTATACCTTCAATTTTTGGAAAAAGTTCGGGACTTTTTTTAATAGCTTCCCTCATCATCTTAATCCATTCTAATTTTCCATTTGGCCTAGCAATTTCTTTTTTATCTACAATTAATGAATTATTTGAAAGTTCTAAAGAAAAGGCAGCATTCAGTCCTAAGAATGAATATCTCGCAAGATTCTCACCGCCTTCAACGCTTTCAAGTAAGAAGCAAGGGTTTAGTTCTCTAAGTTTTAAGTAGGCAGAAACTGGTGTTTCTAAATCAGTAATAATATCAAACTGTGATTGCATAAAAATATCAATAAATTTTATAAATAATTGGCAGTATAAGAGAAAAACCAATCCACATTAAAATAATTAAAGGGATACCTGCCTTAATAAAATCTTTAAATTTATAACCCCCGGCAGAAAAAATTAATAAGTTAGTTTGGTATCCGTAAGGGGTCCCAAAGCTCATGTTTGCTCCAAAAATTACAGCCAAAATAAAAGGGACTGGGTCAGCTCCTAGTTGTAAGGCCATCTGTATTGCTATTGGTGTTCCAATTATACCAGTAGATACATTAGACAAAAAGTTTGAAAGAATAGACATTAGTAGTATAAGCGCACTCAATATTATAGGTATGGGCAGGTGACTAATCGAGTTAGAAAAGTATTGAGCAATAAGTAGAGCAGCACCAGTTTCTGTCATAGCAATTCCTAGAGCTAAGCTTGCAACTATGACCATAATTATTTGTATAGATACTGATCCTATAGCCTCTTGCCAGTTAAGGCATCTAGTTGCAAGAAGAGCGGCTACACCCAATACAGAACTTAGAGATATAGGTAGTATTCCAGTAGCTGCAGCAAACACTACTCCGATCAAGATAGCTATAGCCCTTGTAGCTCTATGAGTTCTTGGCAGATCTGTGCTCCCATCTAATACTAACGCCTTACCAGAACTTTTTAATTCTTTGATTTTTTTATCAGATCCTTGGATGAGCAAAATATCTCCAGCTCTTAATTGTGCTGAATTTATATCTCCTGATGATTGATCAATACCTGATTCTTTAACTTGATTTAATGCAAGAGGCAGAAGACCTGTTTGTTGAGAGAAGTTGCTCTCTAAAAGTGTTGATCTATGAAATAACGATCCTCTAGTTATAACAATTTCTGCAAGGTGCTGCTGGTCTATATTATCATTTTTTGTTTCAACATGACTATGAAGTTTGGCACCTATCATTTCTTCATACCTTTTAAGATTTTCAGGGGTATCTCGAACAATTAGTCTATCTCCATCTTGAATTAAAACAGAAGGAAGTTTTACTACAATAAGACCTTCTCCGCGTTCAATTCTATCAACCTTCATTTCATTATTTGTTAGTTCTAAAATATCAGAAAATGGCAAATTAGAAGCTTTGCTTGATTCCTGTATATAAAAAGACGCTTCAAATACTCTTGGAGATATATCAGATAAAGGTTGTTCACGCTCAGGTAGTAGCTTTGGGGCTATTAACCAAAGGTATAATAATCCAAAAAAACCTACGATCATTACTGGAACAGCAAAATCAAACATCCCAAAGTCAATAACTCCATGTTCTCTTGCAATATTTACTATAAGTAAATTAGTAGAAGTCCCAATGGTAGTCGACATTCCTCCAATTAAGGTTGCAAAACCGATAGGCATTAGTATTAAAGAAGGAGCAGACTTACTTCTAATTGCAACACCAATAAGCATTGGGAGTAATATTATTACAACAGGAGTATTGTTAATAAATCCACTTAAGAGACATGCAAATACTAGAGTAAGTAAAAGAGTTATTTTTGGTTGATTTTTCCAGAAGCTTGCTAATAGTGAAGCCAAGGGTTGAATAGCTCCTGTTTTTTCTATTCCTTTACCTATAATCATTAATGCGCCTATGGTAATGACAGCTTCATTACCAAAGCCTGCTATAAAGTCTATTGGAGATAGTACAGAACCATCATTTATATATGGGAAGAATTGAAAAAAAAGCATTAGAATCAATATTATAGATAGACTAGATGCTTCTAGAGGCACCTTATCTCTGGTAAATAGATACAGCGCTAATGGAGTTAAAAGCAAGACAAAAATTATGTGAATATCTATTGAAAGCATCTTTAAATAGCCTATTTAATAAAATATTTAGCTTATTTAATAACATGCTTATAGATATAAACCAAATATATTTGTATAGTTAAAGCCACTTCATTTAGCCAGAGTAGAAAAATATGGATAAGCCATGGTTAAAGACATACCCAAAAGATGTACCACCAGAAATAGATTCTAATCAATATGGTACTTTAACAGAGATTTTTGATTATTGTTTTTCTAGGTATCAAGACTCTGTAGCTTTTGCCAATATGGGCGTAGAGCTATCATATTCTGAAGTTGATATATTAAGTAAAAAGTTAGCGGTTTATTTGCAAAAACATCCTTCTTTAAATACTGGAGATAGAGTAGCAGTTATGATGCCAAATATTCTTCAATATCCAATTGTAATAATGGCTATTTTGAGAGCAGGCATGATTGTAGTTAATGTCAATCCTCTCTATACATCAAGAGAGTTAAGTCATCAGTTAAAAGATAGTGGAGCAAAAGCAATAATAGTTTTAGAAAATTTTGCTAAAACT